>Ga0194138_10000720_pt1 | contig 15682 bp, 12 predicted proteins | sample TARM_MetaG_T2_14_FD_134022 | JGI IMG/M metagenome (GOLD analysis project Ga0194138, IMG submission 134022) | Freshwater microbial communities from Pennsylvania, USA, analyzing microbe dynamics in response to fracking - TARM_MetaG_T2_14 (version 2) | ecosystem: Environmental > Aquatic >...
CCGCGTCCACCCCCGCTCCGGGCCGACGTCCCCGGGGGCCGGAGGCCACCGGCCTCTACCTGCACGTGCCCTTCTGCGTGCGCCGGTGCCTCTACTGCGACTTCTACGTCAATCCCCTCGGAGACGGCCCGCCCTCCCAACGTCTGCGGGAGTTCCGCACCCTGAAACACCGGCGGTTTATCCAGGCGCTGGACGCGGAACTCGCCGCCCTGCCTCCGGACTTTCAACCCAAAACCCTGTACCTCGGAGGCGGCACGCCCACAGAACTGCCCCCGGACGATCTGTCCCGGCTCTTCGACGCCATCGACACGCGGATCGACCTCTGCCGGGTGGTGGAATTCACCTGCGAGGCCAATCCCGGCACCCTGGACCGGGAAATGGCCGACCTGCTCGTGGCCCGGGGCGTGACCCGTGTCTCCCTCGGCGTCCAAAGCTTTTCCGACCCCATGCTGGAGGCGCTCGGACGCATTCACGACCGCGCCGACGCCTGTCGCGCCGTGGCCGACCTCCGCGCCGCCGGGGTCGACAACCTCAGCATCGATCTGCTCTTCGCCCTTCCCGAAACCCAACGGGACGACCTCCAACGCAACCTCGACCACCTCGCCGACCTGCGCCCCGAACACGTCAGCTGGTACAGCCTCGAATTCGAACCCGGCACCGCCTTCACCGACATGCGCGACCGCGGATTCCTGACGGAACCCGACGAGATCGACACCGCCGAAGAGTACGAAACCCTTCGCGCCGGACTCGACGCCCTCGGCTATACCCAATACGAACTCTTCAGCTTCACCCGGCCCGGATTCGAATGCGCGCACAACCTCAACTACTGGCGCGGCGGAGGCTACCACGGCTGCGGCCCCTCCGCCCACGCCCATGTCGACGGCGCCCGCTCCTCCAACCTTCCCGACCTGGAAAAGTACTTGGCCCGCCACCTCTCCGGTGGACCCGACTGCCGCTCCGATAAGGAACGGCTGCCCCCCGAGGCCAAAGCGCGGGAACTCCTCATGACCCGACTGCGGCTCATGGAGGGCGTCGACCTCCACGCCTTCACCGCCGACACCGGCTACACCCCCACCGACCTGCTTGGGGCCTCCTTACAAGCCTGGGAAAACGCCGACTGGGTCCGCCTCCACCAAGGCCGCCTCCACCTCACCCCCGCCGCCTACCTCATCAGCGACAGCCTCTTCCGCGAATTCATCTCGTAGCTCGGAAAATCCCCGCCTGAGAACCGGCCGACGAGGCGACCCAACCCTTCCCCCTCCCCACGACACCCGACACTCGCCCCTCTCCTACTCCAGGAATGCGTTGAACGCCCTCTGCAACGCGTCGACCTCTCCCAATCCGTACACGGCCTCCAGCGCCTCCGAGGGCGCGTCCCCTTTCACCGTAATCCGTTGCAAAAAGTCCACGAAGGCGGCCTGATCCTTCCGCAACTTCAGCATGCCCACCAGCTGCTGACTGGTCCGATAGAAGCGCCCCACATCCTCCCGCCGCTTCGGATACGCGTTCATGTCCAACAACATCTTCACCCGAAACGGAAACGCCATCTCTCCCAACCCGTCGCCGGGATCCACATGCCGCCCCTTGAACGCCTTCCAGCCGAAATTCCCGTACCAGTCCGCCAACCCCTCGTTCAGCCAAAGCGGAGGACGGCGAACAAAAAACCGATTCAGCACCAGATGACTCATCTCGTGCGCCAGAGTCTCCGCCCCCTCCTCGTTGTCTCCGGTATCGTACAAAAACATCACCGATCCCCGCACATAAGCGGCGGACCAGGTTGGCGCCGTCCGCGCGTCGGAAATGAATTCCCGCCACGCCTCCGGCTTCCGCACCACCACGATATGCGATTTCCCCGTCGCCCGGTCCTCGAACCCCCGCAAATCCGCCGCGATGTACTGGTAGAAATAATCCGCCATTCGCGCCACTCGCTTCGCGTACCCCACCTGCTGATAGTGTACGATGAAAAAACGCGTCTCGGCGTGCTTCCATCCCCGCCGCAAATCCAGCAGCGCCCGCTTCTCGGAATCCGTCATGTCCTCGGGCCAGACATCGCCCCGCACGATCTCCTCCCAGGTCAGATCCCGCCTCCCCTCCGGCTTCCGAATCTCACCCGCCGGAATGCTGCCGTGCGCGTGCTCCCCCGCCAGACGAATCACCTCCATGCGGTCCGGTGGATACAAACGCTCCAGCCGAAAACTCACCTCCTCGCCATCCTCCTTTCGCAAGGTCACCATCCCCCCCTGGTACGACACAAACGCCGCCCTTGTTTTGTATCCGCCGATCGCCCGCCAGATGCGCATTTCCCCTTCCGCCGACGCGAATCCCACCAGAGCCAGCGCCGCCATCAGTATGAGCCCCCACCGTCTCATGCCTTCCGCACCCGCGTGTAGTCCGACAAATAGCGTCCCTTCGCTTTCCGCGGATCGAAGCTCGATCCCCGCGTCGTGACCACCCGGCATTTCTTCCGGGCGCGCTCCGGATCCATCCCCTCGAATTCGATCCGCCACAACGCCCCGTACAACAGCGCGCGCCCCTCGCCATGGTTGCAATGAATCAGCGCCGGCCGGTGGGCCGCGTCGCCGATCGTGGAGACGAATCGGTCCCGCAACTCCGCCGGAGGCACCTGGGGCGACTGCAAATTCACGTGCGCCACCCCCTCCGCCTCCAAGGCCGCTTTTTCCGCCGCGATTTTCTCTTCCCCCTCCACGTCGCACCGCAGATCAAACACCGCGCGAATGCCGTGCCGACGCACCGTCTTGCGCAACACCTTCGGCGGCATCGCTCCCGACGTATACACCCGCCCGGGCGAAATCACCGTGAAACGGTGCTCCACAAAATGCCACCACACATACGCCCCGCCGAACAACAACGCCGCGCCCGCCAAAAAAGACCAGAAAAATTCCATGCCGACCCCATACCACGAAACACCCCGGAAGGAAAGAGTCCCCGCCGCTTCACGGCCCGTCGTTTACATTTCCCCATGAACGAAGAAACGGACCGCATAAAGGCTTTTCAAACCCTCCGCAAAAAATCAGTGTCTTATCAGTGTGATCAGTGGTTTTTATCCCCCGCAACCATGGCATCCGTGCAACATCCGTGTTCAATCCGTGGTTCAACCCTCCCCAGCCCAACCTCTCCACTAAAAATCAGTGAGTAACCGTGTTCTCGGTGGTTTCCCCCCACCACAACTCTCCGACCAAAAACCATTGATCTCACTTGAGGTCTTCTTATCATTTATCCCATGAATTCATCCGAAGCGCCTCCCGTGATCGACGTGCAGAACCTCTCCGCCTGGTACGGCAAGGGACGCAAGCGGGTACGGGCGCTGGACGGCGTCTCCTTTCAGGTGCGCGAGGGCGAATGCGTCGGATTCATCGGCGCCAACGGCGCCGGAAAATCCACCACCCTCAAGGTTCTTATGGGCTTCCGGTTTCCCGACGGAGGATCGGCCCGTGTCTTCGGAGAACCCGCCGGAAAAACCGCCTCCCGACAACGCATCGGCTACCTCCCCGAAGTCGCCCTCTACTACCCCTTCATGAAGGCCCGGGAACTGCTGGAACTCTACGGCGGCCTCGGCGGCGTGCCCTCCGACACACTCAAAGAACGTATCCCCGACCTGCTGGAGCGCGTCGGACTGGCTGGCCGCGGCGACCATTTGCTGAAAACCTTCTCCAAGGGGATGCAACAACGACTGGGCATCGCCCAGTCCCTGATCGCCGAACCCGATGTGCTCATTTACGACGAACTCTCCTCCGGCCTCGATCCCCTGGGACGCCATGACCTGCGCGAATTGTTGTTGGAGCTCAAGGCCAAGGGCCGCACCCTCTTCTTCAGCTCCCACGAACTGATGGAGGTCGAAGGACTCTGCGACCGTGTCATCCTCATCCACAAGGGGCGCATCCTCCGTGACGCGCCCCTGAACGAACTGCTGGAGGAATGCGGCTCCACCTCCCTCGAAGACTTTTTCATTCAGACCGTACGAGACGCCTCCGCCGAATGAACACCGTCCGACAACTCTTCCTCATCGCGAAAGGGGTCTGGCTGGAGGCCATTCGACGTCGCGACATCTACGTCATCGTGGCCCTCGGCTGTCTGCTGATCGTCGCCCTCGCCCGCATCCGGTTCTTCGGACTGGACTCTCTCAGCAAATTCTACCGGGAAACCGCGCTGACCCTCATGAGCATGGCCACCGCCCTCACCGTCATCGTGCTGGCCGCCCGCCAGCTTCCCCGCGAATTCTCCGCCCGCACCATCTACCCCCTGCTCGCCCGACCCGTGCGCCGCGCCACTTTCCTGGTCGGAAAACTTCTCGGCGTCGTCGGCGCCGGCGCGTTTTGTCTGACTCTTTTTCTCTGCATCTACGCCCTCGGCTGCCTCGGAATGGACGTGCCGGTCTTTCCCGCCCTCCTGGTGCAACACGCCCTCCTCCAGGTATGCATGCTGTCCGTACTCGCCTCCCTTTGCTTCCTCCTCTCCATCGTCAGCAACCTGGACGCCGCCGTCACCTTCGGATTGCTCTTCTATGCGGCCTCCACCGGATTCTCCAACCTGCTGCAGCTCCTGTACCACGAATCCTCCGCCTTCGCGCAAACCGTGATTCAAGGCCTCACCTGGGTACTCCCCCAACTCATGGTCTTCGACCTGTCGGAGAAAAACGTGCACGGCGAAGTCTGGCCGCCCCTCTCCGCCGGCGTCATGGGACAGCTGATCCTCTACGCCCTGCTGTACACCGGAGCCTATCTGCTGTTCACCGGCGTGCTCTTCCGGAGGAAACCCCTGTGAGCCGACCCTCCTACTTTCGAACGCTCGTCCACGGCGTCTTCCTGGAGGCCCTGCGCCGGCAGGACGGCTGGGTTCTGCTGCTGTTCACGGGCCTCTTCGGCGCGGCCGCCCTATCCCTCCGGGTGCTCGGCCTGGATTCCCCTGCCGAGGCGACCTTCATGCTCGACCTCGGGCTCGTCCTCGCCACCGGAATGGCCCATTTGTTCACGTTGCTGTTGGCCGCCCGTCAACTCCCCCGGGAGATCGAGACCCGCACCATCTATCCCCTTCTGGCGCGTCCCCTGCCACGCGTCACGCTGCTGACCGCCAAGGGAACCGCCGCCGGACTCTGCGGACTCTTCGCCTTCCTCCCCATGTTTTTCATCGTATGGTTCACCACCCCGCATCCGCAACCCCTCCCGGCGGGAGCCCTGATCCAACACCTCGCGCTACTGGGACCCTCCCTCGCGTTCACCGCCGCCCTCGGCCTCCTTCTCAGCCTGCTCCTCCCCGGCGGACTCGCCCTCTTCACCGGCCTGCTACTGGTGTACGGCGGCGAACCGCTCGTGCGATGGGGCGCGGAACGCTTCGCCCCCTTGTACGCCCTTCCCCGCATCGGAGCCCTCAACCTCGTGACCCGCTACACCGACGGACTCGGCACCCTCCCCGCCGACGAGTTCACGAAACTTCTGATCTACGCCCTCGGCTGGACCGCCCTGCTTGTCGGCGCCGCCGCCGCGACCTTTGAACGGAGGTCCCTGTGAAACCCCTCCACCTCCTTTTTCTTCTCGCCGGATGGAGCCTGCTCGCCGCGCTGTCGGGACGCCTTCCCGACTCCACCCCCTCGCGTCGGCTGATGGAGGACGACGCCGCCCGCCGGGCCGTCAACAGCGGCGCCCTCGGCCGTATCCTCGGCGAATTCCGCACCAGCGTCGGCGACATGCTGTTCCTCAAAACCGAAAACTACCTGCACTACGGTGTGGCCTACCGCTCCCATTCCCACGAAGAACACGGCCCCACCATGGACATCGAGGAAAATCCGGAACATCCGGAGGAGGCGGGACACGACCCCGCGACCTGCACCCACCCCGATCACGACCACGATCATGACCACGACCACGGAGAGCACGGAGACGAAGAGGAGATGACCGTCATTCCCTCCGCCGCCCGGGACTACCGCGGCTGGGTCGGCCACCTCCACCGCCAGGTCAAACCCTGGCAACCTCCCGGTGAGGAACACCGTCTCGACGATGGCTCCGAAGTCATCCCTCTCTTCCGCATGATGACCCTGGCCGACCCCCACTATGTGCGAGGCTATCAGATCGGCGCCTTCTGGATCCGCCGACACGACCCCCAGGCCGCCATGTCCTTTCTCCAGGAGGGACTCGAAAAAAATCCCGACGCCTTCCAACTCCATCTGATGAAAGGACTGTTGCACATCAAACAGGCCCGAAGCCTCACCGAGGATGGAGATCTGACGAACCCCACGGATCCAGAACAAATCAGGCGACTCCAACAAGCCCGTCGGTCCTTCCGCACCGCCGCCGACCTCATGCTGCGCGAGCGGCCCGCTCCCCGACCGGAGACCGACGTCGCGGATCAGCCCGGCTGGAACGAAACCAGGGAAAACGACGCACGCGCCGCCGCCCATCTGGCGTTGCTCTTCGAAGAACGCTACGGCGATCCGGAAGAAGCCCGAAAATTGGGCGACACCCTCCGCCGCGCCATGCCAGACAACAACCTGTTGCGTCGATAGAACATCTCCAGCTCACCTCGGCCCAAACTCTGAGTGTGCCTGTAAAAGCCCCCGGTGGACGCATTCGCGCCCCCGGGGGCTTCGATCAGGCATCCCTTTGGGGTTAGACTCGGCCTTCCACCAGCGAATCCACCACGCCCGGATCGGCCAACGTGCTGGTGTCGCCCATGTTGTCCACGTCGCCCGAGGCGATCTTGCGCAGAATCCGACGCATGATTTTTCCCGAACGCGTCTTGGGCAGCGCCGGCGCGAAGTGAATCTTGTCCGGCTTCGCGATCGGACCAATGTCCGTGCGCACCTTCTCCACCAGTTGACGCCGCAGCCGCTCGGACGGTTCCTCGCCGTCCTTAAGCGTCACGAAGCAATACACCCCCTGCCCTTTGGTCTCGTGCGGAAACCCGACCACCGCGGCCTCCGCCACCCGGGCGTCGCCCACCAGGCTGCTCTCGAACTCCGCCGTGGCGAACCGGTGGGCCGATACGTTGATCACGTCGTCCATCCGCCCCAACAGCCAGTAATAGCCGTCGTCGTCTTTCCGACATCCGTCGCCCGAGAAATACTTCCCGGGGAACTTCGCGAAATAGGTGTGCTTGATCCGCTCGTTGGACGGGTCGCCATAAACGCCGCGCAACATGCCGGGCCAGGGAGCCTTCACACACAGACTGCCCCCCTCGTTCACCTCCGCCGGCGTGCCGTCGGTGCGCAGAATTTCCGGTTGAATCCCGAACATCGGGAACCCGGCCGATCCCGGTTTCGCCGCGTGGGCGCCCGGGAGCGTGGTCAGCATCACCCCGCCGGTTTCCGTCTGCCACCAGGTGTCCACAATTGGACAGGTGCCCCCGCCAATCACCCGGTGATACCACTTCCAGGCCTCCGGATTGATCGGCTCGCCCACCGTGCCCAGCAGACGCAGGGAGGACAAATCGTGCTTCTCCGGCCAGGACTCGCCCAACCGCATCAGGGCGCGGATCGCCGTCGGCGCCGTGTAAAACACGCTCACCTTGTACTTTTCCACCAGCTCCCAAAACCGGTCGGGTTCCGGCCAGGTCGGCACGCCCTCGAACATCACCTGGGTGACGCCGTTTGCGGCCGGGCCATAGGTTAAATACGTGTGGCCGGTGATCCAGCCCACGTCCGCCGTGCACCAGAACACGTCGTCGTCCTGCAGATCGAACACGAACTTGGAGGTCATCGTCGCCCACAGCAGATACCCCGCCGTGGTGTGCAACACCCCCTTCGGTTTTCCCGTGCTCCCACTGGTGTACAGAATGAACAACGGATCCTCCGCCCGCATCCGTTCCGGCGGACACTCCTCGCTCACGTCCTCCATTTCCTCGTGCCACCAGAAATCCCGTCCCGGCTCCATGTAGAATTCACCGCCGCCTCGCTGATACACGAACACCCGGCGAACCGTGTCGCACTGCAGCACCGCGTGATCCACCTTCTCCTTCAACCCCGACACCTTGCCGGCGTGGAAAGAAATGTCCGAAGTGATCACCACCTCGCTCTCGCAATCCTGAATCCGGTTGCGGAGCGCGTCCGAACTGAAGGCCGAGAACACCACCGAGTGGATCGCCCCGATGCGGGCGCAGGCCAGCAACGCGATCGGCATCTCGGGAATCATCGGCATGTAAATCGTCACCACCGTCCCCTTCTTCACCCCGTGGTAGCGCAGCACGTTGGCGAACTTGCTCACCTCCCGCTGCAAATCCGCGTAGGTCAACGTCCGGCTTTCCTCCGCGTTCTCCCCCTGCCACTGAATCGCCACCTTGTCCCCCTTCCCCGCCTCCACATGGCGATCCACGCAGTTGTAGCTGACGTTCGTCTTGGCTCCATCGAAAAATTTCAGGTACGGCCCCTCCTTTTCTCCGATCGAATCGAAGTCGTATTCGAGCACCGAGTCCCACTTCTTAAACCAGGTGACGTGCTTCTCCGCCATCTCCTCCCAATAGGCCTCCGGGTTTTCCACCGACCGTTGATACTCCTCGCGATACGCCTCTTCCGACGGAATATGGGCCCGACCGCGAAACGCGTCCGACGGGGCGAATGTATCTTTCTCCTGATACGTGGATTCAATGGATTCGCTCATCGACTTCTCCTTGTCAAGTTGGTGTCTCTGGGGTCGCCCCCATGGGTTGCACTGTTTTTTATACCCGCGCCCTATAGCATCTGCCAAGGGAATTCCTGAATTGCATTGCGAAAGAACGGATCGTACTCTTCCGATATGAGCACCTCCATTCCCCCCGGCCTCCTCCGCGACCTCCCCAAAACGGACCTCCACGTCCACCTCGACGGCTCGCTCCGCCTCCCCACCCTGCTCGAACTCGCCGGAGAACAGGGCGTCGAACTTCCCGCCGACTCCGTGGAGGGGCTACGCGAAGCCGTGTTCAAGGACCGCTACAAGGACCTCCCCGACTACCTCGCCGGCTTCCGCTACACCGTCGCCGTCATGCAAACCGAGGAGGCGCTGGAGCGCATCGCCCGCGAACTGGCCGAGGACAACCTCGCCGAAAACGTGCGCTACCTGGAGGTCCGTTTCGCCCCCCAACTCCATCTCGACCAGGGCCTCGACATGCGGCGGGTGCTCGAGGCCGTCTCCCGCGGCCTCGCCGCCGCCCGCGACGCCCACAACCGCTCCGACGCCGTGCGCGAGGGACGCGACGTCCCCTTCCACTTCGGCATCATCGTCTGCGCCCTCCGCTGGTTTATGCCCGAAATGTCCGCGTACTACCGTAGCCTCTTCGAGGTGATGCCCTACGCCCGGGAAAAATCCGTCTTCGCCGCCGCCTCCCTCGAACTCGCCCGCGCCGCCGTCGCCCTGCGGGACCGCGAGGGTCTCCCCATCGTCGGCTTCGACCTCGCCGGAGCCGAATACGGCAACCCCGCCGAGGACCATCGACAGGCCTTCATGTTCGCCCACCGCAACTTCCTCCGCAAAACCGTGCACGCCGGAGAGGCCTACGGACCCGAATCCATTTTCCAGGCCCTCACCGACTGCCACGCCGACCGCCTCGGCCACGGCACCTTCCTCTTCAGCCCCGACCGCGTCCGCCACCCCTCCGTACACGAACCCCAACGCTACGTGGACCAACTGGTCGACAGCATCGCCCAGCGCCGCATTTGCATCGAAGTCAACCTCACCAGCAACCTCCAGACCCTGCCCGAACTCGCCGACATCGACCGCCACCCCCTGCGCCACATGATCGCGCACAACCTCAGCGCCACCATCTGCACCGACAACCGGCTCGTCTCCCACACCACCGTCACCCGCGAACTCGAACTCGCCGTCCACGCCTTCGACCTCGATATGGAATCCCTCCGCAACCTCGTCGTCGCCGGCTTCAAAGGCAGCTTCTTCCCCGGCACCTACCCCGAAAAACGCGCCTTCGTCCGCACCGTCCTCAACCGCATCGACCACCTCGAAGACGCCTACTCCGAATAAGGAGGTTGGGCATTCCTGCCCGACAAAAGCGTAGAGAGCTCCAAGACAGAATGGCACCAGCTTTTACAGGTTTTAATGGGTGGCTATAAATGTGAAGCAACGCCTTTCAACACTCTCCAAAAAACCCGTTTTGTTGGTTTTTGTGAATTTTTGCGCTTCTTCGTGGCAACAAACGAAAGCTGGATCTTCAGGGCTGTTCATCCCTCAATATGATGGCAAAGAAGGCCTTAAGCTAGTGTCATTCTCATTTGGATGGCATGCCCTGGGGAATTCCCCCCTTCACCTCATCCCTCCGTCAACCGCGCATACGCCTCGCGGTATTTCTCCAGGGTGCCCTCGATCACGTCCTGCGGCAAGGTCACCGGCGTTTCCTTGTCGAAGCTGATCGATTCCAGATAGTTTCGCACGAATTGCTTGTCGAAACTGGGCTGCTCCTGCCCCGGCTGGTACACATCCGCCGGCCAGAAGCGCGAGCTGTCCGGCGTCAGAATCTCGTCGGCCAATACCACCTCGCCCGCCGCGTCCAGGCCGAATTCAAATTTGGTGTCCGCCAGCAGAATTCCCCGCTCCGCCGCGTAGTCCCGCGCCCGCGCGTACAGGTCCAGCGATAGATTCCGCACCGCGTCGGCGTGCGGCTGTCCCAGAATCCGCTCCGCCTCCTCGGGAGGAATGTTCATGTCGTGGTTCCCCTGCTCGGCCTTTGTGCTGGGCGTGTAGATCGGCGACGGCAGTTTCCCGCAACGTTCCAACCCCGCCGGCAACACGATGCCGCACACCGTCCCGTCGTTCTGATACGACTTCCAGCCGGACCCGGCCAGATAGCCCCGCACGATCGCCTCCACCGGCAAAATCTTCAACTTCCGCACCAGCATGCTGCGGCCCTCGAGCTGATCCCGGTACCGCCGCACCGCCTCGGGCATCCGGTCGATGTCCATGGTCACGAAATGATGCGGGATCTCCTCCGGCAGCCAATCGAACCAGAACCGGCTGATCCGCGTCAACAGAATCCCCTTGCCGGGAATGCCGTTTTCCATGATCACGTCGAACGCGCTGATCCGGTCCGTGGCCACGAACAACAAATGATCGGCGTCCGCCTCGTACACGTCGCGGACTTTGCCGCGGGCCAACAGGCGCAGATCGGGGCAGTCGGATTGCAGGAGGGCGGTGTCGGGAAGCTGCATAAAAAACCGGGGTCGGGGGTTGTCGGAAACAAACGGAATTAAAAGTGAAAAGCGCGGGTGGACCAGGCCACCGCCCGGCGGATCACGGGCCGCTCCTCCTCCACCCGCCGGCGGACCTTCATGAGTTGTTTGCGGTACAGTTCGATCACGTGCTCCAGGCTCTCCCCCATCTGATGGCTGGCGAACAGCTCCGGCTCCGGCGATCCGAAATCCAAACCGGATTGCACCGGGCCCCGCAACACGTCGAACCCGATGTCGAATCCGGTCAGCAACAACCGATGCCGGTCCTTGCCGCCGTCGAGACTGCAACCGTCCAGATACCAGGTGGGCGAGTCGTCGAGCGTGTCCAGATTCAACAGCCGCAGCAGCTTGATCTCTTTGCGGAACAAATCCTGGATGTCGCCGAGCTGCACCCCGAAAGTCCGCAACGCGGTGCATTTCGTGAGAAACTCGATGTAGCCCCGATTGTACGCCCGCGGGGGCTCCGGCTTGTACAAGTCGAGCGCCGCCTGGATCTGCCCGATGTACACGTGGTTTTTGCCGACCTGTTTGCAGACGTCCTGCAGACTGTGCTTCCGGGACGGCATGTTACCGGGCCTCCGGGGTCGAACGGACTGAAGACGGGTCGGTCATACCCGGCTTCTAAACAAATCCGGCGCGGGAGGCAAGCCCGCAGACGCGCGTCACCGGCATCCCGTTTGCCGACGGTGCACCCACTCGCGCAGTTGATAGTGCAGTCCCGACCGCAACCGAACCCAGATGAGGGTGCCCCTGCGGGTGCGAATCAAAAACAGTCCCGGCTTCGGTCCCGGCGGCCGTCCCGGGGACGAGGGCCAAAACCAGTACCTCCATGGAAAAAACACCCTGCGCACACCCGGTTTCCAAAACTCGGCCATGTCGCGCTGCTGAATATATTTCACCGACTCCAGCGGCACCACCCCGAGCGGAACCACCCCGAGCAGCCACAAACTCAACCGCCGCTCGCTCAGTCGGATTCGAAACAGAATGCCCTGCCTTCCGCGCTTCATAATCGCCGACCCTAACGCGACCCGAGTCCGCCGAAAGCAAAATCCGACCTGAATCTGTGAGACCTTTTCACTAAAGGCGTGCAAGAGCTTGGAACGAAAGAGGTTGTTGGAAACCCAGGCATACCTTTCGGTCTGTCGGCGTTTCCAACAATCCACGTGCAGTCCGAGAAATTGTGCGGATTTGAAGAAACGTCCCGCGGAATCAGGTCTTACACCAATTTCTCAAGCACGCTCGCCGCCAGACTCAGCACCAGGAAAAAACCCGCCATGTCCGTCAGCGTCGTGAGAATCGGCCCCGACGCCACCGCCGGATCCAGCCTCAGCTTCTTCAACAGCAACGGCATACACCCACCCAAAGTCGCGGAAAACAGAGTGTTGATCGCCATCGCGCCGCCCACCACCGCGCCCAGCCAGATGTTCTCCTTCCACACCCACCCCAATCCGGACAACACCAGTCCCAGCACCAGCCCGTTCAGGATCCCCACCGAAATCTCTTTGCGCATCACCCGCATAATCTCCTCCGGCCGCACCACGCCCAACGACAGCTCCCGCATACTCACCGCCACCGCCTGAAAGCCCGCGTTGCCGCTCACCCCCGACACGATCGGCAGAAACACCGCCAGCGAAATCACCGCCGCCAGGGTCTCCTCGTGCATCGCGATGACCGACGCCGCCAGAATGCTCAGAAAAATATTCACCGTCAGCCAGGCCAGCCGCCCCCGCATCCGACGCCACAATGGCATCGACCGCAGCTCCTCCTCCATCACCCCCTGGCTCCGCATGTAATCCTCGTCCGACCGCTCGCTCCACGCCTCCATAAAATCCGACCGCGTCACCACCCCCAGCAAACGCCGCTGATCATCCACCACCGGCACCGCCACCAGCGGAAACCGATCGAAAAAGTCGTCCAAATCCTCCAGCGTCGCGTGATGATCCACCCAGTGCGGTTCCGTGATCATCACCGTCTCCAGGGTCGCCTTCCGCGGCGACAACAAGAGATCCCGCAATCGTACCACACCCGTCAGCCGCCCCCGTCGGTCCACCACAAACAAATACTGCGCCGAATACCGGGCATACGCCTCCGCCTGCGCCCGGATGTCCTCCACCACGTCCTGCGTGCTGTACCAGGCCGGGTAGGACAGATACTCCGTAATCATCAGCCCGCCGGCCTCTTCGTCGTCGTATCGGGCCAGCTCCCGCAAGGTCTTCGCCTGATCCGGCGTCAACTCCTCCAGAATCGCCTCGGCGTCCTCGCTCTCCAGATCCCCGATAAAGTCCGCCTGTTCGTCCGACGGCAACTCCCCGATGATCGCCGCCGCAAGGCGGGGATTCAGATCGTCCAGCAGTTCCGCCGCCTGGATGTGCGGCACCTCGTCCAACACCTGCGCCGCCAATTCCGGCGGCAGCCGCTCCAGCATCGCGATCTGGTCCTCCTCCGTCAGGTGGGAGACCACGAACGCCAATTCCCCCAGCGGCAACTCCTCTAAAAAGGTCTGCAACGCCGCGTCGTCCGTCTGATCCACCAGACGATCCAACACCTCCCAGGCTTTCTCGTGGGGATCCGCGGCGGTGGGCATGTCGTCGGGCGTCGGCATGGCCCACCCCTACGCCCAAATCCGGGGCTTAGCAAGCGGGGAGGCCGCGGGGACCGGCCTTTTATTTTCTACCGTCCCTGTATCCGACGCCACACGTCCAGCAAAGCCTCGATCACGTCCCCCGCCACCAGCCCGGACTGCCCCGTCCGCATCGCGGCCAGATCCCCCGCGAACCCGTGCGCATACACCGCCGCCGGCAACACCCGCTCTACCGACACCCCCTGCCCCGCCAGCGAGACCGTCATCCCGGCCAACACATCGCCCGTTCCGCCCGTGGCCATGCCCGGATTGCCATTGAGGTTTACCCACACCTCCCCTCCGGACGCGATCCGGCTGCGCGATCCTTTCAACACCACCTCGGCGCCGTACATCTCCCGCGCACGCGCCACCGCCCCGCGCCGATTCGACTGCACCTCGTTCGCCGAGACCCCCAACAACCGTCCCATTTCCCCGGGATGCGGAGTCAAAAACAACGGAGCCTCTCTCGCGCGCGCCGCTTCCGGAATTCCTGCGAGAATCGACAGCGCGTCCGCGTCCAGCACCACCGGCGCCCGACAGGTCTCCACCACCCGGCGGATCAACCGTTCCGTGCCCGGGGTCGTCCGCAACCCCGGCCCCGCCAACACCGCGTCGAACCGGTCAAACTCGATCGGCGCGTCGCACAATGCGCCGTCCCGCCCCTCCGGACCGCCCATCGCCATGATCTCCGGACTCGACGCGTCCACCGTCGCCAAACAGGAGGCGGGTGTCCACACCGTGACCAGCCCCGCCCCGCTCCGCAGGGCCGCCCGCGCGCTCATGCAGACCGATCCGGTCATGCCCGGACTGCCCCCGATCACCAGCACATGCCCCCGCGTCCCCTTGTGTTCCTCCGCCGCCCGACGCGACAGCGTTTCCCGCGCTTCCCGCGCGCCGAACACCCGCCAGTCGCCCTCCGCCTTCTCGCGCAACAGATCGTCCTCAAATCCCAAATCCACCACCGACACCGCTCCCGTCCACGCCGCCGAGGCATCGTTCTCGAATCCCAATTTCGCACCCGCCAAGGTCAGAGTGTGATCCGCCCTCACACACAAGTCCGAATCAAACGCTTCCCCCGTGTCGGCATTCAGGCCCGACGGCAAATCCACCGCGAATACCCGATGCGCCGCGTCCTCCCGTCGAAGAAACTCCACCGCCGCGCCGATCGTCTTCCGCGGCGCGTCCGTCACCCCCGTGCCCAGCAACGCGTCCACCAACCAGGCCCCCGGTGGCAAAAACCGCTCGGCCTCCTTCCAATGTGGACTCCCCGGCCACCAGTGAAACCGCGCCGAACTCCGCTCCGCCTCCTTCAAAAACACCAAGGCGTCGCCTTTCACCTTTTCGCGGGGGATCGCCGCCCACACCTCCACCGGCCACCCGAGATTCGCCAGATGCAACGCCAGCCCGAAGCCGTCCCCGCCATTGTTGCCCGGACCACAGCACACCACCACCGGACGCGGCCGCCCGTCGGCCAGAAACACCATCTCCGCCGCCAGCCCCCGCGACGCCCGGCCCATTAAAATCGTCCCCGGCGTCCCACCGGCAATCACCTCCGCGTCCGCTTCCCGCATCGAATTCGCACTGAAAAAGCTCATGCCCTACCATGGAAGACAATCGCCCATCCTGCAAGCGGAGAACTTCAAGGCCTCGAATGCGCGCCCCCGGAAACGTACCGGCGATCTTCGGGCGTGCCCGGAGATCAAGATCGAGCCCCCAAAAAAACGCACCCCGGAGAGGCGCCCGCATGCCCGGACGCAACGCCCGTGGGCAATCCAATCCCACACAACCTCCCCAGGCCCCAAGGGATGCCCTCTCATGCAACTTCATGGACTCGGCACCCACGCGATCAAACGCCCCGGAGGGGCGGTCGCACGTAGCTCGGGGGCCATGCCCCCGAGAGA
>Ga0194138_10000721_pt1 | contig 15657 bp, 10 predicted proteins | sample TARM_MetaG_T2_14_FD_134022 | JGI IMG/M metagenome (GOLD analysis project Ga0194138, IMG submission 134022) | Freshwater microbial communities from Pennsylvania, USA, analyzing microbe dynamics in response to fracking - TARM_MetaG_T2_14 (version 2) | ecosystem: Environmental > Aquatic >...
TCCATCGCGTCCCGTTCCACGCCGACGGTGGACACCAGGGTCGTTCCGTTGTACAACGCGCGGGTCTGGCGGACCGCCGCTCCGGGGAAATAGCCGTACTCCACATGGCGCGTACCCACCGTCACCGTCTGCAGACGGGAAAAGCCGTCGTACCCGTAGTCCACCTGGTGCGCGGTCACGCCCCCCTCCTTCACGGTCACGCCGTCCGGGCGTCCCAGCGCGTCCAGCGGACGCTCCACCCGGTAGCCGGCCAGCGCCCCGGAGGTATACGCTTCGGACACCAGCGCCCCCTCCTCGTATTCGAGCGTCCGTTCCCCGGAGGCGTCCGCCAGGCGGAGGACCCGGCCCAGGCGATCCCGTTCCAAAATTTCGACGGTCGCCGTCACCCCGTCGTCATAGGTGGTGCGGACCACGTCCAACGAATCGGGATTGTACACGTAATCGGTGGTGTGGTTCCGTCCGGAGACCGTGTGGTCCACCCGGCCGCCGGGCGTATAGACATGGTTCACCGTGCCCAGGTCGGAAAACGCCTTCTCGGAAACCAGTCCCAGCTCGTTGTACCGCCAGGTGGTGGTGGCGGCTCCGGACAGGCCGACTCCGTTGTCCGTGTCGAACTCCCGCCAGGTCGTCAGGGTCTTCAGGCGCCCCTGCCGGTCGTAGCCGTACGCCACCGGGTACACCTCCGCCCCGTACCGGAGGCTCGGGCGTCCCTCCGGATCGTAGTCGGTGGTTTGTACGCCACCGTCCGGCAGGGTGACGGTGCGGAGCCGCCCCATCTCGTCGTAGGCGTATTCCGTGGTTTGCGCATCGTCCGCGCCGGGGGCGGATTCGGGACCGATGCGTTTCTTGAGTCGGTCGGTGTCGTAATACTCGTAGGTCCACGCCGTCCCGGCCACCCGGTCGGTGGCGACGAGAATCCGGTCGAACGGATCGGGCGTATACCCGATGTCTTGCAGCACCTCGTCCGAAGCGTTCCGCACCACCCGGTCCGTCTGGAATCCATGATCCGCCGTGTCCACCGTGACCACCCCGTTTCCTTCGGTTCGGGTCCGGACCACGATCCCGTTCCCCGGATAACTCGTCACGGCATGGGTCTCGTGCCCGTACCGGGACGCCCAGGTCTGCAGGCCGGTGACGGCGCGGTCGATCCGCGCGACTTCGGTCGAGACGTCCACCTGGTCGGTTTCCCACACCCGGGAGGTTTCCCGTAGGACGTCTCCGTGCTCCGGATCGGCCAGCACGGCATGGGTTTTGCGCACGATGCGGTCGGTTCCGTCGTAATCGACCACTCCGTCCGCGTCCAGGTCCTCGACCGTGTCGCGAAGCCGGCCCCGCTCGTCGTAGGTGTAGAGCGTCCCCTTGCCGTCGGCGTCCACCTCCCGCCGCAACCGGCCGGCCGCGTCGAAAAACCGGAGGGCCTCGAACGTCGCCGCGCCTCCCTGGGGATCGGGCGTCTCGACCTTGTACACGCGTCCCGCCATGTCCCGCCATTCCTTCACCCATTCGGTCGTCTCCCCGCCGTCCCCCACGGAAATGGTTTTGGTCGTGCGGGCCGGAAAGGTGTGGCCGTCGTGGGTGTCGGTTTCCACCCCGTACACCACCCGCCGCACCGCCTGGCCGTTCACCTTTTCCTCAAACAAGCTTCCGTCCCGGTGCCTCACCGCGCTTCGCGTGGACTGGTCGGGCAAGATGGTGGTGACCTCCTCTCTTCCGTTCACCAGCGCCCGATCGTAGGTTGTCAACCGGGTGACCCCGTCCCGCGGGTCCACCACCGCCAGCAGACGCCCCGAGGGGCTCCGCACTTCCCTTCGGATCGTGACGGGCGTGGACTCTCCGCGTCCAATCCGCTCTGAAATTCGCATAAATCCAGTCAGCCCGTCGGAGGCGTCCGTGTCGTAGTCCTCGGACACCTCCTCTCGAATGCCGTGGGTTTCGACCGATTTCAAGGTTCCGTCGGGATGGGACACCACCGCGCGCTCGGCGCCGGTTCGGTCGACGGTGGTTTGGGTGCCGCAACAATCCTGATACGTCCATTCCGTGGTGGTCCCGTCCAGATGTGTCACCACCAGCGGCCGGCCGCGGCTATCGAACTCTCCGGGAAGCGTGGTGTCGGAGGCCAACACGATGCCGGTTTCGATGTCGGTTTCCGTCCGACTCAGGCGTCCGCCATGGGGCGCCGTGACGGTCACGGTCTCGATGCCGGTCTCCACGGCGTCCCCGTTGGCGTTCAGGCTGCCCCGGCGTTCGATCGTCGTCCGGTTTCCGGTCTCGGAATCCACGGCATACGTCCACAGGGTTCCGGTCCCGTCGGGTCGGATCTCCCGCGCCGACTTGCCGTGGAACTCCCCGTTGAACACGGTCCACCGGTCGGTTCGAAGATTGTCGGGATCGTTCCAGGTGGCTCCCGGCGTAAGGGTCCGGATGCGGGCCTGGCGTTGAAATCCGTCCGACACGTCCGAAAAGGTGAGCGTATAGCTCCGTTCCACCTCGTGCCCGTCGAGTTTGGAAATCGTGGTGGCCAGGGACTCCGCCTCGCCGTCCCCGTCCTGGTCGCCCACCGTTCCCCTCGTGTGAGCGCGCACCCGGTTTCCGGCTTCCTGAAACGACAGCGGGGTGTCGCCGAAGGGACGATAGACCTTCTCCACCCGATGGTCCGCGTCGTATTCATAGGCCTCCCACGATCCGTCGGGATACTGCACGGATTTGAGATAGCCGTAGTGGGCGCCGTCCGCGGCCGCGTCGTCATAATAGTCGTATATCGTGGTCAGGGCTTCCCCGTCCGGATCCTCCACACGCTGGACCACCTCGGCCTGTTCCCCCTTGACCGCGTGTCCGGGATCGTTCCACGGGAACACGGCGTATTCTTCCAGTGTTTTGCGAATCGCGTTGCCCGCATGGTCGGACTCGGTCGTGGTGACGAAAAACCGCGCGGGGTCGGTCGGGTGGTCTTCCCGTTGGGTGTGATGCGCGCGGAATCGCCCTCCCTGGTCGTCCTCCATCTGAATCACATACTCGTCCCGGGGATCGACACTGGTCGAGGTGTAGGAGATGACCCGGGTTTGACCCCCGTTTTCTTCGGTGATCTCCAACCGCCCGTAGGGGGCCACGCTTTGAATAGTATAGGTGGCGTTCGGGTCGAACTTCACGGGGGGATCCGCATCGTAATAGCCCGCCCCGGTGAGAAACAACAACAACAGTTCATCCTCGGAAAACGCGTATATCGCATAATTGGATTTTCGGGAAAGACTTCCATTCACCACGAATTCGGGTCGGGCGCCGCTCAGAGTATTGATGTGAACAAAAAAAGCCGTTCCCACGTCCAGCCCATGGCCCGGGACATCGAAGGGAACGTACTCCGCGGTGTTGATGACCACCGGCGTGGAGGGATCGGCCGTGGCCGTGAACTCAAAACCGGGATCGTCGGGATTCGACACGGTGATCGTTTTAAACGCGTCCTGGGGATCGGGCTGATACGTGCCATTCGGCTGGAGGCCCATGGCGGGTCCGTCGAAATACCGCAGCTTGTATTCACGGTACGGGTGAACCACCTCCACATCCACCAGCGTGTTTTCGCCGATCACCTGCTGGAGAAGGTCTTCCCGCGTCGCGTCGCGCACCACGGTTCCCGCCCCCTCCTCCAACTGGAGTTTCAAGCCATAGGGGGAGGCGGACAAGGTGGAAATCATTTGTTCCCGCAAAAACAGGCTGCCCGCCCCGCCCTCCGCGTTCCGTCCCAGCCCCATCCGGTAGCGGATACTCCCGAACTCCAGCTTGGAACAGGTTCCGTCCGTGGCGTCGCAGGTGCCGCATTCCGTGCAGGTGGCAAGCTCCTCGCTGGGAAGATGCTTGAATTCGGGACGCACCAGAATCCGACCCATCAACGCCCATCCAAACTCCGACCGCCCCTCCGCGCCCGGTACCGTGGGACACGGCACCGCGAACGCCGTCCCGCTCAACGGCGCATAGGTGTCGGACTGGTACAGGCTCCCGCTTCCCATCGGCAGGGTCGCGATGGAAAACCACTCCTCCAAAGCCGTATGGGGCGCGCCGTCGGCCGCCAGCACCCCGGCGGCGGCCTCGCCTGTGATGGTGGAGGTTTGCGCCTCCTTCAAAATCCCGTAGATTTCGACTTCTCCCGGATACCCCCGCAAGGACGACAGATCGTATTCCCAGCGGCCTTCCACCGTGACGAGTTTTCCATGCCAGACCTCATCGCCCGACAGTTCTTCATAATACAACAATTGTTTGCGCTGAAAGAGTTCGTACGAATACGGGTCGGGACCCGGGTACGGTTCCGCCGTTGCCGCGTTAAAATCCTGCAGGGTCAACGTTTTAACGTCCTCACAGCTTTCACCCGCATCCGATACCCCTTGTTTGGTCAACGGGACGGGGGTTTTGGTGGGGGCCGGAAACCACATGACCCGCATTTGCCCCAACACCCGTCCCATCACCCGGTATACCTCTTCATAATTCGACCGACTCAGGGTGAGGGTGCCTTCCGGGTAATACTCGATGAAAGAAGGGACCGTGCGAAGGTCTCCATGGGCCGCGCTTCCCGCCACCATGTCGTCGCCCCAGGCGGGAAGGATCCACTGGTCGCCCCAACCGGAGGCCGCGCTGGGATCAAACCAGCCGTCCAAGCCGTAAAACTTCTCTCCCAAATCCGCCATAAGTCCCAGTAGCCGCGCGTAATTGAGTTCCCCCGACTCCGGGTCCACCAGGTCCTCCTCGTAAAAACAGTCCGGAGGATAATGTCCCGGCGACTTCCCGTCGGACACCCGGACGGGAAAGGTCAGGTAATCGGGAACACTGTCCATGTTCGCCACTTCGAACGCCCGGGCGGCCCGGAGAAACAGCACATACCGCTCCTGCAACGCCCGCTGCAACGATTCGACGTTGGGCCGCTCGATCCCCGCGGGCTCGGCCTGAACGCCCATCGCCAGACACAACGCCGCCACCCATGAAAAAAGCTTATTCCGCGTCATGGGTTTCTCCTCCCTTTTCGGTCTCCGATGCGGGTTCGCCGTCTCTAGGCGGGGCCGCCTCCCCGATGCGAATCACGCCGGGAACCACGAACGAGTAAGGTTCCGGTCTCGGCGTCTCCGGCCTTCTCCGCGCGGAAGGCCTCGCAGGGCTCCCCGGGCCATCCTCCGAAACGGGATCCAGGTTGATCCGCACGGAGGGTGTCGTCCTCTTCGCATCTCCCGCGGTCGGCGACTCCTCCGACCGTTTGCGCAGGAGGGGCCGGGGCGCCGCGGACCCAAACCGGCGCGCCTTCGCGTCCGGGGATTCCCGTTCAGGCGGCTTGGATTCCGCGGAGGCCTCCGCGGCCTGGAGGCACGAGAAACTTGCGCAGATCATGGACGAAAACAGAAAGAAAAAGAAACGGTGCATGGAGTGGGATCCGGGATTCGAATGAAAAGTAAAAAAAGGCAACATAAGGGACGGAGTGCTCACGAGTCGCGGATGGGATACACTTCCAGTCCCACCTCGGGATGGTCTTTGAGGTGGGGATTCGCGCCCTGGAGGATTTCGTCCCCGTCCCGCAGCCCGTCGCCGTCGGTGTCGTCCAAGTCCGGGCGCGTGTAGTGCGCGTACTCCCCCTCGTTCGACAACCCGTCCCCGTCGAAGTCGCCCGAGGCCGTTTCATCCAGATCTCCGAAAAACCAGAGTTCGAACCCGTCGTCCAACCCGTCCCCGCCGGTGCCGTCGGTGTCCACCACCCCCAGGGTGGCCCGGAAAAAGATCGTGGGGTCCGGCGCCGTTTCCCCGAGGTCGAACGACGCCGCGTCCATTCCCTCCCGCGACTTGGACCAGAACACCGGCATCCAATTCCCGGGAAGATCCTCCCATCCGGTCGTGATCCCCTCGGTGTTCCGCCACAGCGCGAACGGACCCGGAGCCGTTTCGGAGCCGAACGCCACCGTGCCCCAGGGCGCGCCGCTTGCGTCGACCTCCAACCGGACCGTAAACTCGGGAGACGGGATCGCCAGCAGCCGCATCCCGGGAAAGGACGGCTCCGGCTCCTCCATGGCATGGGGCGAACGGAAACTCCACACGACCCGGCGGGTGGCGAGTTCCCGCGCATACGTCTCCGCCGGCGTTTCCCCTTCCCTCCATACCCATTCCGGAGCCCGACGGCGCCACACAAGCCGAATCTCCCCGGTCGCCCCGTCTTCTTTGCCCACGCGAATCCACCCGCTCCCGGGTTCTTCCCACACCATCAGATCGCCCGTGTCACCCCGGCTCCATAGCCGCTCCCGCAACCGAACAGACAACAGGGAGGCTTTGCCCCGATGCGTCATAAACCAATCCGGCCTTTCCGCAAGCCGGTCCCACGCCCCTTCGCGCCCACGGCTCCAGCCCTCCTTCGGGGAGCGATCATCGACTCCCCTTGTATCGAGCGGCGGATTCAGAATCCACACCTTCTCCCGAAATTCCAGGTACCCCTCGACGATCTCCTTCACCGTGCCGAACTCGTTGGAGTCACGCAGTGAAGGATTTCCCCCCTCGGCTCCTCTCAGGTGCGCGCCCACAAGCAAACACAGCCCCATCCACCACAGGGTTCCCCCGTTTCGAGTTGTTCTCGTTCTGTTCAATGTGCCCTCCTTCAAATCGGTTTTGACTACGTTGTATACCGTAAGTGGATCTCCCTTTTGCTGTCAACTGTTTTTCCATTTCGATTTTCTTTTGGACATCTTCAATCCAAATCCCGCAACCGCAGATCATCCTCGTCCATCCCCAGAAAATGGCCGAGTTCATGGAGGTAGGTGCGGCGGACCTCGTCCCGAAACACCCGCGCGTCGTGGGTGGCGTACTCCCAGATGTTCTCCACGAACAGGCTGATTTGCGGGGGCAGGTTGAACCCCTCGAAACAGGAGGCGTCGGTGGTTTCCCCTTCGAAGAGCCCCAACAGGTCGGATTCGTATCCGTCCGCGCGCAGGGCGGCGTCCGGACGGTCGAAAAACAACACCACGACCTCCTCCGCCCGGATTCGCACGGGGTCGGGAAGCGCCTTCCGCACCTGGTCCACTTCGTGTTCCGCCAGGCGCCGTCGACGGTTCCGGTTGAGGGGGGTGTAGCCTCGGGCCATGCGGGAAGCGTAGCCGGAAAGTCCGCCAGGTCAATCTCATTGGACGCATGGCGCGGAAGCGCCTCGAACGTGATATGGACTTGAACAGAATTCCAACACGGGTATAACACCCCTGTTTTGCAGTTCACCCCCTTCCCCGCTCCATTCATGAAACCAAGGTTCCCGTCATGTGCGGCATTGTAGGTGTCGTCACCCGCCCCAAAGAACGCGCCGCCCTGACTCTCTACGACGGTCTGCTGATGATTCAGCACCGGGGACAGGACGCCGCGGGCATCGCCACCTGCGAGGGCAACCGTCTTCATCTCCAGAAGGACAACGGCCTGGTGCGCGACGTCTTCGACACCGCCCAGATGGAGGAGCTGGTCGGCAACATGGGCGTGGCCCACTGTCGCTATCCCACCGCCGGCTCCTCCGCCTGCTCGGAGGCGCAGCCGTTCTACGTCAATTCCCCCTACGGCCTGGTGCTCGCCCACAACGGCAATCTCACCAACACCCGGGAACTTACCGAGGAACTGTTCACCAACGACCTTCGGCACCTGAACACCAACAGCGACTCCGAAGTCCTGCTCAACGTGTTCGCGCACGAGTTGGCGGTCCGTCGCCAAATCCAACTGTCGGAGGAGGATGTGTTTTCCGCCGTCGTCAATGTGCACCGCCGCTGCCACGGCGCCTACGCCGCCGTCGGCATGATCCTGGGGTACGGCGTCGTGGCGTTCCGGGACCCCCACGGCATCCGCCCCCTGGTGCTCGGACGCCGCAGGGAATCCGATGGATTCACAAGTTACATGGTCGCCAGTGAAAGCGTCGCCCTCACCGCCAACGGCTACGAGGTGATGCGCGACGTGGCCCCCGGGGAATGCGTGATCATCGACTTGGCCGGAAACCTGTATTCCCGACAATGCGCGGAGAACCCGAAGCTGGTCCCCTGCCTGTTCGAATACGTGTACCTGGCCCGCCCGGATAGTTTTATCGACGAGGTTTCCGTCTACAAATCCCGCCTGCGCATGGGCGAAAGCCTGGCGGAAAAAATCCTGCGGGAATGGAGCGATCTCCACTTCGACGTGGTCATTCCCATCCCCGACACCAGCCGCACCTCCGCCCTGCCCATCGCCCACGCCCTCAACCTCAAATACCGCGAGGGCTTCATCAAAAACCGCTACATCGGCCGCACCTTCATCATGCCGGGACAGCAGGAGCGCCGCAACAGCATTCGGAAAAAGCTCAGCCCCATTCCCCTCGAATTCGATGGGAAGAACGTGCTGCTGGTTGACGACAGCATCGTGCGCGGCAACACCTCCCAACAAATCGTGCAAATGGCCCGGGACGCCGGGGCCAAAAAGGTGTACGTGGCCTCCGCCGCCCCGCCCGTCCGGTTCCCGAACGTGTACGGGATCGACATGCCTGCCTCCTATGAGCTGATCGCCCACGGACGCAACGAACGTCAGATCGCCCGGGAAATCGGCGCGGATGGGGTGATTTACCAGGACTTGGAGGCGCTGAAAGAGGCGGTCCGGCACGGAAACGACGCCATCACCGTCTGCGAGGGCTCCTGCTTCGACGGCCAATACATCACTGGCAACGTCACGCCCGAGTACCTCCGCCAGATCGAAATGGAACGCAACGACTCGGCCAAATCCCAGTTCCAACTCCCTCTTCCCCTTTCCGCCCGCGAAGCGGCCGCGAAGGCCTGATCGGTTCGACCGCCCCCCCGGAACCCGACATGCGTGACCGGATGTACGCCGACGAGCCCGGAGACCCGGGGGGATTCGTGTTCAACGATCAGGTGGCCGACGTGTTCCCGGACATGATCGCCCGTTCGGTTCCCGGCTACGCGGCCACCCTGCGACTCATCGGCTCCATCGCCTCCCGCCACGTCCAACCCGGCGGGCGCTGCTACGACCTGGGGTGCTCCCTCGGCGCGGCGTCCCTCGCCGTCCACGACGCCCTCGGGGACACCGCGGACATCATGGCGATTGATCGTTCCGAAGCGATGATTCAACGCCTCGACCGGGAGATCGCCCAACGCGGCATCTCCACCCTTCGAACCCAGGTCGCCGACATCAGAAACGTGCGGATCCAAAACGCGGACCTCACCGTGCTCAATTTCACCCTGCAGTTCATCCCTCCCGGCGATCGACTCGACTTGTTGCGCCGCATCGCGAACGGCACCCGCCCCGGGGGCGTGCTGGTGTTGTCCGAGAAAATCCGGTTCGAAGACCACGCGGTCGAAACCGAAATGAAGGCGTTGCACGAAGCCTTCAAAAAAGCCAACGGCTATTCGGACCTCGAAATCAGCCGAAAACGATCCGCCCTGGAAAACGTGCTGATCCCCGAAACCCTCCAGGCGCATCAGCGGCGGCTGCGCGAGGCCGGCTTCGCCCGCGTCCAGGTCTGGCTGCAATGTTTCAATTTCATGTCCCTGCTCGCCTTCCGTGAATGAAACCGACGCGCTTTTCGAGAGCATTCACCGAATGCCGGACACCGAAATCCGCCGCTGGGCCAGCTCGCTGCGGAACGACATCGACAGCGCCTTCCAGCCGGAACGAAACGGTCATTTACCGGACTGGCGCTCGGCCCTGACCCGCATTCCTTCTCCGCCTGCGGCCGCGCGCCCCCGTCTGAACACCCCGGTGGTGGGCGACGGCGCCGACGATCCGCAGAACCCGGACCTGTGGATGCGCTTCCACCCCTGGCGCAAAGGCCCGTACCGATTTGGAGAGATCGACATCGACACCGAATGGCGGTCCGACCTCAAATGGGAACGCCTCCGCCCCGCCATCGCCCCTCTCGCCGGGCGGCGGTGTCTGGATGTCGGATGCGGCAACGGCTACCACCTTTGGCGTATGCTCGGCGAAGGAGCCTCCCTCGCGCTCGGGTTGGACCCGTTCCTCCTCTACGTGATGCAGTTTCTGGCCGTCGCCAAACGCCTCCCCGACCATCCCATCGCGGTGCTCCCCCTCCCCGCCGATGCGATTACGAAAAACCTCGAACGTTTCGACACCACCTTCTCCATGGGCGTGTTGTATCACGCAAAGACCCCCGAAGACCATCTTCTCCGCCTTCGCCATTCCCTGCGTTCCGGCGGAGAACTGGTGCTCGAAACCCTCACCGTGGAGGAAGCGCACGGGCCGATATTCCGACCGGAGGGCCGCTACGCCCGCATGCGAAAAATCCACGCCATTCCCACCGTTGACACCCTGGCGGACTGGCTGCAAAACGCCGGGTTCTCTGACATCCGACATGTGGACACGACCGCCACGACCTCGGACGAACAACGATCCACGGAGTGGATGACATTTCACTCCCTGCCGGAATTTCTCGATCCACAGGATTCCACAAAAACCGTGGAGGGGTATCCCGCGCCCCGGCGCAGTATTCTCACGGCCCGGAAGCCGGAGCCTACTCGATAATCGAGCCGTTGGCGACGGTCGGTTTTACCGCCAGCGCGTTCCACTGCTTGATGAAATCCTCCCGGTCCGCGGCGAAACGGTGGCTGATTTCAAACGTGATTCCAGGCAGACCGTTCTCGTCCGTCTCCACCGGCGCGCCCGCGGCCTGAAGCCAGTCGGCGAACATCCGCGACTGGTCCTCTTTGCAGGTTTTCGGGGAATCCTTGCCCTCGGCGTTTTTCACCGGACTGAAATTCTGCAGACGCGCCCCCTCGATGATGACCGGATTTTCAGCCAACGGGAGCGCGTCGAACACGAACATTTCGAACTTCACCCCGTTCGGATCCTCCGGTTCCACCCGCTTGCCCTCGGCGTTCACGTGGGGAATCTTCTTGTCCGCCCGGTGAAACGGCAGTTTTGCTCCCGCGCCGTCTCCCCCCACGCGCTCGACGAACTCCCGATCAAACACATGGATGGCCACGCTCCCCGCCACATACCGCAACGACCCGTCGGGCAGCGTTTCCTTCTGCTGCTCCTCCGGCATGTCGCTGTACTCGATCACCGTGGTCTTGCCGTCCCGCAGGCAGAACATCCCGACCTTCTCCAAAGGGTAGGCCTTCGGGATCATTTTGGAAGACAGCTCCGACCCGCCCTGAAGGTGAAACCCGACAAAGGTGGGATCGATGCAGGGCACCAGTGGATTGTCCACCTGGAAATAGCTGATGCAATCGATGCCCAGATCCTTCATGCGGGCCGTCGCGCCACTACGCACCAGGGCGCGGAGCGCGCCGCCGTGGCCGTCCGGCGTCATGGCGATCGTGGCCTTGTCCGCCATCAGAATCTTTCCATCATGATCCACCGCGGGCACCAGCCCCTGAACGATGAAGTGTACGTGGTCCTCGGGCAGTCCGAAATAGTTGTTCTCCACAAACGAGGCGACCGTGGGCGCGTTGTTGATCTCGCTGGTCAGAATAAACCAATGGATGTCCGTGCCGAACCGTTCGGCCGTGCGGGCGATTTTCTCCGCGAACACTTGGAACAGCGACTTTCCCGACACGGGTGTGACCGGAAACGTGCCCTTGGGGCCGTCGTATCCCAGCCGGGTGCCCTGCCCGCCCGCCACGGTGAAGGCCGCCACCCGGCCGGCACGCAAGGCCTTGGCCCCAATCTGGCGGGCCGTCTCCCACGCGGCGGCGTCTCCCCCGTGTTCCGGCAAGGGCTCGTAGGGTGCCGGATCGAGACCTCCAAACGCTTCGTCCTCGGCCTCCCCGGCCCGAAGATGGGTCTCCACCAGCCCGGCCACCTCCTCCAGATCGATCTCCGCGGCCCGTGTGAGCAACTGCTCCCGTTCGGCTTCGGACAGCTCGTCGTAAAAGCGGAACACCTGTCCCTGTCCCGCGGTTTCGAATTTCCGGATGAGGGCCTGTGGATCGTCGATGGAAGCGTTCATGGGGAGTTGCATAGAGAAGGCCCGGAGGGGAATCAATCATTTAATCCGGGGAGATTCCATCCCGCCGCCACGGGGCGCACCCCTCCAACTCCTCCCGGTTTTAGGTTGCGTTCGCACGGGGATCGTAGCATACAGGAATCCATCCGCCCTGGTAGCTCAGCTGGATAGAGCAACGGACTTCTAATCCGTAGGCCGCAGGTTCGAATCCTGCTCAGGGCGCCATCGCGTTTTCATCTCTCACCCTCGGAACAGACCCATGTCGCGCCTGATCCTATGTTTCCTTTTCAGCCTGGGGCTGACCGGCTGCCTCCAGACCCGCCAGACCGAGGCGGACCGTATCGCCCGCGAACGGGCCCTGCAACAACGTCAACAACAGCAGCAACTTTCCGAATACCGGCGGCGAACCCAACTTCAAATCGAGGACGCAGAGGCCCGGATGGAGGACATGGACAAAGAGATCCGCTCCCTACGCACCGAACTCGCCGCCCGTCCCACCAACGCCGACCTTCAGAAATTGGAACAACGGGTCGAAGAGCTGGAGAAACAAATCCGGGACCTGGACCGGCGGCGCAAACAGGATCGGGAGGAAATGCTCGACATCCTCAGCAAACGCATGGCCGAGATCCTCGCCGCCCGCCCCGCGCCCCACGCCGGCGGCCAGACCCATGTCGTTTCCCAGGGAGAGACCCTCAGCGCCATCGCCTCCGCCTACCGCGTAAGCAGCCAGGCCATCATTCGCGCCAATCAACTCAACAATCCCGACAATCTGAAAATCGGACAGAAACTGATCATCCCCGGCAACTGACCCCGTATGCCCGACGACTCCACCCTCCACCAATGGTACGTGAACGCTGAAACCGGTCCCCAGGGACCCTTTTCATTCGACCAACTGAAAACCCGCGCCGTCACCCACGCCCTTCACGGCGGCACCGAACTCGCCCGTTCCCCGGACGGCCCCTGGTCCCCCGCCACCTCCCTGCCCGAACTCGAACTGGAATGGCGGGTCACCCCCGAGAACGGCGATCCGCTTCCCGCCTGCCACATTCTCGCCCTCCGCGGCCAGGTCGAGAACGAGGACATTCAACCGTATTGGGATGTGGAGCACGTGCCCACCGGCGAGGTGTACGACGTGGTCGACGCCCTCTGCTCCGCCCTCCTCGCGCAAAACCACATTTTGGAAGAGAAGTTGGCGGCGTCCCCGCTCGCGGAGCCCGACCCCGGGTCGGAAGCCCCCAGGGACCTCCGCCTCCGCGCCGACGCCGCCGACCGGGAAGCCGCCAAATGGAAACGGCTGTACGACGACGAAATCGCACGCAACGAGGACCGGGAACGCGAACTTCGCCGCCGCATCGAGGATCTTCGGGACGGCCAGCGCAAAACCTCCGAACGCATCAAGGCGCTCGAACGGCGGCGCCGTCAACTGGAAGAGGCTTCACTGGGCGTCAAGCCGGAAAGCCTGGACGGCGGCGACGTCCCCGCCCTCGCCTACCGCGAACTGCAGTTGCAGATGGAACACCTCATGGACTCCCTGCATTTGCGCACCCGTCAATTGGAGCGCGCCCGGGAAAAACTCCACGAACTCGAGGACGAACTCGCCCGGGAACGGTCCCGCGCCCGCGAGCAAGAGGAGGAAAGCGACGGCTTGCACCAGGAAACGCTGGAACAGCTTACCCGCCTGGAACAGGCGCACATGGACCTGACCCGCTCCTATCGTGACCTCAACGACCGCGCGATCCGACTCAACAACCAACGGACCGACGCCGACGACCCTGAGCCCGAAGCCCCTCCCGCGCCCGGCCCGAAACCGTCCCGCGACTCCGGGAACGACGGCAAGCTGAAAATGACCTGACCATGGAAGTCGATCTGCTGGAATACCTACGGCGGCCCGACACCCCGGTCGGGGTGCTCGACGCGGTGTATGCGGGCTGGTTGCTCTACGGCCTGGTCCGAGGCGCCTTCCGCGGCTTGCCGGGAGAACTCGCCGGACTCCTCGGCACCGTCGTCACTTTCATCGGAGCCTGGAAATTCTATGTGCCCGTCAGCGCGTTCATTCGCGCCCACACCCGGCTGGAGCATCCCGCGGGTTCGGACGTGCTCGCCTATGTGCTGATGGTGATCCTCTTTCTCGCCAGTTGGAAACTCATTACCTGGCTCCTGCACAAAGCCTTGGACTGGACCTGCCCGCGGGGGCTTCGCATTCCCGGCGGCATGCTGCTGGGCGTCGCCAAATCCGCCGTGGTGCTCTGCCTGCTGCTCATGGCGGTCGAACTCAGCGGCCACGAGTATTTGAAAGAACAAATGATCCGCCAAAGCTGGTTCGGACGGCAGACCCGCGAGGTGATTCCCACCTATCTGCACGACCGCCTTCCCGCCCTGTTCCCCGCCGACGAAACGGCTCCGGAGGACGATGGACCTGGAAACGCTTAAAGAGGAGGTGCGCGCCCGCGCCGACGTGGTCGACATCATCGGCCGCGTGGTCAAGCTCCAGAAAGCCGGCGGAGCCTGGAAAGGCCTCTGCCCCTTTCATCAGGAGAAGACGCCCTCCTTCAACGTCAACCCCCGCCGCCAGACCTACCATTGCTTTGGCTGTGGCGAGGGCGGAGACGTGTTCAAATTCGTCATGGAGTACGAGAGCCTCGACTTCATGGCCGCGCTCGAACGCCTCGCGGACCAGACCGGCGTCCCCTTCGAACTGGACGGCGACCGGGGAAGCGGGAGCAGAAAAAAGACCCTGCTGGACCTTCACGAGCGGGCCGCCGACTACTTCCGCCGCATGCTCGTCGAGGATCCGGCGGGCGAAGAGGCCCGCCGCTACCTCGCCTCCCGAGAGATGGCCGAGGACACCCCCGAGGCCTTCCGCCTCGGCTACGCCCCCGACGGATTCGACATCCTGCTGAACCAGGTGCGGGACTGGGGATTCGGCGAAGAGGAAATCGAGGCCGGCGGCCTGTTCGGGATCCGCGAGACCCCCGGAAACCAAGACAAATTCTACGACCGCTTCCGCCACCGGCTCATGTTCCCCATTTGCGACGAGCAGGGGCGGGTCATCGGTTTCAGCGGACGCGCCATTCCGCCCAAAGAGGTCAAAGCCAAGTACCTCAACAGTCCCGAAACCCTGCTGTTCAAAAAGTCGCGGGTCCTCTACGGCATCGACAAGGCCCGGCGATCCATGACCGAAAAGCGTCGGGCCGTGCTCTGCGAGGGACAGCTCGACGTGATCCGCTGCCACGAATCCGGCATCACCGAGGCCGTCGCCGCCCAGGGCACCGCCATCACCGAGGACCACGCCCACATTCTCAAACGCTACGCCGACGAGGTGGTGCTTCTGCTGGACGCCGACGCGGCGGGAGTCAAAGCCGCCCTCCGCAGTGCCGAGGCGCTGCTCGGAGCCGGCCTCACGGCACTGGTCGCCTCCCTTCCCGACGACCAGGATCCCGACGATCTGGTGCGCGCCCACGGCCCCGCCAAACTCCGCGAGGTGGTTTCCGACGCCGAGCCCTTCGTCGTGTTCCAGGTACGGGCCCTCGTCCGCCAGGAAGGCGAGATTACCGAAACCAGCCGCCTCCGGGTGGCCCGGGCCGTGATGGAAACCATCGCCCGGGCACCGGAAGCCGTCCACCGGGAGCAACTCGTGCGCCAGGCCGCGGGCGCCTTGGGAATGCGGGAGGAGTCGCTGCGCCAGGACCTGCGCCCCGCCGCAAGTCCCACACGCCACAGGCCTCCCA
>Ga0194138_10000723_pt1 | contig 15598 bp, 17 predicted proteins | sample TARM_MetaG_T2_14_FD_134022 | JGI IMG/M metagenome (GOLD analysis project Ga0194138, IMG submission 134022) | Freshwater microbial communities from Pennsylvania, USA, analyzing microbe dynamics in response to fracking - TARM_MetaG_T2_14 (version 2) | ecosystem: Environmental > Aquatic >...
GTCGTGGGAGTAGTAAATCCCTTAACAACCATGACAAGGGAAAAACACTAATGACTACCGTCAAATGACTTATGACTACTGAGGAATGTCCACTAGGAGGACATTCCGTCTTCCTCAAACTCCACTTCGCCCAGGTAGGGCAGTTCGCGGTAGTGGGAGTCGTAATCGAGTCCGTAGCCGACCACGAAGGTATCGGGGATCTGGAAACCGATGAAATCGGCGTTGACGTCGACCGCGCGGCGGGCGGGTTTGTCCAGGAGACAGCAGGTGTAGACCTTTTCCGCCCCTTTGTTTTTCATGTGTCGAATGGCGAAACTGAGCGTGCGGCCGGAATCGAGGATGTCGTCGACCAGCAGCACCGTGGCGCCCTCGAGGCTGACGGAGACGTCTTTGGTGATGTTCACGTTTCCGCTGCTGACCGTGCCGCTTCCGTAGCTCTGCAGGGTCATAAAATCGATCTGGGGGTGAAACTGGCGGGGATTGAGTTCCCGAACCAGGTCGGCGAGAAACATGAAGCTTCCCCGAAGAATGCCCACAATCACAAGGTGTTCCTCATCAAGGCATTTCGTGATTTCTCCGACCATTTCGGTGACGCGGAGACGGAGTTGATCGGCGGGGATGCGGACGTTGACGTGGTGTGGAGGGAGATTCATTCTTCGTTCTGGGGGGGAAGGACGCCTTCGCGTACGAGCTGGTCGTCCATTTCTTGGGTGAGTGGAATGGGAAGCGGCGGTTTTCCGGAACGCAGGGCGTCCATTTGGACTTCTTTCAGATGCTCTTGAAGTTCCTCGTTGTTCCGAAAACGCGTGGTGCGGGGCGCTTCAAGCTCCGACGTTTCCTCGTCCACATCCGGATTTCCCTCGCCAATGCGGCGAATGATCCGCCGCCGGGGTTCACTCCGATCCCGGGTGCGGTTCGACGAGGCCATGCGACGTGGGGAGGATTCCGGTCGATGGACGATTGGATTGTCTCCCGGTTCGGGCGCGGTGGCCAAACTGAACTGATGAGGCGAACCGTGCCGCGTCACGGTGGCCAGCCCCCGCTCAAAGTCGGCCGACCTCAGAGAAAATTCGGGATGGGTGTCCCGCCCTTCGATAAGCAATACGGCGCTTTCTCCCCGCACGTTCTGCAACCCGACGCGCACGCGATGGGTTTCCTGGTCGATCGTCATCATGGTCATCTTGTATTCCCGGGCCCACCCGGGTTCCGCGGGGGTCTCGACGGGAGGGGGCGCGGGGGTTTCGGGAGAGGCGGGAGCGGATCCGAACAATTCCCGGTCGAGGATCAGCCGGTATTTTCCCAGGGGATCGGCGCAGGCCGTCGATCCCGCCAGGGAGCCCAGCAGGAGACACAATGCCGGAAACATCCGTCGAAGGTCCATCATGGGCGGAACATACCACAGGCCTGGGGAAGGGGAAATCAAAACCCGCCGGATTGTGGAGGGTCCGGGTGTAAACTGAGGATGGTCTTCTCGCAATCGCGGCAGCAAAGGTGAAAACGGATCCTGGCCGGTACCCTTTGTTTTTGTCGGGCAGGAATGCCCAACCTCCATTGACCTTCCATGCCCAGTTCGTAGAAGCGGGGCATGGACGCTCTCGAAATCACCAGTCTGAAAAACCCGAAAGTCAAACGCCTGATCAAGCTCCGCAAACGCAATGTGCGGGAGAAAGAGCAGGTGTTTCTGATCGAGGGATACCGAGAATGCCTGCGGGCGACAGAACGGGGCTGGCCGATGGAGGAATTTTATTTTTGCGAGGAGCTGTTTCTGGGTGGCAATGAACAGGAATTGCTCGAGATGGCCCGGGAACAAGGGGCGCGGCTGATTTCATGTACCGAGCCGGTGTTCCGCAAAATCGCCTACCGGGACCGTCCCGACGGACTGCTGGCGCTCGCTCCCCAGATCCATTTCCGGCTGGACGAGTTGGGCGACATGGACAATCCCTACCTGTTGGTGCTGGTGGGCATCGAAAAACCGGGAAATCTGGGCACGATGCTGCGGTCGGCCGACGGCGCGGGGGTGGACGCGGTGATCGTATGTGACGCGGTGACCGATCTGTACAATCCCAACACGGTGCGGGCCAGTGTGGGTACCTTGTTCACGGTGCCGGTGCTGGAAAGCACCTTCGAGGAATGCGGCACCTGGCTGGAGGAGCACGGGATTCCGCTGTTGGCGGCGACGCCGGCGGCGGAGCGCTCGCTGTACGAGACGGATCTACGGGGACCGGCGGCCATCGCCGTGGGATCGGAAATGCTCGGTCTGAGCGACGCCTGGCTGGAGCGGGCGGAGATGAAGGTCTCCTTGCCGATGCGGGGCGCGGCGGACTCGTTGAACGTGTCCACGGCGGCGGCATTGATGCTCTACGAGACCTTGCGGCAGCGGATGGAGGCCTTGGAGGAGGAATAAGGGGATTTCGGGATTCGCGGGCACCCCTTCGGGGCGCAAAGTTTGGGGTGTGGGACGGCTTCCCGGAGGCATGGCCCCCGGGCTGGGCGCGCAGGCTCCTCCGGAGCCGGGGTTTCGAAGAGATGAAGCCCGCACAATGGAACACGGACCGTAAACGACCCCTGGGAAAACCTCCTGAAGGAGGGACTCCGAACGTTTAAAAGAATTCTTGTGGTGCGGGCGAATCTGCGGTATAGCCGATTTTCCCCACCGCGGAGAGGTGCCGGAGTGGTCGAACGGGGCGGTCTCGAAAACCGTTGAACCGAAAGGTTCCGGGGGTTCGAATCCCTCCCTCTCCGCCATTTTTTTACTCACATGTATTAGTCGTCGGTATATCGAAAGCAGCGCGTCGCAGGACAGGCGACTGGAGTCACACAACGCGGGTCGGGTGAAATCGTCGAAGCCTCATCGACCTTGGATTCGTGTTCTGTTGGAAAAGCATCCGGATCAGAACACGGCGGAGAAGCGGGAACGCTAGTTGAAATCCGGGTAGGGGCGAAGGGCGTTGGAGAGCTTGTTGAGCGAACAGCGTTGAAGCACGACAGACTTCAAGGTGTTATTTTGGCCACGAGAAGGTGCGGCGAGAGTCTTTGGTTTCTCAGGCGGGGACCGCCCGAGCTACAGAGCTACGACCTTCTCTTACTCGACGAGGTCGATCATGTCGCGGATGGCGCTATCGCGTTCGCGTCGGATATCCTCTTTTTTGCGGTCCACGGTGCGGTGGCGCATGAGGCGGCTCTGGGGACGTCCTCGCGTGACGAAAAGCGCTTCATGTCCCTTTTTCAGGGTATCGGCGCGGAGGGTGAAGGCCCCCTGCTTCCGGGCCCGCTCTTCGAGGTCCGAGTCATTGGTGACCATGAGGCTGTCCCGCTCCTGTTTTTTCAGCACCTTCACGCATTCCAGCAAGGTGGGTATCCGTTGCGGCGGGGTGGGAGAGAAAAAGACCCGGACCCCCATAAAGTCGTCGCCATGGTCCACCTGCTTGAGGGGTTCCCCATTGAACAGAACCCAGATTTCCCACTCCTCGGCGTTTTGGATTTTCACCAGCTTCTGCAGCACCTCGATTTGTTCGCGGGGCGTCAATTCGTCGGAGTCGTTCCGTCCGGGCCGCATGTCTTTCCCGTCGATCACCACCGTGTAGGTGGAGGATTCGGCATTGATCTTGTCGTGGTGTTGAAGGCGTAAACTCATGGGGATCTCCCTGGACTGCGCTAGTAGGAATCCGGGCGGCTCTCTTGACTTCCACCCGTAAGCCTTTAGTTCCAAACCGGAAAAGGAAAACTTATGGCACAAACCAATACATATCCCATTCAGTGTCCCGAATGCAAGGGCCAACAAGATGAAGTTCTGTACGACAGCATTGACGTCGGCAAAGAACCGGAACTCCGAAAACGATTGCTCGAAAACCGTCTGAACGCGGTCGTCTGTCCTTCCTGTGGCTTCACTTTCCGGGTGGACAAGAACCTGTTGTACAACGACTCCCGCGAAGGGTGGATGATTTACCTGAGTCCGTTTCCCATCGAGGAGTCGGACCAGGCGATCGAGGAATTCGACAAGGTGTTGGCGGATCTCAATTCCGTGCTTCCCTCGGGAACCTCCCTGCCGCCGGTGGACCTGGTGTTGTCGCGGATCGAGTTGGCGGAACGGATTTTCGTGCGCGAGGCCGGCTTGAATCCCAAGGTGATCGAATACGTGAAATACCTGGTCTACACCCAGAATCTGGACCAGTTCATGCCGGAACACCATGCGTTGCTGTTCAACGCCGAAGGCAGCGACGAAGAGAATCTGGGATTCGTGGTGCAGGACACCGAGACGAAAAAACTGGAGACCCTGTTGCATTACAAGCGGGAAACCTACGAGAGTCTGGTCGAGCTTCTGACCCAGGACGGGGAACTGAGCCTGGTGCATCAATTGTTTCCAGGGCCATACGTTTCCGCGAGGGCCTACCTGATGCAGGATGAGATCTGAAAAAGGGAGTCGTGCACAATCCTAAGAAGAGAACTACTCCTTCTTTAAATATAAACCGTATTCTTCTTATGCCCTGTGGATATGTGGATAACGACAGAAACCACTCTCTTCGAGTTGTTTACAGGATTTCGGCCTGTTAGGGGATTGTGAGGGAATCCTGAAGAACCGGCCATTCGTGCACAGCCCTTCAATAAGTCGGGACTTATCCACATGGGTTCAACCCCCCTATTAAAAAGTTATCCTCAGGCTGTTGAGGACAGATTTCGAAGCCGCGCGGCGTAGGCTCCGTCGCATTCCCGCTCTCCGGGACGTAGCAGAATGTCCTCCTCCAGACACCAGTCCGAACGATCGTGTAACCAAGCGGTCACTTGGCCCCGGGTTTCCTCCTCCTCAATACCGCAGGTGCTGTATACAATGCGTCCTCCCGGGCGAACATGTTTCGCGGCATCGGTCAGTAGACGGGACTGCAAGGCGGTCAGTTGTTTGAGAGACCGTTTTCGGAAGGTCCATTTGGCGTCCGGACGTCGTTGATACACGCCGGTATTGCTGCAGGGCACGTCCAGCAGGATCGCATCGAAGGCTTGGTCGAGCTGGTGGGGCTCGGCTTGAAGAACTCGGACCTCGTCTAAACGGAGCCGGTACAGGTTTTCCCGCAAACGGTGGAGTCGACGGGGATTCGGATCGGCCGCCGTGAGCAAACGGGTATGATCGCGCAAGGCTTCGGCCAGCAAAGCTGTTTTTCCCCCGGGAGCCGCACAGGCGTCCAGAACGGTTTCTCCCGGCGTCACGTTCAACAGAGCGGGTGCGAGGGAGGTCGAGGGATCCTGAAGGTACCAGGCGCCCTGATCAAAGCCGGGAAGGTCCGTTGGTGTCGCGCCCCGGGGAAGTCGGATGAAATCGGGGAACCGGGTATGGGGTTCCGAACCCTCCGGCAGGGCGTCCGCCACACCCAGTTCCTTTCCACGCAGGGTGAGGCGGGCGTAGGTGACGGATCGTTGTTGATTCCACTCGCACATCCGAATGGCCTCTTCCATGCCATACGTTTTTTTCCATCGATCCAGCATAAAAGACGGGTGTGATAAACGAACCGACGGTGGTTGTTTGGCCAACCAGGCGTGGAGAGCTTCGGGTTCGCGGGTGGCTCGTCGGAAAAGGGCGTTGGCGAATCCGACCAGAGGTTTGGGGACCTTGTAGGCTTTGGCGGCCTCCAGGGTTTCATGCACGGCGGCGTGATCGGCCACTCCGTCCAGTAACAGGAGCTGACAAAGCCCCAGGCGCAGAAGGGGTCGGAGAGCCTCGTCCGGGGGACGGCGGCTCATATGGTCGATCCACGCGTCCAGCGCGCCCTGATGCCGGAGGGAGGTCATCACCATTTCCCGAACCAGGGGAGAGGCGTCGGTCCAGTCGGGGGACATGTCCGGCGGTTGATCGTGGGTTCGGTGTTCGTCGAGCAGCCTCAGCGCGAGAAGCCGTTCAGAAGGGGAGGCCGGGGGAGGGCTCATGGCATCTCCACAAAAAAAGACGCCCGGCATTCTGGGAAGGAGGGGGAGGGAGGAGTCGAATGCCGGGCGCCCAAATCGTTTGCTTTGTTGAGAGTCATCATACGACGGAAGAGGCCTTTTTGTCAACGGGTTTTAGAAAAAAATTTGAACCTTTTTCTAATGAATGCCCAAGATGTTTATATTAAAATGGTTACGGTAATTTAAATCGTTTTAACCTTCAAAAAATCAGGTAAGAAAGTTGTACGTTTCGAGGAATTCGACCGTTTGTGCGACCCCTTCCTCCAGGGGCGTGAAGGGTCGGGGATAGCCGGTGGCGGCAAGCTTGGCGGTATCGGCCTGGGTGTAATATTGGTATTTGTCGCGCAAATGGGGGGGCATGTCGATGAAGTCGATGTTCGGTTCCCGATCCATGGCGTGGAACACCGCGTTCGCGAGATCGAGCCAGCTTCGGGCCTGTCCGGTGCCGCAGTTGAAGAGGCCGGAGGGGCGGTCGGGTTCGGCCAGCCAGAGGGTGAGGTCCACCGCGTCGCCGACGTAGACGAAGTCGCGGAGTTGTTCGCCGTGTTTGTACTCGGGACGGTGGCTTTTGAAGAGCTTCACCTTGCCGGTCTCCAGGATTTGTTCCCGGGCCTTGTAGACCACCGAGCGCATGTCGCCCTTGTGGTGTTCATAGGGACCATAGACGTTGAAATACTTGAGGCCCGCGATCGAGTGGAACAGCCCGTGTTTCAACGCCCAGAGGTCGAACATGTGTTTGGAGTAGCCGTACATGTTCAGCGGCGAGAGGGTGGGGGTGACCGCGTCGGCGTCGGAATAGCCCATGTCCCCGTTGCCGTAGGTGGCGGCGCTGGAGGCGTAGACGAAGCGGATGTCGTGACGGAGGCACCATTCGCAGAGGTCGCGGGTGGTGCGGTAGTTGTTGTCGAGCAGATAGTCGGCGTCGGTCTCGGTGGTGGCGCTGCAGGCGCCGAGATGGATCACGGCCTGGATGTCGCCGGGATCGGTATCTCCCAACACGGCCTGGCGGAGCATGTCGGGATCCCAGATGTCCTCGTACTGGAGGCCGACCAGATTTTTCCATTTTTCGGAGGTGCCGAGTTCGTCGACCAGTAGCAGATCGGTTTCGCCGCGGGCGTTGAGTTCGGCCACGAGGTTGCGTCCGATGAATCCGGCGGCGCCGGTGATGATATAGCGGTAGGTGTTCATGGCAGTGAAAGAAAGGTGGGGGAATCGTGAGGAAATCAAGGGTCCCCGATCCGTCGGGGGGTGTGAATTCCTGTCACATTGCGGTTGCATTTTCAATGTCAATCGGTCTATCCGGGAGGAACGGACCCTTGTTCTCCTCCTTCCTCTGGATACGCAGATGCCCGGCCGATTCACCTTGGCGAAAGACGCCGATCAATTGAAATCCTCCTTCCCGGATTTTCCGGTGGATGCGCGTCTGACGCCGCGTTTCAATATCGCGCCCACCCAGCCGGTGACCGCGTGGGTGGCGGATCCCGCCGTCCGCATGGAGATTTTCACCTGGGGGTTGATTCCGCCCTGGGAAAAAGATCCGGGGGCTGGCGTCAAGCGCATCAACGCCCGGGCGGAGACGTTGAGCGAGCGCGCCGGATTCAAAGTCGCCTATCGACGAAAGCGATGCCTGATTCCGGTGGACGGATGGTATGAATGGAAAACGACCCCTTCCGGAAAACACCCGTATCGGTTTCGACGTCGGGATGGCGCGGCCTTTGCTTTCGCGGGCCTGTGGGAGGAATGGCACGACAAGGAGGGGGGCATGATTCTCAGTTGCGCGGTCATCACCACGCGTCCCAACGCGCTGGTCCGCAAATTTCATGCCCGGATGCCGGCGGTGCTGCGGGAGGAGGATCACGCCGCCTGGCTGAATCCGACGACGTTGTTCAAGGATCTCGACCGCATGCTCGAGCCCATTCCCTCCGACGAGTTCACGGTGGATCCCGTCTCGCCGGAGGTCAACCGCGCCGGCGTCGACCATCCCGGATTGATCCTGCCCTGGTCCTCCCCCGAGCAGCCGAGGCAGACGGAACTTTTCTAGGGCCTACGGCCCGGCGAAGTTGTCGGTTATTGGTTGCCCGTTTTCAGTTTTTGTTTCTTGTTGCGCGAGGCTGGTTTTGGTTTTCGCGGTCAACTGACAACTGACAACTGACAACTGACAACCTGCACCCCTTACTCCTCCACCGGCTCTTTGACCCAACCGCCTTCCTTGGCGGTGGGGAGGTGGAGGAAGGTTTCGGTGGATTCCTCGTGGCGGGCGGTACGTTGCCCCCATTCGATGCGGGTTTCGAGGCGGTAGAACTCGTCCTCTTCTTTCCCTTCCAGGGTGACCGTGCGGGTCCATTCCACGCGGCCGAGATCGCCCCCGTCGAACACCCCCCCGGTTTCCCCCTCTTCGAATTCGTCGAAATCGATGGGTTCCACCAGGCGCAAGCGGTTGAGAAGGGTGCGGGCGTCGGCGTAGGTCTGGGCCTGGGTGACGAGGGACAGACCCTGGTTGGCGGCGCCGAAAAACACGGTGAGGGAGACGCCGAGGACGAGGACGGCGAGCAGAACCTCCAGAAGCGTGAAGCCGCGGCGGGAAATGGGGGGGGATTCAGGCGTCGTCAAGGCGGATGTCTCCGGTGATGCCGTTGACGATGACCGAGGAGCGGTCGCCGCGGTTGTCCTCCAGGCGCACCGTATGCGGATCGGTCATGCCGGAGGGCGTGTAGACCACGAAAAAGGTGTCTTCCTCCCGGGCCGCGCCCTCCACATCGAGAATTCGCATGCCGTTGGGCAGGGAACGGGTGCGAATGAGTTCGAGCGAGGCGGAGGTGGATCCGATTTCGGGTTCGCCGCCGAGACGGGGCGGAGGCGTTTCGGTGAGGTCGGTGGCGGTGAAGGCCCTGCGGGCGGGGAGTCGCACGAGTTGCAATTCACCGACGTCGGCGTGATAGAGGACGGCGGTGGGCGCGCGGTCCAGCACGGCGCGGGCGCGGGCGTATTTGTTGACGGCGACGGTGTCCCGGAGGGCCGAGCGCATGCGGGCTCCTTCCACCGATTCGATCGCCATGGGTACGAACGCCCCGGCGACCACGGCCACCACGAGCACCACCAGCAGGATTTCCAGCAGGGTGAAGCCGAGGCGCGTCCGTGTGTGCGGGGCCCGGGAGGTCATGACCCTCTAAAGGTCGTCGCTGGAAATCGGCCCGCCGGGCGTGCCGCCGGCGTTGGAGGTGATTTCGAAGGTGACGCCGGAGGCGCTGTAGGTGAAGGGGTCGCCCCAGGGATCGTCCTTGATCTTGCGCAGGTAGGGGCCCTTCCAATTGTCCGCGCCGGGATCGGATTTCAGCGCCTCCAGATTGGAGGGCATTTTGCCGACGTCCATGTAGTAGCGTTGCACGGCGGTGGAAATTTGACCGATCTGGGTGATGGCGGCGGTGCGTTTGGCCTCGTTGCTGGTGCCGATCACGTCCAACTGGCCGATGGCGATGGCCGCGATCACGCCGATGATGACGATCACCAGCATGATCTCCAGCAGGGTGAAGGCGGATTTCGCGGTCAGCCGCGAACGGCGGGGAGGGGCGTAGGGGGACGTGTGCATGATAAATCCTTGGTTGGGGTGCGAATCGTCGTTTCTATACTCTAACGACACGCGCGGTATATTATTGTTCAACGAAGCCCTTGAGTCAATTGAAACACCGGAAGCAGCATGCTGATGGCCACGAAGGCGACGCCGCCGGCGATAAAAATCATCAACACGGGTTCGATCACGGTGGTGACGAGTTTGATGTTGCGGTTCAGTTCATCGTCGTAGCGCCGCGCGATCTGGGCCAGGGATTCGGGGACCCGTCCGGCCTCCTCTCCCACGGAGAGCATGTCGGTGAACAATTCGGGAAAGACGCCGCTTTCGGCCAGGGGACGGGAAAGCGAGGATCCGTCGGTCACCCGTTCTTTCAGGGTGCCGATTTCACGTTCGAGCACCGCGTTGTTGGCGGTTTTTTTGACGATGTCGAGCGCCTTGAGCACGGGCACGCCGTTGACCAGCAGGTTGGAGAGGGTGCGGGCGAAGTTGGCGTAGGCGGCGGAGCGGATCATGCGGTGGAACACGGGCACCCGCAGCAGAAATTTGTGCCAGGAGAACCGGCCCGCGGGGGTTTTTCTCCACCGTTGAAAGGCGACGATGAAAAACACCGTCAGTAGCAGGACCACCCAGCCGTAGCGCAGCACGAAATCGCTGAGAAAAATCAACATGCGGGTGGGTAGGGGAAGCGCCTGCTCCAGATCCATAAAGATGTCGGTGAATTTTGGAATCACAAAAATCATGCAGCCGATGATTACCAGCAGGCCGAACACGGCCACGATGCAGGGATAGACCAGAGCGGCGACGACCTGTTCGCGGGCGGCGGCGGCGCGTTCGTAATGCCGCACCGCGTTTTCCAGCGCGTCCCGCAGCCGTCCGGAGGCCTCGCCGGCGCGGACCAGGGAGACGTAGAAGTCGGGAAAGCTGCGGGGATGCTTTTCCAGGGCTTCCGACAGGCTTTTGCCCTGCACGATGTCCTCGTGCACCTGTTTCAGCACTTCGCTGCGGCGGGGGTCGCCGGATTGCTTGCTCAGTTTCTGCACCGATCCGCCGAGGGTCATGCCGGCGGACAACAGGTCCCGCAGGTCCACCGAAAACTGAAGCAGAATGCGCATGGGCAGTTTCACGCCGCCGCGACGGGGCGGGGGCGTCGTGTCTTTGCGACGGGGGGTGGCGGATTTCGCCGGACCGGCGGCGGGGGCTTCGGCGCCGCTCTGTTCCTCCACGGAAATGGGGGACAGGCCCTGGGTGTGCAGATGCTGCAGGGCGGCGCGGCGGTCCCGCGCCGTCAGGTCGCCGGTATGGCGTTCTCCCTGGCGGTCCCGGGCTGTATAGACGAATCGAGGCATAGACGGCGGACAGGTTGCCACTATGGAGGGCGTAGATCAATCCCGTTTCGCGTTTTCGGGGGGTTTATGATTCCAGACGAACCGCCAGGGAACCCGGGCCCACTCGGGTCCGGCGTAGTCGATGCCCACGCGGGGGGTGGCTTCGACTTCGGTGTTGGGCACGCGTGGACGGTGTTCCAGCCAGAGGCCATGGACTTTCTGGAGGGGCAGGGCGTTCTGGGCGCGTCCGATGTCCAGACGTTTGGTGAGCCGTCCGGGGCCGGTGACGCCTTCGACTCCCCGCAGCAGGATGGCGCCCGGATGGCCGGGGCGGCCGGTGGTGACATTCAGCAGCCAGTGGACGCCGTAGCAGAGGTAGACGTAGGCGCGGCCGGGACGCCCGAACATCACGGCGTTGCGCGGGGTTTTTCCCCGATGGGCGTGCGAGGCCTTGTCGTCGAAGCCATGGTAGGCCTCCGTTTCGGTGACGCGGAGCCGCAGGACCCGTCCGTCCGGCCACCGGCGGCACAGGGCCTGCCCCAACAGCTCCCGGGCGAGCGCGGGGGTCTGTCCCTCGAAAAATCCAAGAGGAATCACGGTGCGGCGCATGGGAAAGTTGTACGGGATGGAGGGACGGGTTTCCATCCGAAACCGCCGCGGACCCGCCCGACATTGACAATCCCCGCTTCTCCATACAAAGTGTGCGCATGAAAACGATGCGCGTGTGTCTGGCGTGGTTCCTGTTCGGCGTCTTTCCCCTGTTCGCGGAGGAGGACGGCCCTCCGAACACCGTGTTGGAAGAACTCCGGGCCTTTATCGCCGCGCAGACGGAGGCCGGGACGATCGACCGCGACGCCGAGGGGTGGCGGACCCGGCTGCCGAAGTTCCCGGAGGTTCCCTTTGAGGACGGCGCGCGTTATCTCTGGGTGCTGCACACCAGCGAGGGGGACTTGACCGCGGAACTGAATCACGAGGCGGCTCCGCAGCACGTCCGCAACATCCTCTATCTGACGGAGCTGGGCTACTACGACGGGCTGAAGTTCCACCGCATCATTCCCGGATTCATGGCCCAAGGCGGGTGTCCGTTGGGCCGCGGCAACGGCGGGCCCGGTTACTCGATCCGGCTGGAGACGACCCCGAAGGCGAAACACGACGCCCCCGGCGTGCTCAGCATGGCCCGCAGCGCCAATCCGAACAGCGCGGGGTCGCAATTCTTTCTTACCTTTGCTCCCCAGCCGCGGTTGGACGGGGGATACACGGTGTTCGGACGCATGGTGGAGGGAGAGGACACATTGAAAAAGCTGGAGGCGGCCGGAAATCCCAATCCGCGATCCAACGGCGTGCCGCCACGGAAAACGATTACGATCACGTCCGCGGAGATCCGTGTGCGGGAGGCGGCGGCCGACGCGCCATGACCGATCCGGTGCAAGGGAAGAATCTGGGCGGCTACCAAGTGGTCGGCCGCCTGGGACAGGGAGCCATGGCCGACGTGTACGACGCCGTGGACTCCACCGGCCACGAGGTGGCGCTCAAGGTGTTCAAAGCCGGCGGGGGGATGTCCTACACCATGCTGGAGCGGTTCCGCCGTGAGGCCGAGGCCACCAAGATTCTCCGTCGGCATCCCAACATCCTCACCGTGTACGCCAGTGGACACGAGGGCGATTATCACTATATCGCCATGGAGCGGGTGACCGACAGCCGCAGTCTGCAGAGCTACCTGTTCCGTAAGCCGCCCCGCAACGAGATTCTCACCATCGGCATTCGCCTGGCCGAGGCCCTGCAGTACGCGCACGATCATCAGATCATCCACCGCGACGTCAAACCGGCCAACGTGTTGCTGGACGAATTCAACGAGCCCATGCTCACCGATTTCGGGGTGGCGGAACTGACCGACTGGCCGAGTCTGACCCTTAGCGGCGCGCTCACCGGCACCCCCTTGTACATGGCGCCGGAACAGGCCCGCAGCGAACCCGCCGGCCCCTCCTCCGACGTGTATTCCCTCGGTGTGGTCCTTTACGAGGCCTTGACCGGCGAGTTGCCGTACGAACTGCCCGAAACCCCATCGACCTCCGTGATTCTCGACGCCGTGAAACACCAGAATCCGGTGCCGCCGCGGGTGCGGGACAAAACCATTTCCCGCGATCTCAACTACGTGTTGTTGCGCGCGTTGCGGAAGTCCCCGACGGAGCGGTACGCCACGGCCCGCGAACTCGGGATGGATTTACGCGCGGTGCTGGAGGGACGTCCGGTGGCCGGACGCTGGGTGTCCCCCTGGGCCCGGATGCGGTTCTGGATTCGCCGGCACCGCACCGCGATCGCTGGCGTGCTGGCCTTCGCCCTGGTGGGCCTGGTGGGCTGGCTGGACACCCGGGACCGGCTGCGCACCCGGGTGTACCGGGAACTCATTCTCAAGGCGGTGAAAGTGAGTCGGGATTTCAAGATCGCCGATCTCACGTCCAATCGTGGCGAACCCGAAATGAAGTCCGCCCGTCGGGACATGCGGGCCGGGCGGTGGGTATCGGCCCGCGACATGCTTCAAACCGCCGTGGGGGTGTTCGAGAATCTGGGCCAAACGGTGCCCCTGGCGGAGGCCAGGCTCGAATTGGCGCGGGTGGAGGTGATGCTTCACAACAGCTTGCGCGCCAAGGAACTTTACGAGAAGGTCTGGAGCGATGAACGGTTGAATCCCTCGCTTCGCCAACTCGCGGCTTTCGAGGCGGTGATGCTGCTGGCGCTGGATGGCGAGCGGGAACGAATTCGGGAGGTGGCCCTCGAGATGCGGGAGACGGGGGAGGGGCCGTATCATTCGCTGATGAACGAGGCGGCGGGAGGGGAACGGCCTCCCGACTGGGACGCCCGTATCGCCGACTGGCCTCCCCGCCTGCGTCGAAACCTGGTGTTGGCCGAAGTGGTGCGCGGGCGCGGCCGTATGGAGCGGGGGGCCCAGGTGCGGCGGCTCGAGGATATGATTCGAAGCAGCGACGCCGCCACGGACTGGCCTCTGCCGTTCGCCGATTACCTGCGGGGGCGGTTATGAACGGGTTTCGCGCGCGCGCCGGCACGACGGTGTTGCCTTGGTTGTTTATTCTGGTGATGATCGGCAGCCTCGTTTTGCTGCTCAACCGGCTGAACGTGCAGTTGCGCGAGACGCGGGCCTGTCAGGAGCGCCTGGAACGGATTTATCAGGTGCTCGCCCGCTATGAACGGGAGCAGGGTCGGCTTCCCTCGCTGGAAATGTTCCCCGAGGATCCGCTGAACGACGCGGGCAGTTTGCTCACGGCGCTGGAACCCCACGGCCTGGAGCCCCATTGGGGCGTATGTCCCTCCGCGCCCGACACCCTCGCCCGCCACGGCATGACTTATTTGTGGAACCCGGCCCTGAACCATTCGTCTCTGACGGAACGGCCGGATATCACTTGGGTGTTGGTCGACCTGCAGGCGTTGGACGCGCAGGTTCCTGGCCCGCATTTCGGCTCCTATCACATTCTGTATTCCGACGGGAGCGTGGAACGGAGCACCACGCCGCCCCCCAGTCTCCCCGTGCAATACGAGTGAGGATTTCCACCGACACGAAGGGCGCGAAGTAGGGAATTTTCCCATCGGCCCGGGGTTGACTCGCAGGGGTTTTCGCGTATAGGACTCAGGCTCTGCTTACGCGCGCACCCGTGGTGGAACTGGCAGACACGCTAGATTCAGGATCTAGTGCCCGCAAGGGCGTGGAGGTTCGAATCCTCTCGGGTGTACCATTTACCCCTCTTCGGAGGGGTTTTTTATTTACTTGATATTCAGGAGTTTGTGGAGAAATCGGTCGGTTGTCATTTTATTCAGATGTGGTTTTTTACACATAATGTTACACCACGTCGGAAATGATTCTATATCATCCAGTATAGTCGAGAAACCATCCCGGCCGCTATTTATACAAGAGTTTACAATGAATGGGACGGCAAGCTGATCGCGCTCAGCCCGGTGAAACAGACTTCTGGGCCAGAAAGAGCCCAGGGATTTGCGTAGCGCTCTCCACTTGTGACCGATGCCCATCCTCCCTGGTCTCCAAGCCAGCGCCCACCGGCGCGGCTGGGACCAGACCACTTGGAGGGTAAAACACAAAAGAACACCATCTCAGAATCCCACCCGGACGGCCGGTCGGGCGGGTTCGTAAAAAATCCGGGCGAAAACAGCCCATTTTCGGGCTTTTTTCAGAACGGACCCCTATTTTCATTGGTCGAAATCAACGTATTTGTGCCGGTTTTCACCCCTCACTAAATGTGCACCCTGCACCTTAATTGTGCAACTTTCCGTTCTCCGGGGAAAACCGCACCTCTGAACGTACGTTCCCGAGCCACCCTCCCACAGGTAAAAAAAGCCGCTGGTGAGAGCGGCTTGGGTTAAAGGTTGAAGATCAGGGACGGGACCTGGCACGTCCCCGGACGTACGAATACCCGGCCAGCCCTCCGGCCGTGGCAGCGCCGACGAGGACCACCGGGCCCAGGGTCTGGACGACCGTGGCGGTCACGACCATGGCGCAGAGTCCGCCCCCGGTGAGGGTCATCGGGACCAACGAACGGCGCAGGAAATCCTTTTCCGGTTCCATCGGTCCACGGCTCATCCCTCACCCCCGAAGAGGGCGCCGACCCACGCGGCGAGGACCAGTCCGATCCCGATCACCGCCAGACCGGATCCGACCGGGCCGGTGTCGACGCTGACGGAGGACCCAATATCGCAGGCACTGAGCGCACATACGACGGGAAGCACGGCCAAGGCCTTCAGGGGTGTA
>Ga0194138_10000724_pt1 | contig 15598 bp, 14 predicted proteins | sample TARM_MetaG_T2_14_FD_134022 | JGI IMG/M metagenome (GOLD analysis project Ga0194138, IMG submission 134022) | Freshwater microbial communities from Pennsylvania, USA, analyzing microbe dynamics in response to fracking - TARM_MetaG_T2_14 (version 2) | ecosystem: Environmental > Aquatic >...
CCTCTACCCATTGCCCGTCCCGCCGTAGCCGGGCTGTTTCCGGTGCCAGTTCGGCCAGCGCCTCGATCGCGCGCTTGGCCCGCCCCATGGCGTAGTGCTCCAAGGCATGGCCCAAGCTGAAAAGGAACAGCAGCAATGCCCCTTCGGCCCACGATCCCAGCGCTGCCGCGCCGGCAGCGGCGACCAGCATCAAGGTATCGATCTCGAAGCGTTTCAGCCGCAGGTTGTCGAAGGCCTCGCGCACCGTGTAGAAGCCGCCGAACACGTAGGCGGCGACGTAGCAGACCAGCGGCCACCACCCGGGCGCGGCGGTCAACTTCTCGATGGCAAAGCCGATCAGCAGCGCCGCGCCACAGGACAAGGCGAAGATCAGTTCGCTGTTCGGCCCCAGCAGGCCGCCATGGTCGTGGGCGTGCTTGTCTTCGCCTTCGTTGTCATGCCCGGAGGAACCCGAAGGCCGGTCTTGCGTCCTGAGCAGTACGCCGATACGCGCCAGGGCTGCAATCAGGACCGGCTCATCGACCTGATCGCGATCGAACTCGACATGCACGGTGCCGGCGGCACTGGCCTGGGCTTCCAGGACACCGGGTATCTGGCGCAACGTATCGCTTACGGTACGAGCCCGGCGCTCATGCTGGATGCCTTCGACGTCCAGGCGCACATGGCCGAAGCGCTGGCTGATGCGGGCACCGGCGGCTTCGGCCAATTCGCGGATGCGAGCCAGCGGCTGGATGTCCGGGTCGTAGTGGATGCACAGTTTTGCCGGAACGCCTTTGCCCGCAGTACGCACGTGCACCCGGTCGATGCCGGATTTGGCCCGCAACTCCTCGACCAAGCGGGAAATGCAGGCATCGGCTTCATCCGTTACTTCTGGAAGCAGGATGGGGATGTCCAGTTGCAGATTCTTGATCATCTCAGCGCGTCCTGTCGTGGTGGGTACTCGAAGGGGAATGGGTAAGTTGCTTGCTCATGGCTGGGACTACCTCGTGATTGCGTCGTCACATGAACACCGGCGGCTTCTCGGCGTACAACTCGATACCGCGCTGGGGCAGCAGCCATCGCCCGGTTTCCACCATGGTTCGTGCGGCCAGCACGAAACGCGGTTCGTCAGGTGGCGAGGGCTGCCGCATGCCGATCCCCGCCGCAAGGCTGGCCGCGACGAGCAACCAGATTGCCCAGTGCGCCGGTAGCTGGCGTCGCAGAGTGGTGAGCGTGGAAGTCGCAAGGTTCATCGGACGGCCTCCCCGCGCGTCGCGGTGGCGCACGTCCCGAACACGTCCTTGCCGCGCTCGTAGGCGCTCGTGGACACTTCCATCAGGCCGAGCACTGAATGAAAGAGGTTGTCGTGCGAAGCCGGCCGTGCTGCCTGCTGCTTCACGCACTGCATGTCCAGACCACGCCAGCTTGCCATCGATGGCGAGATCCAGGCCACCATCGGAACTTTGATTTGCGTGTCCGGTGCAATTGCGTAGGGCAGACCGTGCAGATACAGGTTGCTCTCGCCCAGCGACTCGCCGTGGTCGGAGATATACAACATCGCCGTGTCCCTGTCCTGTAACGAACCGAGCAGGTCGATCAGCCGGGCGAGCAGGTCGTCGGTGGCGAGGATGGCGTTGTCGTAGGCGTTGACCACTTCCTCGCGGGAACACTCGCTCAAGTCAGCGTTTCGGCAGTCGGGCTGAAAGCTGCGCAACGATTCGGGATAGCGCAGGTAATAGCTTGGGCCGTGGTTCCCCAACTGATGCAGCACCACCATGGTGTCGCCGGAAGCGGCTTGCAGGCGTTCTTTCAGTCCGGCCAGCAGGACGGTATCCTGACAACCCTGTGCCGTGCATAGGGCCGGGTCCTGTGACTGGTTCACTGACTCGAAGGGCAATCCTTCGCAAACGCCCTTGCAGCCCCCCTGATTGTCTCGCCACAAGACTTTCACGCCGGTACGCGCGAGCACGTGCAGGAGCGATTCGGAGTTGCGGATCTTCTGTTCGTCGTAGCTGCTGCGACCATGCACCGAGAACATGCACGGCAGCGATACTTCCGTGCTCGAACCGCAGGCGGTGACATCCGGGTAATTCACCAGATTCCGCGTGGCCAGTTGCGGCGTGGTCTGCCGGGCGTAGCCATTGAGTCCCCAGTTCTGCGCACGGATGGTCTCGCCGACGACGATCACCAGGATGTGCGGACGGGTCACGGCAGCGTGCCCATCCAGACGGGCATCGGCCGCCACGACTTGCCGCGGCCCGGCATCGCGCCCTTGCCACTTCTTGGCAGCGATCCGGCCAAACGAGACCAGGATGTTCGACGGAGCAACGAGATAGCGCAGTTCGGGATTGTTGCGCATCAAGGCCGATACATCCTTGAAGCCCAGCAGAGCACTTGCCACGACCAGTGCCACCGCCAACGCGACCGATCCAAGCGCCAGCAGCAGGGAACGCCGTTTCGACGTCCAGCGCAGCACGCTGCCCCAGATCAGGAGCAGCGGCAGCGTTGCATAGAGCAGCACATGCCCCAGCAGCGCCGTCGTGGCCAATTCGCGCGATTCGGCGGGATCGGTTGCTAGGATGTTGCGTGCCATCCCGACATCGAAATGCACCGCATAACGGTCGGAGAAAAACGATACGAAAACAGCGATCAGCAGAAAGGCACTCAGAACCGGACGTGTCGTCCAGCGCGTGCAGAACGGACGCGCCAGCAACACGTTGAGCGCGACGATGATCAGGAACAGACTGATCGCGGTCGTGATGGCTCCATTGCCGGTGAAGGCTCCCGCAGCAGCGGCAGCGCGCCAGAATGCGGTGTTCAATACCACCGCGACGTAGATCGCCAGGCCCCAGGCAAGTATGTCCACGCTCAGTCGCGGACACCATCGCCGGGAATTGCGACATGTTTTTTCCAGCAGTGGCTCGCTACGCATGGTGGTGACCCTCTCTGCATCTGCCGGAGAGTGCCGCTTGTGCATGGGGTCCGGCCCTTGCCGCGATGGAAGCAAGGGCTTGCTTATCCACACGCTGGTGTGGGTGATGGTTGTTCATTGGATGGCTCCTCAGTGCCCGTACTCGACGTTTGGCCACACCGGCCCGCCCGCCATCTGTTTTGATGGAAGGCGGGCTGGGCAGGCGTTCACACCTCTCCGGGAGCCGCCTTTCCGGGGAAGCGGCTATGCACCCATCGGTACAGCACCGGCAGGACCACCAAGGTCAGCAGGGTCGAGGAAATGATGCCGCCGATGACCACCGTTGCCAGCGGGCGCTGCACCTCCGAGCCGGCACCGACGTTCAGCGCCATCGGCACGAAACCGAGCGAGGCCACCAACGCGGTCATCAGCACCGGCCGCAGGCGGGTCACCGCGCCGTGCCGCACCGCCTGTTCCAGCGACTCGCCCTGCTCGCGCATGTGACGGATGAAGCTGATCATCACCAGTCCGTTGAGCACCGCCACGCCGGACAGGGCGATGAAGCCGATGCCCGCCGAGATCGAGAACGGAATCCCGCGCAACAACAGCGCCATCACACCGCCGGTCAGCGCCAGCGGCACGCCGCTGAACACGATCGCCGCGTCCTTGGCCGAACCGAACGCCCAGAACAGCAGCGCGAAGATCAGCACCAGCGTCACCGGCACCACGATCGCCAGGCGTTGGCTGGCCGATATCAGTTGCTCGAAGCTGCCGCCGTATTCGATCCAGTAGCCGGTCGGCACCTGGACCTGGGTGTTGACGGTGCGTTGCAGATCGGCGACGAAGCCGCCCAGGTCGCGGTCGCGCACGTTGGCGGTAACCGCGATGCGGCGCTTGCCGTTGTAGCGGTTGATCTGGTTGGCACCCTCGATCATCTCCACCTTGGCCACGCTGCCCAGCGGCACAGTGCGTGGAGCCTGACCATTGGCCGATTCAGCCGTCGCAGGCAACGGAATCGGCAGCACGGCAATTGCCGCCGGATTCTGGCGCAGCGCTTCGGGCAGGCGCACGACCAAGTCGAAACGGCGGTCGCCCTCGAACAACTGGCCGGCGACCTCGCCGCCGATGGCGGTGGCCACCGTTGTCTGCACGTCTTGCAGGCTCAAGCCGTAGGCCGACAGTGCAAGACGGTCCGGCACGACCGACAGCAACGGCAGGCCTCCGGCCTGTTCCACGCGCACGTCCGCTGCACCGGCCACGGTGCCGGCTGCGGCCGCGATGCGCTGGCCCACTTGCAGCAGCGTGTCCAGGTCGTCGCCGTACAGGTTGATCGCCACGTCGGCACGCACGCCGGAGATCAGCTCGTTGGTGCGCATCTGGATCGGCTGGCTGAACTCGTAGTTGTTGCCGGGCACCTTGGCGGCCAATGCCTGGATTTCCTCGACCAGCGTGTCCTTGCGCTTGGACGGATCGGGCCATTGTTCGCGCGGCTTGAGCATCACGTAGGCATCGCCGACCGAGGGCGGCATCGGGTCGGAGGCGACCTCGGCCGTGCCCAGACGGGTGAACACGCGCTCCACCTCGGGCACTTCGAGCAGACGCGTTTCCAGTCGGCGTTGCATCTCCACCGACTGGGTCAGGCTGGTGCCGGGGATGCGCATGGCTTGCATGGCAATATCGCCTTCATCCAGATTGGGCACGAACTCGCTGCCCAGCCGCGTGGTCAGCGCGGCGCTGCCGGCCAGCAGCACGAGCGCGCCAATGGCGACCAGCGTGCCGCGACGCAGGACAAAGCCCAGCAGCGGCTCGTAGCGCCGCAGCAACCAGGCCATTATCCGGTTCTCCTTTTCCTCGACCTTGCCGCCGAGGGCCAGGGCGATCGCAGCCGGCACGAAGGTCAGCGCCAGCAGCATCGCCCCGACCAGCGCCATCACCACGGTGATCGCCATCGGGTGGAACATCTTTCCTTCCACGCCGCTCAGGGAAAAGATCGGCAGGTACACGGCGGTGATGATGCCCAGGCCGAACAGGCTGGGCCGGATCACTTCCGCAGTGGCGCTGGCGGTCAGGTCGAAACGTTCGTCTAGGGTCAGCATCCTGCCGAGTGCATGCTGGCGTTCGCCGAAGCGGCGCAGGCAGTTCTCGATGATGATCACCGCGCCATCGACGATCAGGCCGAAATCCAGCGCGCCCAGGCTCATCAGGTTGGCCGACACCCCGGTGCGGGCCATGCCGGTCAGGGTGAACAACATCGCCAGCGGGATCACCGCCGCGGTGATCAGTGCCGCGCGGAAATTTCCCAGCAGCGCGAACAGGATGACGATGACCAGCAACGCGCCTTCGACCAGGTTCTTCTCGACGGTGGCGATGGTGCGATCCACCAGCACGGTGCGGTCGTAGACCGGCGTGGCGGTGATGCCCGTCGGCAGGCTCTTCTCGGCTTCCTTCAAGCGCGCTGCGACGGCCTGGGACACGTCACGGCTGTTGCCGCCGACCAGCATGATGGCCGTGCCCAGCACCACTTCATGCCCATTCTGGGTGGCCGCACCGTTGCGCAGTTCCTGACCCTCGATCACTTGGGCGACGTCGCGGATGCGCAGGATGGCGTTGCCACGGGTGCCCAGCACGATGGACTGGATCTGCGCGATGTCGGCGACTTGGCCGGGGACGCGCACCAGGAACTGCTGGCCGTTGCGTTCGATGTAGCCGGCACCGGCGTTCTGGTTGTTGGCTTGCAGCGCGGCGACGACATCCTCAAGAGTGAAGCCGAGTGCGCGCAATCGCGCGGGGTCAGGGGTGACATGGATTTCGCGCTTGTAGCCGCCCAGGGTGTTGACCTCGGTGACGCCGGGCACGTTGCGCAACTGCGGGCGGATCACCCAGTCCTGCAGGGTACGCAGGTCGGTGGCGGTGTACGGCGTACCGTCGGGCTTGCGTGCCTTCGGATCGGCATCGATCGTGTAGTTGAAGATCTCGCCCATGCCGGTGGCGATCGGCCCCATCGTGGGCTCGACGTTGCCGGGAATCTGCGACTTCACCTGCGACAGGCGTTCGGCCACCTGCTGGCGGGCGAAATAGATGTCGGTGCCGTCCTTGAACACCACGGTGATCTGCGACAGGCCGTAGCGCGAGAGCGAGCGGAAGTAGTCCATCTTCGGCAGCCCGGCCATCGCCGTCTCCACCGGATAGGTGATGCGCTGCTCCACCTCCTGCGGCGAATAACCGGGGGCAGCGGTGTTGATCTGGACCTGGACGTTGGTGATGTCCGGGGTCACGTCGATCGGCAGTTGCCGGAAGCTCCAGATGCCGAGTGCGATCAACGCCAGCGTCAGCGTCATGACCAACCAGCGGTGGTTGATCGACGCGCGGATGATTTTTTCGAGCATGTCGGCGGTCTCCTCAGTGCTCGTGGGATGCGCCGGACTTTTCGATGTCCGCCTTGACCAGGTAGCTTTGCGCCACCACCACGTTCTCGCCTGCCTTCACGCCTTCGAGGATTTCCACATGGGTGGCATCGCGTGCGCCGGTCTTCACCGCGCGTGCAGTGTAGGTATCGCCGTTGCGCACGAATACAGCCTCGTGGCCGTCCATGGTCTGCAACGCTGCCAGCGGCAGCACCAGCGCCGCGTCGCGGCGGTCGATGGTGATGCGCGCGGTGACGGCCATGCCGGGCCGCCACTGGCCATCGGCGTTATCCAGCGTGGTGCGGGCAATCGCGCTCTGGCTGGCGGCGAACGTGCCGGGAAGCACGCGCTCGATGGTGGCCTGGACGGCGCTGCCGTCGTACAGGCGGGTAAGGGTGACCGGTGCGCCGGCCGGCACTTGGCGGATCTGCTCGCCGAACAGGCTCAGGTCGGCCCAGACTTTGGATAGATCGGCAATCTCGAACAGCGGTTGACCTTCGGCCGCACCGCCGCCCACCTGCGCCTGCCGGCTCAGTACCACGCCCGACAGCGGCGCGGACACCGAGTACGTGCTCAGGCTCAGATTGCTTTCGATCGCCGCCAGCGATTGCCCGGCTTTCACTCGGTCGCCGACGTTGGCGCGCAGCGACTGAATGCGGCCAGGGTAGCGCGCGGTGACCTGGGCCACGCTGCCATCGATGGCACCCAGCAGCCCCTGAACTTCGAGTTCCTGCGCGATGGTGCCCGCCGTGGCCGAGGCCGTCTTGATGCCGTTCGCGTCGGCTTCGGCCTTGTCGATCACAGTGGATTCGGCGGCTTCTTCTTCGTGTTCGCCGCCTTCTGCGCTAGCGGCTTTTTCTTCCACGGCGGGTGCTGGGTCCTGCTTGCCGCAACTGGCCAGCAACAGGGAGATTGTCAAGGCCAGAGTCGTGGCCGAGAGGCTTTTCGCAAGAATTTTCATGGGGTGCTTTCCGAATGGGGGGCGTTGCCGGCGGCCGTGACGATGGGCTGGCCGGTCAGGCGCTGGATTTCGATGAGGGCGGTCTGGGCGTCGAGCGCGGCCTGCAACTGGCGCTTGCGCGCCTGCACCCGCTGGTCCTGCAACATCGCCCACTCCATGTAGCTGATCGCGCCTGCGCGCCATGCGCGGTCGGCGGCCTGCTCGGCCTTGGCCAGCCGGGGCAGCACGTCACGGGTCAACGTTTCGCTTTCCAGCCGCGCGGTGGTGTAGTCGCCGTAGGCCCCGGACAAGGTGGAATACAGCCGGATCGACAGTGCCTCGCGTTCGACCGGACTCAGGGCCAGTTCGGCCTCGGCGGCGCGGATGCCCGGCTGGGCACGACGCGACATGCCCAGCGGCATGCTCAGGCCGGCCACCAGCGCCACGTCGTTGTCGTCGCCTCGCAGCGTGCGTGCACCGACCTGCCATTGCAGGTCGGCCTTGGCCTCGCTGCGGGCGAGGCGCACTTGCGCCTCGCGGATGCGCGCCTCGCCCGCCAACTGCGCCAGCTCGGGGGTCTTTTCCAACCAAGCGCTCAACTGCGCGAAGTCCTCCAGCGCCGGCAGCGCCAGCGGATCGCCAGCGACCGTGCCAAAGTCTGGATCGCGCTGGTTCCACAGCGCCGCCAGAGTCTGCCGTGCCGCGCTCTCGCTTTGCAGGGCACGGGCGCGGTCCAGTTCGGCCTCGGCCAGCGCCGCCTGCGCGGTGAGCACGACCGATTCGGGCGAAGCGCCGGCCTCATGCCGCCGTCGCGCCGCCTCGACGCTGCGCTTGCGCTGCTCGATGTCGGTCTCGGCGATCTCACGCTGCCGGATCGCGGCGGTGACCGCCAGATAGCGCCGGGCGGTTTCGGCCAGCAGATCCAGACGCGCGATCTCGCGCTGCGGCGCAAGGTTGTCGATGTTGGCCAGCGCGAAGGTGCGGCGTGCATCGAGCTTGCCGCCGCGTTCGAGCACGCCGGACAGGGTGACGGTCAACTCGGCCTGGTCGAAGCCGTGGTAGGCACCGCTGCCGGCGGCGTTTTCCAGCGTCGCGCCGAGTGTCAGCGGCGGGCGCAGGCTGGCGGCATCCAGGTTGGCTTGCAGCACGTCGCGGCGGCCATCGACCAGTCGCAGGTCGGGATGGGTCGAGGCGACCCGCTGAATCGCTTGGTCAAGAGTGAAAACGGGGACAGGCGGACGTTCCTGTGCGTGAAGCACGGGAACGACCGCGAAGACGGCTAGTGCCGCCAATCGCAACCACATGGGGATTCTCCGGGGAATTCAGGGACAGGAGCGCCGATCTCAAAGGGATCGGCGGAACGTCAACCTGCGATCGGAGGACGAATGGGCGAAGCTTGGGCTGTGGAAACCCGCAATGCCGGCTCGGAATGCGGCATAACGACGGGAAGCTGGAGGAAAGCGAACGCGATGAACGGCATATGGAGTGCCGTCAGATGTCCACAGGCATGCGAGCCGTGCATCAGCGCATGAAGCAGGTCGCCGGTCTGCCCATCGTCGTCGATAACCATGTCGTCGGCGGCTTCATGCGAGTCGATGGGGTGATCCAGATGCAAAGCGTGCCCACGCACCGCTTCGTGAAGATCCCCTACCGCTGCAAAAACCGGGTTGACCAGTACCGCCAACAGCAACACTGCCAGCGCCGGAAGGCGCAGCAGTCGGGGCAGTTGCCGAGCTATACGAGCCATGGTGCCGGATCTTACGGGAGGGGGCGATGTTAGACAATTTCGACCATCCGATCGCCTGATCGAAGGACGAAAAGGGGAACGGGCGGGAGTCCGTGCGCACCCATTAGCGTTGTGCGGCTTCCCCGGATCGGTGGGGCGGGGCGCAGCAGCCCCCGTCGCAGCCACTCCGCGTGGTGGATGCCGCCGTCGACGAGCGCGGCGTTGCCGCCCGCCAGGCCGGCCAAGCCTCGCCGATCACCCGCAACGCCGAGTGCAGGAATACCAGAGCGATCAACGCACCGATCACGATGTCCGCCCAGCCCGAGCCGGTCCAGGCCACCAGTCCTGCAGCAGCCAGCACGCCGAGATTGGCGAGCACGTCGTTGCGCGAGCATTCGAAGGTGCTTCTCATGTTTATGTTCAGCGAACGGAAGCGCCACAGCAGCGCCAGGCACGACAGGTTCGCCAGCAACGTGAGCGCACCGAAGGCCAGCATCAGTCCACTCGACGGCGGCACGCCGCGGGCCAGCTTCATCACCACTTCGACGACGATGAACACGAAGAACGCCAGGATCATCAATCCCTTGATCAGGGCGGCTCCCGCTTCCCAGCGCGCTCCCCGGTTCACCGCCCACAGGCTCAGCGTAGATCACGGCATCGCCGAGCATGTCCATCGCGTCGGCCTGCAGCGCGGTCGAACGCGCCAGCAGGCCGGCGCCGAATTCGACGACGAACATCACCAAGTAGATCGCCAGCACCAGCATCAGTACACGCCGTTGCGCATTGCGGCTGGCGATGGCGGATAGGGCATGGCGCTTGTCGTTACAGCAATCGTCCATTCCGGGCTCCAGTGCAGGGGTTTGAACGGAATTTCAGACACATATCACCCCACTGAAGCTGGGTGAAGCCGGCTTTGCGCATGACGCAGCGCTGGTTGCGTCTTTGCAGGAGTCAATGGAGATGAAGAGCAAGGTCGAGCTGATCTATTGCGTGATGGTTGTGGCCACGGCCGTACTGGCGGGTGTCATGAAATGCACGGCGAGCGCGGCCTGCAGCAGATGCGGTGACATGGTCGATCCATTCGACTGATCTCCCAAAAACCTTTGGTACCAGCACAAGGCCCGGCATCGACCGGGCCTTGTGCGTTTGTGCCGCCAACTAATGAGGAAACGAAGATGCATTTGGTCGAAACGATGGCCTATGCCGGCGAACAGCCTTGGCATGGCTTGGGCAACAAACTGGCCCCTCAGCAGTCCATCGAGGTCTGGAAGCAACAGGCGGGCATGGACTGGACGATCGAGGAATCGGAAGTCCGCTTCATCAGCGGCAAGGGCGGGATCGGGGCCATCAACGCCTTCCCGGAGAACAAGGTGCTGTACCGCTCGGACACGAAGGCTCCGCTGGCCGTGGTGTCGCATCGTTACAAGGTCGTCCAGCCGGGCGAGGTGCTGGAGTTCTACCGCGACCTCACTGCCACGGGCGGGTTCGAACTGGAAACGGCCGGTGTCCTGCGGGAGGGTCGCAAGTTCTGGGCGTTGGCCCGGACCGGGCAATCGGCCACGCTCAAGGGCCGGGACAAGGTGGACGGCTACCTGCTGCTGGCCACGGCCTGCGATGGCACGCTGGCCACGACGGCCCAGTTCACCTCCGTGCGGGTGGTCTGCAACAACACCTTGCAGATCGCCTTGGGGGAGGCCTCCGGGGCGATCAAGGTATCGCATCGTCTGCGTTTCGATGCCGATGCGGTGAAGCGGCAGCTGGGCATCTGCGTGTCTTCGTGGGAACCGTTCGTGTCCCGGATGAAAGCCTTGTGCGAGCGGCCGGTGGACCCGGATTCGGTCGAAGGGCTGCTGCGCCGGGTGCTGACCTATGCCGGTCCGGACAGCAAGGTGCCGATGGTCAACGAGCAGGCCATCGCCAATGTGCGGGCCTTGTACGAGGGCGGCGGTCGTGGCGCGCAGCTGGCTTCGGCACGGGGGACGGCTTGGGGCTTGCTCAACGGCATCACCGAGTACGTGGACTTCCATCGTCGTGCTCGGTCCGAGGACCACCGGCGTGATGCCGCCTGGTTCGGACAAGGGGCAGCGATCAAGCAGCGAGCCTGGGACGAAGTGATGAAGCTGGTGGCCTGAGGTGCGGCATGGGATTGGACATGTATCTGGAAGCCCGGCGCACGCTTGCGCCGGGTGATCCTGTCCTCGCGCCGGTACGCCAGGCCATTGCCGGCGCCATCGGCTACACGCTACCTGCCGAGAAGCCGGGCCATGTCCCGGACCTGATGGAGATCTGTGCCGTGGTCGTGCGGGCAGGGCGCTGGGGAAATTTCTGGCCCTTGCACAACTGGTTCGTCAACACCGTGCAGGAAGGTCATGACGACAGCCGTCCCGTCTTTCTGGATGCCGACACGTTGGAGGACCTGGAAGAGATCCTCGATCAGGTGGACGACGATCCGGACAGTGCCAGCGAGTACTTCATGGACGAAACCGTTGACACCGTCAGGCTCGATCCGAAGGACGTGGATTTCACGATCCGGGTGATCGTGCAGGCCCGCAAGCTGCAGGCCCAAGGTTGGGATATCTACTACTGCGGCAGTTGGTAGGGGCTGTGATGCAACGGCATGACGCCCGACCGATGGCCGGGCGTCACCGTGGCTGCTCACACGCGGTGAGCGACCCGCATCATCAAATCCATGCGTCGGGATGCAGGGCGCTCATGTCCTTGAAACCGCGTTGGCCGGGCCGGTTGTTCGATGCTCTGTTCTAGCTTGGCGATGTAACGGCGGACCTGGGCATCACCCCAGTGCTGGCGGGTGCAGCGGATGAGCGCGCCGAGCAGAGTCTTTAGTGCCTGCCAGGCCAACTCGCCGTCAGTATCGCCGGGGAACAGACGTTCGAGCGTGTACTGCTTGATGGTCTTGCCCTGCAGGGTGGTCAAGGCTTTCAGGGTCTGGTGCTGCTGATCGGTGATGTCGATGGTCAGAGGGCTCATGGCGATCCCTTGATATCCACAAACCCACATTGGCAACGGTGTGGGTCATGCCTGCCCACGTCCGAGTGGGTTGCTATCCCCTCTGTTGATGCCCGGCCTCGCGCCGGGCTTTTTCGTTTCTGGAGGACATGATGAAGAAGCAAGCAGCATTGCGTCTGGTCGATACGCGCACGATTGATCGACGTCAGTGGCTGGACGTGCGCAAGGGCGGCATTGGCAGTTCTGATGCGGCCGCTGCCGTGGGCCTGAACCCGTACAAGAGCCCGTTGGAGCTGTGGCTGGAGAAGACCGGGCGGGTCGAGGTGGTCGAACAACGCGAGGACATGGAGGCTGCAACCTACTGGGGCACGTTGCTCGAACCGCTGGTGGCCGCGGCCTATACCGCCAAGACCGGCAACAAGGTCAGAAGGCTCAACGCGGTACTCCAGCATCCCAGCTTCCCGTACCTGCTCGCCAACATCGACCGCGAAGTCATCGGCCAGACGGGCGTGCAGATCCTGGAGTGCAAGACCGCCGGCGAGTTCGGCTCGCGGTTGTGGAAGGACGGGGTGCCCGAGTACGTCCAATTGCAGGTGCAGCACCAGTTGGCCGTGACCGGCAAGCAGGCGGCAGACGTGGCCGTGCTGCTATGCGGGCAGAAGTTGGAGATCCATCGTATCGAACGGGACGAGGCGCTGATCGCCCGCTTGATCGTGCTGGAGACCCGCTTCTGGGATGGGGTCGAGCAGGGCATTGAACCTCCCGCGGATGGTTCAGCCTCTTCCGCCCGCGCCCTGCGCCAGCTGTACCGGGGCAACGATATGCGCCTGGACTTCAGGGCCGACGAGGCGCTCAACCAGCAGTTCGAGGCGCTGGTGGCCCTCAATGCCGAGCTCGATACCAAGGGGCAACTGGCCGAGCAGCTCAAGCAAACCCTCCAGCAAGCGATGGGCGATGCCTCCAAGGCGGTGTTCCGCGCCGGCGAGGTGAGCTTCAAGCGCAGCAAGGATGGCCGCGGCTTCGACACCCAACGCTTCAAGGCCGACCACCCTGATCTGGCCGCGCAGTACGCATCCATCAAACCCGGCACGCGACGGTTCGTGTTGTCGCTGGCGGCTGACATTCCCCACTGAAGGAGACACTGCCATGCTCAAAGGCTTGGCCATCACCCCCCCGGTCATCGGGCGCATTTCCATCGGCCGCGTTGTCGAACGCAACGGCAAGCGGCTGCCGGAGAAGGACGACCAGTTCACCCTGACCAGTCAGGTCCAGACCCGGGACGGCTGGGTCCTGCATCCACTGGATGAAGCGCTGCGCAAGCAGGCCGAGGGCCACAAGCTGCGCAGCCTTCCCGTGCGGCTGTTGTTCAACGACCCGACCTTGAATCTGCGGGCCGACTACTGCTTGTTCGACCGCACTACCGGCAGGCCGATGTGCGTGGGCAATGGCGATACCTGCCGGCGGACAGGCAAGGACGGCATCGAGAGTCAGGCCTGTCCGGGACCGCAGGCTTGCGCCTATGCCGCCGGAGACTGCAAGGCCTATGCCCGCCTGAATGTTGTGGTGGGCGACGGAGAAGGAGACGCACTGGGCAGCTTCGTGCTGCGCACCACGTCCTACAACACCATCCGCACGCTGGCCGCACGTCTGGATTACTTCCATGCCGTATCTGGTGGCCGGCTGGCCTGTCTCCCGCTGGAACTGAAGCTGCGCGGCAAGTCCACCACGATGAGCTACCGGGTCGCGATCTACTACGTCGACCTGGTCGTGCGCACCGGTCTGAGCCTGGAGCAGGCACTGCTTCAGGCTCACGAGACCGACGAGCAGCGACGAGCCTGCCGGTTCGATCAGCTCGCGCTGGACGAAGCGGCACGCCGTGGCTTTGGCAATGGCGCGTTCGAGGAATTGGAAGAAGACGTGCCAGCGGTGGTGGAAGAGTTTTTCCCGGAGGGGGAGACGGATCCGGCACCTGCCGTACCGGCACCCGGAGAGGCGCTGCGCGGCAAGCTGGAGGCCAAGGTGGCGCAGGGATCGACCGGGCGCACGGCCCGACCGGCACATTGAGCGGCTGGGGCCGCGTTCAATCCCCGCCAGCCAAGGCCTGCATGGCCTTGCGCTGGTCGGGTTCGGACAACGTCAGCAGTGCCATCAGGGTTTGCAGCACCGCCGGGTTCTCGGTCACCGCCTTGATCAACGCGGTCAAGGGGGCTCGTTGCGCTTCATCCAACGCGGACAACGCCAGGATGGCATCGGCCATCGTGGCGTCGTCGGCCAGCAGATAAGCCACCGGAACATCCAGCACCTGGGCCAACACGCCCAGGTTGTCGAAGCCGATGGCCGTGACTTGATGCTCATAGCGGTTGATCCGCGAAGAGCCCTTCTCCTTGCCCAATCCCATCCGATCACCCAGTGCACGTTGGCTCAGGCCACGCAGTTGTCGCGCCTGGATCAGGCGGGCAGCAAACAAGGCACGGGGAGACGAGTCGGTCACCAAACGGTACGGGAACGGGCGTGGGCCGAATCATGACGAAGCCTCTATTGGTGTGGCAGACTCTATCTGAAAGATAGAGGTGTGTGCATATCAGGCAATGCCGCACCTGGCGGGGCAAGAACAACAGGGAAATCACGACAGCATGGATCCATACGACATCCTGGGCATCCGTCCGAACGCCGGGCGCGATGAGATCGAACTGGCCTACAAAGGCCGCCGCAGTCAGTACCACCCGGATCGCTACGCTCAGTCGGATGAACAAACGCAGGCATGGGCCACCTCCAAGATGCAGGAGGTAAATTCGGCCTATCGGCTGCTGAGCGATCCGGATCAACGCGCCCAGGTCGATCGGCGCAAGCGTGCCGACGATGACCCGCCCGCCCCGGCGCCTCCACCCAAGGCCGAGCGTCCGGACGTGGCCTCCGTCCTGCTCAAGCCAAACTGGGCATGGTTCCACGAGCGGGTGCATGCGCGTCCGGATATCCCGGGCAAGAAGCTGGCAGGGGCCCTTGAGTCCTATGCGCCCGAGGTGTGGCCGGAAGACGTGATCGTGCTCCTGGATGACACGGTGTTCGGCGGCGCCCGGGAAGGCCTGCTGGTGACCAATGAGGCGATCTACTGCAAGCAGAAGCTTTTGCCGCCGAAGAAGCTGTTGATCAAGCACATCAGGGACGTGAAACCCGGTCCGGACGGCAGCGTGTGGATCAATGGCGACGAATTCTTCGATGCCTACGTGATCGAGCATCCGGCTGTCACGCTGTTCGCATCGCGCCTGTCGCATGCAGTGGGTTTACCCGAGGCGGTAAGAAAAGAGGCGCCACGGTCGGAGCGCAGGCCGGCAGGGGCGGGGGCGGAAAAGCTGTTGACCCTCCACCGGCGGAGTCTGGCGGCGCTGAAAGCCGAACTTGGAAGCAGTGCCGTCGGGATCGATGGCCTGATTGATCGCCAAATGCGCTATCTGGTTCGTCATTTCAACGATATGGAAAAGATGGTCCGAGAGAAATTCCCGGATCAACGTGCATCGGCTCAGATTCAAACAGCCGAGATCATGTTGGTGCTTTTCCTGATGCTTCATTACTACGGGTTTTCGAAATTGCAGACCGATAGAACGGGAAAGGAATTCATGCAGTTCCACGGGATCAGTGATGTCTACAGGGAAGCGTTCAGCGATCAATTTCCA
>Ga0194138_10000725_pt1 | contig 15597 bp, 29 predicted proteins | sample TARM_MetaG_T2_14_FD_134022 | JGI IMG/M metagenome (GOLD analysis project Ga0194138, IMG submission 134022) | Freshwater microbial communities from Pennsylvania, USA, analyzing microbe dynamics in response to fracking - TARM_MetaG_T2_14 (version 2) | ecosystem: Environmental > Aquatic >...
ATACTGAAGCGCCCATCAGAGTTATTTGTTATTCAGAAATTGGAAGTTCTCGACGCGAAGTTTAAGCTTGGAGCGGTTCCCACCCGTTTCCTTGTCTTGCCACTTTTCAAGCCGCATTTCGCCTTGTAGCGCGATTTGATGACCTTTGCTGGTATGCTTCGCGATTAACTCCGATGCCTTCCCGTAAGCAACAAATGGGATGAAGTCGGTTTCTTCCACGACCTGGCCTTGCCGATTTTTAAATTTTCGGTTGATCGCAATGGATGAATCAAGGCATTGGACGCTTTCGGCGCTTCCAATGTCACGGGTTTTCGGTTCCTCGACTAAGTTTCCGATGAATGTGCAATTATTTTTGATGCTCATAGCTGTAGTTTTATTTTTGGTTTAGTTTCCGACCCCTTCATGGGCTCAGATAAAGTGTATTGCCTCTAAATTTTCGACTGGGGGACCATCTAGCCCCGTTTTCTGAGTCTGATAAGATGCGCCTTGTGGTCCTGTTGAGGTTTTTAACGTCGATTGGGGCGAGGAAACCGCCTCCGGCGGCCCGATGGGAGCTGCGCTAGCCGCTTGCTTTTCCCTCTGCACCGCTTCGCGGGGCTTAGAAGGGCGTGGCGCTTTACCAGTTGTGGACGTATTGTGAGCGGAGACTTTAGGCGCGGTGGATTCGAAAGCGAAAACGCCTTCGATTTTTCCGGCTGTCTCCGGCTGGATCGAAAGCGCAAGCGTCCCTTGTTGCTTCCACCATTCAAAGGTGACTCCGTATTCATTTGTGAAGTCCTGCCATCCGGCAAGGAAGTCGCTCAGCGTCATTTCAATGACCTTCTCGACCTTTGGCCGGGAGAGGAACTCATTCAGGTCTGTGCAGCGTCCTCGGACCATAAAAGCGGGTTCGGCCACTGGGCAAAAAAGATGCGTCGGGGCCATGCGGGAAATGAGAGCTGGGCTTGTGAGCGGTCCAGCAGGCCCGTAAATGGTATCGCGGATATTCTTATCGAGTTCTTCGCCTTCCGTCCGGTCCTGAATATCTCTGGCAAAGTTTCGATTCCAGTTCTTCATAGGGAAAAGCTCTTTCTGTCCTGTATCCCGGTTCGTTGCGCTTCGGATCGTCCGGCCTGAATCTTTAAGCTTCGCCTTGAACTCCTTGAATCCTCCCATTGTTTGGATCGTTCGAGCTCCCTTTGTTTCGTGGTAGTAGTCCACAAGGTCTTGATCCTTCAAATCCATAAGCTCGTCACACTTGACCATGTATTTACAAAGCTCTCTGGTGTTCTCTAGTGGCTCGTTGAAGAGATATTCGAGACGCCCAAAGCACCGGCGCATATCATTGCACATCTTCTCAAATACGGGCTTTTCGAGGTATCGCTCCATTTCTAAGAGAGCGTGAATGTGCGGATGCCATGTTTGGCGGCCTTTGTGGTCAGTTTGACGGATACGCCGCCCCGCACTGCTCAGAATGTATGGACGTGTACCTTTGACCTTATCCTTGGCTTTCTTAACTGGGCTTCCTGCTTCGCAACTGTAGAAAACGAAATAGGCGTCATATATCGCGGCGTATTGCTTATTCCACTTATTGAAGAGCTTTTTCATTTCGCGGTACCGTCTCTTCAAATCCGTAATCAGACAGCGAGGCCCTTTGTGTAGGACTATGTGACGGAAGTTTTTCATGCCCTTCATCTGGGTGTAATAAAGGAGCATGTTTAAGGTGGGGTTTCGCTTCTTCTGCGCCGACATAGGCAGCATGTTGCATTGCCTAAAGTTCGGCAGTTCGTAGATGGTCCCACTATGCGCCCCGATGATCTGAATCGGGTCGCCGTCCGAGTAAGCAGAAATGCCGAGCGATTCTAAACGCTCAGCAAGATCAAGAGTCATTTGGACAGTTTGAGAGAATTTCTTATCCTTCTCTGTAAACTGTTCCGGCGAAAGGATGCGTCCCGTGTCGGCTAAAACCTCAAGGAAATCCACCTCTGCGGCCTTGTGCTGTCTGTCGATCCACTCAACGCGACCAGATTCCCCGGGGGTGACAATTGAAAAGCCCATTAAGCGACTGCCTCCGTTATGGGCCCTGAGTTTTGAGTTTTACGCGCAAGTTCTACTAGCCAATGCGCCAAAGTAGCCGGGGTGTGTTCCCGCTCTGACTTCGTGCATTCTTTTCGGAATCCGGGCATTCCAGATCTTAATCCCTTTTTGTTCGTAATAACCCTGGAAGGTTGCCCCATCTGATAAGGAAGCTCTGGAATGTCCCGCGGTGAAATGCCGCAAATATATAGCCAGGTCGGTTTCTCGGCACGGTGACCGAACCAAAATTGAGAAATGGCTAAAGTCCACCCTCCGTAAACATCCGGAGCTTGGCCCGGACGAGGGAGGCCCATGTGCTTAAATAGTGACGATTGAGCTGGATGCTCAAGCACCCCACCACATTCCCGAACCATCAAAACGCACCAAGGCGCAAGGGCTCTTTCGACCTGGCTTCCTTTGGCCATCTTTCGAAGGCGCCCCCACATACGGCAAGGCGGGTGTGCGACGGTCGGTGCTTTGCCATCAAATGAAAATGCGTTCCGGTCTGCGTCGTAAACGTCACAACCACCGATCGTCTTATAAACCGAATCGCGACGAGCGCAAAGAATGGCCACCTCCGGAGCTTTCATCAAAACATCTCCACTTGTTCGGGTTCCGGGGCTTCGCGCTTAGCGAGCTTTCGTACTTCGTGGCGCAACCAAATATCGTCAGTTGTGTCGACTCGATGACCCGCCTTGAAGAATGCTTCGGCAAAGTCATGCGACGAATCAGCCTTGACCATAAAATCCCCCTGCGGCGAGATAACGCCGACTTCGTACACATCATAAGATTGGCCGATGCTGCGGACGTGTATCGGCTTCACTCTTACAGCTGCGAATTTGCCAAAAAACTTGCGGGAGAATTCCCCCGCAAGCTCTGCGTCTCTGAGTGGTTTGATTGGGTAGGCCATTACCAAACAATGAGCCCTTCCATATCAATCGCGTGTTCCATGGCTTCGACCTCGGTTTCGATGTCCTTCAACGCGAGTTCCAAAAAGAAAAAATTCACCTCCGGGTGTTTCTCTTTGAGGTTCTGAAGCTCCGTTTTGGCGGCTTCGAATTCTTGCATGTCTGCGCTCATGAATCCCCCCTTCCAGCTTCGTGAAGGCCGAGGACATACCCGGCGAGCATCCCGCAAAGGACACAGAGTACGTAAATGCATATAAATTCCAATGCGTTCATAACTGGCCCTCCTCGCCTTGGATAACCCACGATTTAAGACCTCCTAAGAAGTCACCTTTGCGACCTGCTTTTAGATCCTCACTCATCCATCCAAAAATGTAATGAATTGCCCGATCTTGCTTCTCTTGGTCAAGGGCGCGGAATCGAGCCCAAAGCGCCTCTACTTCTGCGGCTTTTTTGGTGCTCATACAGCCACCCCCGTTTCTGATGGGCGGCGTAGGCCGTAAGCGCAGAGGCGTTTCCATTCTTTCGGTGTAATGGTGAAGGTCTTCACGAATTCCTTTCCCGTTTTCTGGCAAGTGCGGAAGCTGGTAGGCGTTCCGTCGATCCGGCCTTCTGCGAATGCCTTGAGGCTGGAACGGTTATCATAGACCTTTTTGCCATGCTTGTTGATTTTAACTCTACGGGGAAAAAAGCGCTCTGTGATATCGCGCTCGGTGTAAATCCTCATCTTGTGCCGTGAGGAGGCTGGATTTTCATTGCTCATTGTTCTCTCCTTGTTCTTAGTGGCCTCATTGCCAATGTCTGCAAATGTTAACATAAAGAACCAAACAGCAACTCTAAAGTTTGCCATTGTTAACATTGATATACTTACGAAACCATAACCGCTTGATTATGAGTAACTAATGTTTGCAAAAAAAATCCATTGTTCTCCAATGGATGCCATGAGCGAACGACCAACGATAGCGGCAAGATTTTCCCCAGAACAAAAAGACGAGCTAGAGGCTATGTGTGAAAATGCCGGAATTGCCCCAGGCACTTTGACTAAAAAACTCTTACTCTCGGCCCTCGATTACTACAAAGAACACGGCGACATTCCATTGCCTCCCGTCATCGTCCGGGCAAAAGAAGCCCTGATCCTTGAAGAGATGCGGGGCGATTATAACAAGGGAAAGCCCGACAGCGTTGCAAAGATTGTCTCACCCTCAGAGAAATCTGGGCGGCAGGCGTCGTAATGATCAAAACCCAGTCCGGGCAAACTGAATTCTATTTCACGACATGAGTCAGGGGCATCATAAGAACGTCGAAGGATTCTTGCGCGAAATCGCCAAGAGCCCTTCCGGAATCAACTGCATTAGCAATTACCCGGAATTCCTTATTGATGAATTTTTCATTGCTCGAAATCTCAGTAAATACGTTTGCAGAAACGGTAGCTATTACGAGTTGACGGGCGATGGGTACGCTTACCTGGAACAACTCGACCGACAAGCCGCGGATTCTGAAAAGATCGACAGGAGCATAGAATTGGCTGATGCTGGAAATTCACTCTCCAAAGGGATGAATAAAATGACAGTCGCAATTCTAATAATCACTTGCCTAAGTTTGGGCGTATCATTGGCCGCGCTAGTCTTACAGCTAGTTCGTTAAACAAAAAAACCGCCTCCCGTTGAACATAGTTAGTATTCACCTCGGGGAGACGGTTTAAGAACAAAGGGTCATTGAGCAAACGACCTTCGCTCTCTATCGAGCCTTACTTTTCCGGCTCGTCAAGTGTGCAGTATGCGCCAAGCTGCGCGGCCTCGGCTTCGTCGATCAATTGAAAGTAGTCGTTATAAATGACATCGGGCGAGTTTCCCGCCTCCCGTGCGACTTGGTTTTCATCCTTGCAGTCCGCTAACCGTGCGGAAATCCATGTGTGTCGCTCGAGCTTCGTTCCGGTCTTTTCGATCCCGGCATTGCGCTTGGCTTGCTCGTATAGCTTGCGGAAGTTTGACGGTTTGATTTTCCCGGGGTGATGGTCCCACCACGCACGGAACGAAAGCGAGAAGGGCAGGAAGCGAACAGAGCGCCTTCCACGAAGCTTTCCGGTTCCGATGCGTACACCGTCCGGCCTAAAGTCCTCCGGGCTCAAGTGGTCAATCTCTGTTGGCCGCATCCCACAAAGCAAAAGCAGGGCGAGCCGTCGAACGATCCGGCCACCGTGGAGCTTGGCCGCTTCGGTCAATAGTCGGTTGGCTTCCTCGATCGTGTAAACGGTCGGGTTGCCCCGGTCCAGTTTTGGCGGTGTCAGTTTCTCAACGGGATTTTCAGCAATCCATTTCTTGCGGACTGCGTAGGTTCCGAATCCTGAAAGGCTTGCCCGGTATCGTGCCAAGGTGGACGGTTTCCAGCCCCCGGAAGCAAGCCACGCTTCGCAAATGTCCGGGGTGAATTGCTCTAAAGTCTCGCACTCGGTCCACTTTTGAAAATACCGGAGATTCTTCCGGGCTTCCGAAATGGTCCGGGGTCGCCGGTTGCCACGCTCCAAGAATTCCACATAGGAGAAAACGGCCTCTTTCCAATCCACGGAGTCGGCCTTTGATCTGTGTTTCTGCTCATAGTATCGAGCGGCCTCGATGATCGAGACGTTGAACGGGTCTAAAATCATTTTGGCCGCTGCATACTCCGAACGCGCTACGGCTCCAAATAAAAGCCCTTCGCCGCCTTCCTGCTTGATGGTCTTCAATAGCTCCGCTCGCTTCGTCTCGGCCTTGTCATGCGTCTTGAAATAGTAGCGTTCCCGCTTCCCATCATGCCGCCACGATACAAGCCAGTTGTAAGACTTGCTCTTGTATGGGTAGATTTTGGGTAGTCCTCTTTCAGTCCGCTTTTCGGTTCTCTCTTGGTCTTTTTCGCTCAATTTGTCGTTTGCTCAAATTCGACACTAAAAAGCCGCTATCCCAGAATGCAAGCGGGAAAGCGGCTAAAAGGATGGAGCCGAAAATCGGATTTGAACCGACGACCTACTCATTACGAATGGTCAAAAGAGCCTCTATTTTAGAAGCTAAAAAGGCTTTGTAGTCCGGTCTTAGTCCGATTTTTGCGGTTTCTGGTCCGCTTTGCTTTCTTTTTGGCGCGTGCCTTTCCGGAGGCGATTCCACCTTTGCGGCCCAATGCAATCGCGCATCGGCTCTTTGTGCGAGTTTTCTTTTTTGCTAGCATGGTTCTTTATGGTTTTGCGGCTGCTTGGCCGAAATAAAATGCGATAATGTGACCGAACCCCACCAGAACAGCCGGGCTATGAATGTACCCATTCACCTCAACGAATTCAGTTTTTGAGCCGGATGGAAATAGACCCCAAAGAAATCCTCTAGTGGTTTTCACGGTCTCGACGATGGCGGGTGAATCAGTGAGTCCGGGTAGTAGAACCAAGGCTGCGACAATCAGAATCAGAGTCCATGCAATGACCCGCCTTGTCAGCTTGCCCCATTCGTCGCCTGATCGATCTGACGCGGCGTTTGCTGATTCCATGGATTCGCCCATACCAACCTTGAAGGCTTCAAGAGTGTAAAGGCGTTCTTCCTGCTTTCGCTGTGCGCTGATGGCAATGAGTTTCATTCCCCATCCTCCTACAGCGGAAGCAGCCATGGTAACAGCTGGATTTTGAATCATCTCAATCATTTGCCCTTATTCCGTATCTTGTAGAACGTCGAAACGGCCATAAAGACAGCTGTCGTTGCGGCAGCGGCGATGGTGGCCGGGTGTTCTGTGCTGGTTTCAAGTGCTGCGGTAGTTCCCGTCCCGACGAGACCGAGCCCGATTTTCATTAGATCATTCATCACTATGCGTGAGATTTGCCCGGTTTTAGCCAGTAGTTTCCGGAGCGCGTCAAGAGGGGTGAGCCATCTTCTTGCATTCGATAGCGTGCAGGATTCCAGATATGGCCGGAAGCGTCCTTTTGGACCTGTACCTTCGGCTGGCTGCGTGAATATTGAAAGCGAATTACTGTAGCTGTTCTCATTATGGCTTATATTTTTGGATTAGATAGAGTCCGAGAACGATCATGCCCCCGGTCGCTAAGATGTTTGTCGCGAAGCGTGCGCGGTTTTGTTCAGAAAGTGGGTTGATCGCTTCCCCCTGTGCGACGAATTCGCCAAAGAAGGTTTGAAGGCCATCGGTGAAGCCGAAAGTGGCGAGTCCCTGACGATCTGCCTCCGAAACAACCCGGGCAGACTCGATGGCTTTGGCCTCAAAGATTTGTGGGTTCTCTTGAATATACCGAGCCAGAGCGCGGTTGTATTCGTTTCGTTGATTCAACGTCCAATCAGATGTTCGGGAGCTTAATCCGGTTTGCGTGACGTAATCATCCCGGAACTGTTCGACGTAGTTTCTTTGTTTGGCGGTGTAGCTCATGAGCTTAGTTGGTTAGGATTCGGCCCCATTTGAGTTTGAATGAAATGGTCAATTCGTGGTCGGAGTCTTTGGTTTGTGGAGTGTCAAATTTGATTTTCATAAATTCGCGGTGGGCACCTCCAATAATCGAGAGACCATAGATAGTCCCATTACCTTGAGAGACTGAAAAGGTCCGACTAAATCCAACCTCACGACTTCCCGGAACATAGCCGGCGCGTGTCGCTTCATTTCCACTAAGTAGAGTCCCGGGGGTATCAACTGGGGCAGAAGGAAGCGTAAAATCTGAATTGAGAACTTGGACACCCTTTGAGCTGTACGGCTCAATATTTCCTGTAGTGTCATAAAACTCATTCTCGCCCTCGTAATCGCTGTAAAATGCATAATAGAGAGTTGAAATGATCGCGTCCCCGCTTGTGTCCCATGTGCCTCCCACATTTGGAATAGACACCTGCGTGATCGGGCTTGGTGTGATCCGGAGACGAACAGTCACCTTGTATCTTTGACCGGGTGCAATTGAGTCTCCACCTCCGGGAATCAAATCACGGCCAAACAAATTATTTCCAGCCGATGAAGTGTGTGACCATCCAATTTCCCGATAAGTCAACGCTCCTGTTTCTGTCGGGAAAATGAATGTTCGCTTGTGTTCAGCTTTCGATCCGTCCCAAGTGCTCCCATTGCCTGAACTTCCATCCGCTAAGGTTGAAGAACGCACTTCCTCGCTTCCGTGTCCCGTTTCGTTCACATACCAAATGGTTGCTTCGCTGGCAGCGTCATCGCTGGCCCCGGTAACTGTAACCTCAGTCGTGGAAGTGTATCCGTCGATGTAAACCTCTTGGCCAGAATCGAGTTTAAGCAAACGGCCAACGTCTGCGGCTTCGAAATACCCCGCTGAAGCGGTGGCCACCTCTGACGTAATCGAAACCGTAATTGCTCCGGAGTCGCGCTTTGTTGGAGTTGTACCGCTACCTAAGACACAATGCGAAAAGCTGTCCCACCATGACCGAACGGCGATTCCGTCCAATCCTGAATCTAATAGCAGGTTTCGCTTCGGAGCATTGCGCTTGATGGTTCGACCCGTTTTGGCGTCGATAATCTGAGTCTCGTAAATGACTGATGCTGTACTAAGGAGTTTCATAAATTGCTTGTGTTAGTGTAAAATCGAGAGCGGCTTTTTCTGCGGTCGTAACCGCTCCATAAAAGACAACCTGTTCGTACTCACACCCAGAGAGCACGAACGCCTGATTGCCTACATCACTTACGGATGCCCCATCGAAGCCTTCCCCGGTGACAATAATTTGCGTGTATTCTGCGCTAACGATTTCAGCCGACAGAGTTGAAATTTGTGGTTCGACTGCTTGGCCTTGAACGATGACAGAGAGGTAATCCACTTCGGACAGTTCAAAACCCAAGCTTGATTCTTGCGGCGAAGTAGCTGAACCGTTGACCGTAACGGCGTCATAAGACGCAGATACCAGCGAAAAGCCTTGCTCGACAAAGTTGTTCCATGTCCGAACTGTGAGCCCCCGCTTCTGATAAAGTTGGGGGATTGGACGGCTTTGAATGTTCCCAGAATCAAACACATTAAGACGCGATGGTGATTAGGCTTTGTTCAACGTAGTTGATTTGGCCAATGTTGCAGGAAATGGCCGCTCCGGTGTCGTTGTTGATTCGGACAGTATCGGAGACTGGCAACGTGATTGAAGTGCGTGGAAACACTGTCATGAAGGTCTGACCGTTGGTGTCTTCCAATCGAAGGTTTTCGTTTGGGTCCAGATTCGTGATGATGACAGCTTTACGACGAATCACGCCATCCCCGGAGACGGGAACGACATCAATATGATCATTTGCCGGAACTTCCTGATTGGCGTCATCCCAGCCCATGGCCTTGGTTGGTGCTTCCAGCAGTTCAAAACGGCGGTCAATGTATTCACCCCAGCCAGCCCAGATTTTGATTTTCGTTTCCGAGCCATAGTTGCGGATTTCCAGACGTTGAAAGGTCTGGTCTCCGGGGAAGTTCTCACCTGTAGATTTGCGATACGTCTTGTATGGAGAGGTGTCCGTTTTGATTTGGACCTCACCCGCGCACTCGATCAAATAGAATGCATTACCCAGCACGTCAAAAGACGCAAAGCCCGGATTGTTACCGACCTTGGCCGGAACATTGATTTCCATTTCTTGAGAAGAGCGAGTGATTCCACGCCCGATGATGTCTACTTGTTCCATGGCTGATTAATGACAAGGATGACAGCGGCCAGAATCCCGCCGCCGATGAGAAGGTTACGTTGGAGATCCGCGAAAATCTCAGAATCCGAGTCTTCGGAGTTTTCGCGAGCGATCCCGGCAATGATTTCGTTTGTGGTTCGTGAGAGGCGGTTTGCTGCTTCCTGTGAGATCTGCGCTTGCTCGTAGGCGTCTTCTAGTCCAGCTGAACCGACCTTAAGACTTTCCTCCACCGTGTACGTGCTGAAGTCCAAAGCCTTGCCCCCGAAATCGAGAGCGTCTTTAACGACATCATCTCCAATCTGTTCAACGCTGATTTGTGAATGAGCAAGGCTGACACCGCCACCCGCGCCAATAAGATTGTCTTTGTTGACTCGGCTATTCCCTTCAGCGGCAAAAGCGTTTTCAGCCAGTTCCTTTTGGGAAACTTGACCGCCTCCCGAAACACTGACCGCTTCATCTTCTGCTTTCGAAGCTGCTGAACCGTCAGAAGTAACGATTGCTTCATCTTCGGCCACAGCAGAATTGTCTTTCGTGGTCGTGCTGGTCGATTGTGACGAGCTTGACTTAGAGCCTTTGTGTGGAGTACTGCGAATCGCTGAGAATCGGCTTTGTGGACCGTCTCCCGGCGACTGTAGGACAAATGGTAGTTCTTCGATTAACATTAGAGTTCTTTCCGCATGACGATTTCTGAAACATACCAGTTCAGATTTTCGGTGAGTTTTTTGACGAGTCCGGTCCGCATGGTATGCAGCCGGATGGTTTTGCATCCTTTGGCCTTAGCGATGCCTTCAAGGATCGGCATTGCTTCAATGGTGACGTTCCCCTTGCCTTTGGCGTAACTGGCGATAGAGAGGAATTCTTTGCCGTCTTCGTTCTCTGTGATGGTGTAGACGGTGAAGCCTACGCGCTCCCCATCTTCAAAGATGTCAGCAAGCGTGAATTCTCCCCGGTCGATGCCACGCTCTAGAAAGTGCATGGTTTCGGTTGGTGAGTCAGCAGGGATCAGATTGTGAAGCTGTCCGCGCTTGGTATCATCTAGCATCCCATCACGCAGGACATACAGCTTGCGCTGTTTCCGCTTGTGGTCGCGTTGACGATTACTTTCTGGGGCGAACGATTCCATATACAACAACGGCTCCAACCATTCCGGCAGCGATCAAAAGCGCTGTCGTCGGATCAATGGTCATTCCTTTGTCTCCCTTCTGAGCACCGCCAAAGGTGACGTTTGTTTGCTGCTCTGTGTTCTGGGGTGCGCTCATGGCCGGAGCGGACGAATCACCCGCCGCCCCTCCCGGACCAAGTGCAGCCGCTCCGAGTGTTACAAGTCCTGTTGCCATGTCTTATTTACGGGTTGCGGCGAAAATGACGCCTACGGTGAGTAAGCCAGCGAAAACAACACCTGCACCGACAAGCTTCATTGTGTTCGGATCAATACCAGCGGCCAAAGGCGTTTGCGCTTGGGCTGCGCTCTGAGTGATCGACGGATTTTGACGGTTTGCGCCAACGACCTGGACTCGCTCCGCTTGCTTTGCCGCATCTTTGGCCGTGTCGTATCGGGTGTAGAGTTCGAAGGCGTCTAGGCCTGTTTCGAATGCCTTAGTCAAAAAGCCTGTCGCGCCATCAATGAAGCTTGGGCTGTTTGTTGTGGGTGGAATGTACGGAGCCTCAAACTCATTGTCAGGGCTTCGGGTTGTGATTTGCCCGGTATTGATATTCACGGGCTCAAGAAATGGATTGGTGCTCATTGGGTCGAGTCGGTTGGTTTTTAGAAAAAGAGCCGCCCCCCAGATGGGTGAGGCGGCTCATAACTAATTGCACTGAGTGAAGGGCTTATGCGTAGCCGCGAGAGATGCTTTCCACGATCACCTTGGCGCTGTTCGATGCGCTGAAGGTTGGGCGAACGTTCAAATCTCGCTTCACCACCAACGGGCTTGTCAGCTGTTGCTCATGGTCGAAGACGATTGAATAGCCATAGGGCGAATCAATGCCGTAGTCCTTGTGGAACTCGTCGTTCTGAACCTTCGTTGCTTCAAAGACCTTTTCAGCGTCACGAGTCACAGTTGCTTCGGACACAGTTCCGGAACTTGGCTCAATGTGGATGCGCTGAATCGGATTCGCTTTCGGAAGGCTCACGATGTCGTAATTGCCAGCCGGAGCGTTGTAGGTGTAGCTCAGCTGCTTAACGATGTTGAGGAACGGCTTACCGTTGACCAAGTTTCGACCGTAGTCATAGCTTGCCAGAGTCAAAACGGTTGGGTTCGCAATGTTCGACTTGAACTTAAGCTCCATCACGAAGGTACGCTGCCCCCACATATCCCAAGACGTGGCTTCCTCTCCGGTGATGCTTGCGCGAGTCGGACCGGAAAACTGGAATGGAATGTGATTGTCTACGGCAACACCGCCGTAATTGGCTTGAACCAGCTTGATCGCGTCTTCCGGCGTGAGGTCACGGATGACAACACCGTTCACAATCAACTTGGCATACTCGATGATTTCTGTCGGATCAGTTGTGGCCTGATCGTAAACACCGGGAGCGCCGATCGGATCGCTTTCGATCATGGCGGATGGAAAGACCTTGATGCCGTGGTAACGGCGTTCGGTCTGAAAGTTGAGAGTTGCGACACCGCCCACGGCGACACCCGCAATCCCATTCATGTATTCAATATTACGCATATCGTAAATCTGGGTTAAAGTGAGGGTTAAACCTTGGGGAGTTGGTTCACTACAGGAACCTTCTCGATTTGGTTTTGCAGGACGTAGCCAGCTACTAGGCCAGCCGCGAAGACGGCGATTTTCATTTTGTGATCTTTCATGTGTGGATTTGGATTAGAGTTCGATTCCAAGCTTTCCACGCAGGTAATAGCCCGTGACTGCTACGGTCCCGGCGACGATGAAGAGTTTGACTGCGGTTTCGGCTTTCATATCGGAAAGCCCCATCTAAAACCCGATTTCGGCAATCAGTCCCGTGGTTTTGATTTAATCGCCACTTTTGAGATATTCCGCTTATTCGCCTTATTTGAGATAATCGCCTTAGGTGCTCACAAACTGCACACAAAAAAGCCTCCGGCTAATTGGCCGAAGGCTTTGGAAATATCTATTCGGGGTCTACGCAGTCACTTTATCAATGAAGCGTTTAACTGGACCGCGCTTCGCTTTTGCAAGAATGCGCTCCCGCTCTTCTGCTGTGGCAGGACGCGTCTTTCGAAAGTCAGGGCCGCCTTCGTACCCCTCGAATTTCCGAAGATTCACTTTAGTTTTTGATTTTTTCGCTCATAACGCTTCCTGCTTTAGTCATAATGCCCAGACATGTAGTGAAAGGAAAATCATCGAAAAGACTAATCGAAAAAACCGAAAAACCCACGGCCTTTCTTGCGTTTTTTCTTCTTCATCAAAACCGTCCTAAAAAGCATGTCGTGCGTGCCAATATTGACGAGTGTGACCCGGTTCGGAGTTTTGCGATACATAAGCAACAAATCCCCTTCTAGGTGCAGTTCCCTGAAGTTGGACAAATTGTCCTCCAGTTGATGATCGTCGTAGCTGTCAGGTATCCGTATTCCACTCATAAGGTAATAAGCCACTGTTTGCACCTCATCTTCCAAAACGCTACGAGCGTAACCCTTGCGGATCAGTTTGGAGTAATTGCGCTGAAATTCGTTCGTCCGTGTCAGCTCCATGTCTTCAAGTCCTTTTTGAAGGATTCAAGGCTGTCATATCGCTTCCCTTTTCCATTCTTGGCCTCGTCAATAGCTCTGCGAGTGGATGCCGTCGGAATACGCTTAACTACAGCTTTTACTTTCAAAATGACTTTTTTCGACGTTTTCAGGCCTTTAGGATTATTCTTTACGGTAATCATGTCAATACTTCAGGGTTAACCAAGAAAAAGGAACACTCCCGCTACGATCAAACCGAGTCCGACAAGTTTCTTCGAGCTCGAGCGATTGGCTTCTGGATGGGGTGCATGTTTCGGTGGTGTCTCCGTCGGTGTCTTTTCGACTTCCGAAGCGTCCAGCTTCTGAGTTTCGGACTCTCGGATTTCAAGTTTCGGAGCTTCTTCGGAAGTCTCCGGTTCTATATTTTCAGTTTCTGAATTTTGCATGGTTTGAATCTGGTTTTCTGGATGAATTCGTATTGCTGAAGCTTGGTTGCCTGCATGAGCTCTTCGTCGATGTATTCCTCTGACCACTTCTTTGCACGGTCCTTGATGCACTTGAACAGAAACAGCGTCTCGCACTGTTCCCGCATGGTCAGACTAATCTGAACGGGAGTTTGCCCGATGAAGAAAGACCGATGCCCCCAGTGTCGCGCCCGAGTTCCCAGCCACTCAACACGAGGTTTCGGCCATTGCCCGATCACCGTTCCCACTTCTTCGATGAAGAGCACACAGCGAGTCGCCTTATACGCGCAATCAAGGAAGGCTTCGAAGTCGGTAAACTTGCGGTCACAAATCCAATCGGGGTCATCCATTGGATCGTAAACGATAATTCCAAAACCCTGATTCCGGTACGCTTTGGCGATTTCCTGACAAAGCGTTGTTTTCCCGCTCATGGATGATGCACTGATAAACGAATGCGGCATTACTCGGAATCCCCTTTCGGTTGTGCCTTGCGTGCGGCTCGCTCTGTCTTCCACTTACCAATCTTTCGAATGATCCAACCGCGAATTCCACCGACTTGCTGTTGGACAAGCTGGCTCGACTGATAGCAGAAAAGACCATAGCCACCAGTTGCCAAAAGCACGGCCACGCCGGGAGGAATGTCAGTCACTCCACGTTGCCGAAAATAATTCTCATAGGCTGATTCCATGCTTTCCACATGCTGGGGCAGTGGTTTGCACTGAACACCACCCACGGAAATCCCAAGTGTGAAGATTGTGGAGCAAATAGCCTTGGCCGCTGCCCTATATTCATCCGCTGGCTGACTTTTCGGGCCTTTCGGACTGCTTTCGGGTTCCCGAAGATCCTCGTCGGAAGGAATGAACGATTTCATTTCGGATTCTGGAGGGACATCTCCGTTTACGTTCGGAACCGCTTCGGAAGCGGGTTCCGAAGGTTTTTCGGGTTTCGGAAATTCGTTTTCCGAAACCTTCGGACTTTCGGAAGCCTTTTCGGATTCTTCGGAACGCCCCAAGACTTTAGCGGCCTGACGCTTCAGCCGTTTTTTCAACGGAATTTTCCGAAAGTATCCACCCTCCGTCAATTGGGGGCGTCCGTATTGGTCGCCGTAATGCTTATCAGGATTAAACTTCTCACCAGACTTGTCTTTGATGACCTCGCCTTGTGATTCTGGTTTTGATTCAGTTGCCGGGGCCTCGCTGGTCTGCGTCGATGGGCCTGCCTGTTTCTGGTGAGCCATCACAGCATTAGGCCGGACTTCTGGGTGATTCTCGACCATTGGGCCGATAATGTCTTCTGCGGTGGTTTCTTCTACTTGTTGCATGGTATCTTGTCGTTGTAGTAAGGGAGGCCTTCAGCCTTCAATTGTTCGAAGTCTTCCGTCCGAATCCGAGAGCATCGCGGCCCAAATTTGTGGATACTTACCCCCGCTCGCTTTAATGAGTTTCGGAGGGTTTGAGGATCGACACAGAAAGCCCGTGCTACCTCGGATAAACGGATGAAAGGTTCTTCGGTCATTGGTTTAATTTCCTGTTCGGATGGTTTTTATTAGGGCGTTCTGAATCTCGGATTTTACGACTGCACCGCTGTCTCCATGGATTGAACGATCTAGCAGTAAACAAAGCGCCTTAAGATCCTCCTTCGTTAATGGACCAGAATCCAAAAGGTCTATGAGTGCTTTAGCCGTATTCTGGCCTCGTCTTGTTAAACTAAGCTGAAATGCAGCATCAGAGATTCTTTGAGTATCATTCATCTTTTTGCGGTTTTGATTACTTTCTCTTGGAAATTGCGTTTCCAAAAATCGTCCGGCTCCACTTTTGGGAGCGAAGCCGGATCGACTTTGACGGCCTGTTTTATCGGGCGCTTTTTCGGTTTTTCGGTCCAGTGGACCATCTGCCCCGAATACTTGAATAC
>Ga0194138_10000728_pt1 | contig 15584 bp, 13 predicted proteins | sample TARM_MetaG_T2_14_FD_134022 | JGI IMG/M metagenome (GOLD analysis project Ga0194138, IMG submission 134022) | Freshwater microbial communities from Pennsylvania, USA, analyzing microbe dynamics in response to fracking - TARM_MetaG_T2_14 (version 2) | ecosystem: Environmental > Aquatic >...
ACGCTGAGATCCAGGTCCAGGGTCGGCTGCTGGAAGACCACGCCGATCCGGGCATGGGCCTTCACCGCCTGGCGTCTCACATCGAAGCCACCGATGCGAATCTCGCCCCGGCGCCGGTCGTGCAGCCGCGTCACCAGCGAGAAGAGCGTGGTCTTGCCGGCGCCGTTGGGGCCCAGCAGCACGACGAACTCCCCGGCCGCGATGGCCAGGGAGATCGACTCCAGCACCGGCCGGCCACCATAGGCGAAGCTCAGGTCCTGGACCTCGAGGGCAGGTGCGTCCCCCTCCATGGTGGGCGAATCACTCACGGTTCGACGATCACCCCCCAGGGGAAGCGCCCCACCGGGATCGAGCGGATCGCCCTCAGGCGGTCGACCTCGATCACCGTGACGTCGCCGCTTACCCCGTTGGTGGTGTAGAGGCGGCTCTCGTCGGCGTTGAGGGCCAGGTGCCAGACCCGCTGCCCCACCAGGATGGTGTCGAGGACCTCGTAGGTCTGCTGGTCCACCACCGCCACCCGGTTGGAGGGCCCCAGCGCCACGAAGGCGTAGCGCCCGTCGGAGGTCAGGGCGATTCCCACCGCCTGGACGGTCTCCCGAGGCACCCCGGGAACGTCGAAGCGGATGGTGTGCTTGACGTCGAAGGTCTCCTCCATGTCGAGGATCGACACCGTGCCGGCGATCTCCGCCGAGACCCAGGCCTCGCGCCCGTCGTGGGTGAACTCGGCGTGCCGCGGCCGGGCCCCCACCAGGCGGTGGTGGACCGCCTCCATGGTCTCGGTATCGATGATGTGCGCCATGTTGGAGGTCTCAGTGGTGGAGACCAGCCAGCGCCCGTCGGGGCTGATGCCCAGCCCCTCGGGCTCCACCCCCACGGGGATCTCGGTGACCAGGGTACGGGTCTCGTAGTCGAGCACCGAGACGATGTTGTCGTCCTCATTGGAGACGTAGATATAGGGGCGGTTGGGGTCGACGCGGATCACCTCGGGGTCGTCGCCGGAGGCCTGGCTGCGCACCACTCGGAGAGTCTCCAGGTCGATCATGTCGATGGCCTCGTCGTCGCCCACCGCCACGAACAGCTCGCTGCCGTCGCTGCTGAAGGCCATGGAGCGCGGACGACGGCCGACCGGGATGGTCTCCACCACCTCGAGGCTGGCGCCGTCGATTACCGAGATGGTGTTGTCCTTCTCGTTGGAGACGAAGATGCGTTCGGCCTGGGCGGCGAGGGGGAGCGCCAACAGGCCGCCGCCCAGCGCCAAGCCGATGGCGGCATGCTTGATGGCAGGAATCAGGCGTCCCTGGCTCAGAATTGACATGATGATTCCCCCTCATCGGCGCCGAGCGCATCGAGCGGCGTGCGTGGATGCAGATAGCCCTCCTGGGGCGAGACCGACGCCACCATGCGCGGGCCGGTGATCAGGATCGGCTGGCGCAGCTGGTGGTTCCAGGTGCGGTAGCTGACCGGGAAACCGAGGTAGCCGGCGAGCTCGAACTCCTCGCCGAGCATGTAGGCGAGCACGGCGTCCCGCTCCACGGAGCCGGTGCGCGCCGCCGCCTCGCCCAGGGAGCGCACGGCGAGCCAGGCGCCGAAGTCGCGGGGTGTCATCCAGCGGTCGGCCAGCTTCTCGAAGCGGCGCTGCAGCTGCACCGCGCCCCAGGACTCGTGGGCGCGGTGCCACGGGGTGGCGATCAGCCCCTGGGTGCCCACCACCGGGCGCGGGATCCAGGTCTGGAAGGGGAAGTACTCGCCGAAGTAGTCGGTCTCGTCGGCGATCACCAGGACGTCGTGGTCCGGGAAGTCCTGGACGAACACCGGGATCTCTCGCTGGATGGCATGGAAGCCCCCCTCGGCGCGGCGCGCCATGGGGTCGTGGGGCCACATCTTGTCGCCGACGATGCGATGGCCGTAGCGCTCGGCCGAGGCTCGCAGGGTCTCGGCGAGCAGGCGATCCTCGTCGGTGTTGCCGTAGACCAGTGCCCAGCGATCCCACTGCTTGTAGCCGAGGAACTGGGCCAGGGCGTCGGCCAGCATCCGCCGGCTCGGCGTGGTGTGGTAGAGGTTGGGGTGACAGGACTCACCGCGCAGCGCGTCATCCGGGGCCCAGGCGTTGAACACCACGCGATCGCCCAGGGCCGGGTGCGCCATCACCTCCAGCAGCGCATCAACGGGCAGGCCGCTGATGATCCAGTCAGCCCCCTGGTCGATAAGGCCCTGCAGCGCCTCGCCGACATCGCCCCCGTGCGCCACCTCGGCCTCGTGGAGCACGAACTCCTGGTCGAGAAACTGCGCCGTGGCGTTGTTATCGTTGACCCCCAGTCGTGCCCCCTGGCGCCCCTCGTCATCGAGCACCGGGGCGAGCACCGAGAGCGGCTCCTGGTCGTCCGGCCGCTCCATGCCCAGATAGCCAAGCGTCATGGTCTGCGGGGCATCGGCCGGCAGCGTCGCCGACCAGCTCAGGCCGACGATGATGCCTCCCAGTGCCAGCCAGTGTGGCAGGGGTAAGCGTGGCAGGAATCTCATGCAGGCTCCTCAGGCAGCCATGGCTGCCGCTGGTCTTGTTGTTGTCTTGTTGTCATCAGCCCGGCGGCGTCTTACCGCTGGGGCATCCGCTCCATGATCAACCGCACCAGGCGGCTGAGTGTCTCCTCCAGCAGGTAGGGCTGTTCGCACATGGCCGGCAGCGTCTGCTGGCGCATCTGGAAGGTGCGCTGCTCCCAGAAAAGGGCGTCCGAGAGCTGCTCGATCTCCTCCGGGCTCGCTCCCTCCTCGGCCCGCAACGCCTCGAGTTCATCGACCATGGCGGAGATGGTGTCGAGGCGAGCCACCTGGGCACGGCTCGCCTGGCGCACGGCATCGATGGCGCGGCCCCGCTGGCGGCCGGTGAGCTCGAAGAGCCCGGCGAACAGCAGCGTCAGCCGCGCTTCTGCCTCGTCATCGTCGAGCGACGCCACGAAGTCGCGCACCCGCACCAGCGCCTGCTCCGGGGGGGTATCGCGGGCCATGGCGAAGCGCACCACGCGGCCGACCTCCTCGTCCTCCCACCAGCGCTGCTCCAGGTCGTCCAGGGAGGGGCCGGTCCAGAGGGTGCCCCAGGCAAGCTCCGGGATCAGGCGCTGCACGCAGGGCCAGTCGGGAGGCCCCGCCGCCGCGCGCTGGGCCTCGGCCGGGGGCGCAGCCAAGAGCAGCAGGCCCGAGCCGAGCGCCAAGACCAGCAGCGAGGGCGCGACCCGTGCCGGCAATCGTGCGAGCCTCATGAGTCACCTCCTGCGCCGGGGGAGAGCAGTTGGCCGCGCCGGTCGAGCAGGGGCACCCCGTACTCCTGGAGGATGGCGTGGATCTCGTCCCGGCGGCGGTCGATGAAGTCGTTGATCCAGTCCTTCCAGTGGGGCTCCCCGCGGCGCAGCCCCATGGTGATGCGGTAGTCCAGGCGTGCCCCCGAGTCGTCGTCGACCAGCGGAATGACCCTGAGCGGCGGCTCCGCCCGGGCGGCGTAGTAGCCGGCCAGCGGCCCCCACAGCACGGCGCCCTCGGTGCGGCCGGCCACCACATCCTCGATGGCGTCGCGCACCGGCGCCCGGACCCGGGTATCCACCATCAGGGGATAGCTCTGGAGGATCGCCCCGGTGCGGCGCAGGGGGACCAGGGGGGGCGTCTCGGTCACCACGCCGATGCGCCGCCCCTGCAGCGCCGGATCCGTCAGGCGGGTGACCTCGAGGTCCGACGCCTCGGGCACCACCAGGGCGTAGACCGAGCGATAGACCTCATTACTGTTCTGCACGAACTCGTAACCGGCCACGGCGCCGATCATCACATCGCAGACCCTCAGCTCCAGGGTGTTGCGCACGAACCCCATCACCTGAGGCGACCAGACATAGACCAGGGGCACGCCGAGATCCTCGGCCATCAGCTCGGCGATACGGTTCTCGAAGCCCTCGCCGGCCTCGTTGCTGAAGGGCAGGTTGTTGCCGTCGGCACAGACCCGCAGGGCCTCGCGCTCTTGGCGTTCCGGCAGATCGGCCAGTGCCGGGCCTGCCGAGAGCAGCGCCACCAGCAGTGGCAGGCATCGAAGCAATCCTTTGGCCATGGGGCCTCCATTACCGGGAGGGTGGGCGTACGGTGGGCGATAGGACTCGACTCAGCATGGACGCCGAGGCCCTTTTCCGCCTCCTCGCGGCGTTACTCGCTCTCGTCACTAGGCGCCTCGGCCTCTTCCGCCATCGACTCGATGATGCGTGGCCGGCCGCGGCCCAGCCCACCCTCGCCGCGGGCCTTCATGTAGCTGAAGATGTAGGGAATATTGCGCATCACGTAGGGATCGTCGGCGAAGGAGGGCATCACCTGCCCCGGCTGCACCTCGCGCCCCGCCGCTACGGTGCCGGCGAAATCGGCCCAGCCACGGCGCTCGGCGGCGCGGATCAGGTTGGGGGCAAAGGAGGAGCCCAGGCCGTCCGGGCCATGGCAGGCCATGCAGGCGCGGGTGTAGACGAGATACCCCTCGTAGGTGTTGGGATCGACCTTGCCGTCCTCGACCACATAGTCGCCGGGCCGGTAGGGCGCCTCCCCCAGCTCCTTCGCCACCGCAGGGGGGACAAGGAAGAGACTCAGCAGAACGACAGGCAGGGAATGGCTATAAAAGCAAAAGCGCTGGAATACCGTCATGCAGACCGTCCTTCTCGTGGCACCAGGGGCCTTGCCCCCGGGGTCGGATAGGTCGGCGGGGCACGGGCGAGCGCTCGTGCCCCGCCGGATGGGCGTGGAACGTCACTCAGTCCGGCAGTGCGAAGACCGTCAGCACGCCGCCGAGCTTGGTGTAGTCGCCCAGGGCCGAGAAGACGCCGACGGCCCCCAGGCCCTCCTCGGGATCCTCGAGCCCTGCCGCCAGGCCGATCCCGGCCCAGCCGCCGACCCCGGAGAGCACGGCCACGTACTGCTTGCCCTCATGCATGAAGGTGTTCACGTTGCCGATGATTCCGGAGGGAGTCTTGAAGCGCCACAGCTCCTCGCCGGTCTCGATATCCACCGCCTTCACATGGCCCTCGAGGGTGCCGTAGAAGGCCAGGTCGCCGGCCGTGGCCAGGGCGCCGCTCCACACCGCGAAGCGCTCGTCGATTTCCCAGACCACCTCGCCGGCCACCGGATCCCAGGCGATGAAGCTGCCCATGCGGCCTTCCATGCCGCCGTTCTGCAGCGGCGCCGGCATCATGGTCAGGGTCGCCCCCACATAGGGCTGGCCGGCCACGTAGTCGGTCTCGTAGGGCTCGTAGTTCATGCAGATCCGGTTGATCCCGGCGTAGAGCAGCCCGGTCTTGGGCGAGTAGGCGCTGGGCTGCATGTTCTTGGCGCCCATGGCGGTGGGACAGATATCGGTGGTGTTGACGTTCACCCCCTGGCGGAAGGTGCTGTACTCCTCGTTGACGTTGGGTCGGCCGGTCTCCATGTCATAGCTGTCGGCCCAGTTGGTCTCGGGGGCAAACTTCTCGGCCACCAGCAGCTCGCCGGTCTCGCGGTCCATCAGGAAGCCGAAGCCGGTGCGGTCGATGATCGCCAGCCCCTTGCGTTCCTCGCCGTTGAACTCGACGTCGATCAGCTGGTTCTCGTTGACCCCGTCATAGTCCCACTCGTCGAAGGGCACCTTCTGGTAGACCCACTTGACCGTGCCATCGCTGGGGTCGCGGGCGAAGACGGTGATCGCCCACTTGTTGTCGGCGGGCTCGCCGTCCTTGGTGCGCTGCTCGGGGTTCCAGGTCCCCGGGTTGCCGGTGCCGTAGTAGATCAGGTCGAGGTCGGGATCGTAGGTGATCCAGCCCCAGGGGGCCCCGCCGCCGCGCTCCCACTCGCCCTCCGGCCAGGTAGTCACCCCAAGGTCGGTCTCGCCGATGGGCTCGCCCATCATCAGGGTGACGTCCGGGTCGATCAGCACCTCGTCGTCGGGGCCGGTGGAGTAGCCGCGCCAGACCATTTCGCCAGTCTCGACGTCATAGGCGGTCATGTGGCCGCGGATGCCGTACTCCCCGCCGCTGATGCCGACGATGACCTTGTCATGGACCACCAGCGGCGACATGGTGTTGGTCTCGCCGACGGAGTGATCCCCGTTGCTGACGTCCCAGAGCAGCTCGCCGGTCTCGGCATCCAGGGCAATCAGGGTATTGTCGGCCTGGCCGAGGAACAGCCGCCCGTCGGCATAGGCCAGGCCTCGGTTGACGGTGTCGCAGCACATCACGGGAATGACCCGGGAATCCTGATCGGGCTCGTAGCTCCAGATCACCCGCCCCTCGTCCTCCAGGTCGAGGGCGAAGACCTTGTTGGGGAACGGCGTGTGGATGTAGAGGCGTCCGTCGCCCACGTAGAGGGGGCCGCCCTCGTGGCCGCGCAGGACGCCGGTGGAGAACTGCCAGACCGAGCGCAGGTCATTCACGTTGTCGCGGTTGATCTGGTCCAGTTGGCTGTAGCGATTGCCCTGGTAGTTGCCCAGCTGAGTCGGCCAGTATTCGGGGTTCTGCTGAAGCTCCAGCAGGCTCTGGTTGGCGTGGGCAATGGCTGCCGAGAGCATCCCGGCGGCCGCCGCCGTATAGAGGATTGGACGTAGCATGGCGTGTCTCCGCGCAGTGCGCTGGAGTGTGTGCCTGGGGGCGGCACACCTCGTTGTGGTTGTTTTACTGATTCAGGCGTTGACAACAGAAGGTCTAGCACAACTTTCGGCGACGCTTGTCCAGCCCGGGGGATTTCAGCCCTCGCTCGAAGCAAAAGACTTTTGCCTCTCAGCAACAATGCAACCGTATCCCTGTCAGAGTGCAGGGTGACGGGGCCGGAGCTCCCCGCCGGAGGTCGTGATCGGCTCCCGCGCCGCCCCCTACGACCTTGGTCGCAAGGCAGAACTCGCCCGGCGTGCTTGACTGAGGGGTGCAGTTTGACGAAAACCGACTATCTGATGCGAAGGAGGGACTCCCATGTGGACCAAGCCTGCCTACCAGGATCTACGCCTCGGCTTCGAGGTGACGCTGTACATTTCCAATCGCTGACCTTCATCGGGAGGTGGTACCAACACGGCTGACGTTGCCCCTGGGTGCGTCGGCCTTTTCTTTGCCCCTGCACCAGCAGGCTGACCCGGACCGGGGAGAGTGACATGCAGGTATTGGTGCTTGGCGCCGCGGCGGGAGGCGGCTTCCCGCAGTGGAACTGCAACTGCCGGCTCTGTCTCGGCGTGCGTAGCGGGGCGCTGGCGGCCAGGCCGCGCACCCAGTCCTCGATCGCCATCAGCAGCGACGGCGAGCGCTGGCTGCTCTGCAATGCCTCGCCCGACATCCGCGCCCAGCTGGCGGCCAACCCCGAGTTGCATCCCAGGCGGGTTCCGCGAGACAGCGGCGTCGCCGCCGTCCTGCTGGTCGACGGCCAGATCGACCACGTCACGGGGCTGCTGTCGCTGCGCGAGGGGTGCCCCCTCGACGTCTGGTGTACGCCCAACGTCCACCAGGACCTGAGCGGCGGCTTCCCGCTCTTCCCGATGCTCGCCCACTGGCAGGGCGGCCTGGCCTGGCAGCCTATCGGGATCGACGAGGCGCACCTGGAGGCCACCTTCGAGGTGCCGGCCTGCCCGGGCCTGAGCTTCACCGCCGTGGCCCTGACCAGCAATGCCCCGCCCTACTCGCCGCGGCGGGGGGCGCCCACGCCCGGCGACAACATCGGCCTGCTGATCGAGGACCGGCGCCAGGGCAGGCGTCTCTTCTATGCCCCGGGCCTCGGCCGGCTGGACGACCGGGTGCGGAGCTACCTGGCCCGGGCCGACTGCGTGCTGGTCGATGGCACCCTGTGGCACGACGACGAGCTGATCCGTGCCGGCATCGGCCGCGCCACCGGGCGCGAGATGGGCCATCTGGCGCTGGCCGGCGAGGGGGGGCTGCTGGAGGCGCTGGGCGCCCTGCCCGAGGCGACCCGCCGGGTACTGATCCATATCAACAACACCAACCCGATCCTCGATGAAGACTCCGAGGAGCACGCCACCCTGACCGCGGCAGGCATCGAGGTGGCCCACGACGGCATGCGCCTGGAGGTGTGAACCCTCGGGTCATTCCCGCCGTCTCACGCAGCAAGGGGCCTGACCCGGTCAGGCCCAGCAGAAGGAGTCCCGCATGACTCGCATCGCGTCGCCATCGACGACAGCGCAGGAAGAGGCCATGAGCCCGTCTGCCTTTCGCGAGGCCCTGATGGCCAAGGGCGCCTACTACCATATCCACCACCCCTACCAGGTCGACATGGCCGAGGGTCGTGCCACCCCGGAACAGCTGCGTGGCTGGGTGGCCAACCGCTTCTACTACCAGATCAACATCCCCCAGAAGGATGCCGCCCTGCTGGCCAACTGTCCCGATGCCGCCTTTCGGCGGCGCTGGATCCAGCGCCTGCTCGATCACGACGGCCATGACACCGACGGCGGAGGCATCGAGGCCTGGCTGACCCTGGGCGAGGCGGTGGGCCTGAGCCGCGAAGACCTCTGGTCCCAGGAGCATGTCCTGCCGGGGGTACGCTTCGCGGTGGATGCCTACGTCAACTTCGTGCGCCGCGCCGACTGGCGCGAGGCAGCGATCTCGTCGCTCACCGAGCTCTTCGCGCCGGAGGCCCACCGCAGCCGTCTGGCGACCTGGCCGACCCACTATCCCTGGATCGACGCGGCCGGCTATGGCTACTTCCGCAAGCGGCTCACCGAGGCGCGACGAGACGTCGAGCACGGGCTCGAGGTGGCCCTGGCCGTCTGCACCACCCGGGCGACCCAGGAACGAGCCCTGGAGATCCTGCAGTTCAAGCTCGACGTGCTGTGGTCGATGCTCGACGCCATGACCCTGGCCTACCAGCTCGGCCGACCGCCCTACCACACCGTCACCGACCAGCGGGTCTACCATCGGGGGGTGTCGTGATGGCGACCATCATCGGACCCACCAGCGTCTGTCGCCTGCGTCCGGGCTGGCGCCTGCAGTGGGAAGAGGCCCAGCAGCGCCATGTGCTGCTCTATCCCGAGGGCATGGTGCAGCTCAACGACACCGCCGGCGCCATCCTCGGCGAGCTCGACGGCCAGCGCGATGTGGACGCCGTGATCCAGCGGCTCGAGGCGCGCTATCCCGAGGCACCGACCGGGGCCATCGCCCTGGACGTCCAGGCATTCCTCGTCGATGCCTCGCAACAGGGCTGGATACAGCATGACTGACCGCTCCGATACCGCCGCCATCAACGCCCACAGCGGCGCCCCCCTGTGGCTGCTCGCCGAACTCACCTACCGCTGCCCCCTGCAGTGCGCCTACTGCTCCAACCCGCTGGATTTCGCCGGCGTCAGGGAAGAGCTGACCACCGAGGAGTGGCTCGACCTCCTGGCTCAGGCCCGCGAGATGGGCGCCGTGCAGTTGGGCTTCTCCGGGGGCGAGCCCCTGGTGCGCCAGGACCTCGAGCAGCTGGTGGCCGAGGCCCGCCGCCTGGGCTTCTATACCAACCTGATCACCTCGGCCCAGGGCCTCGACGAGGCCCGCATCGCCGCCCTGCGCGAGGCCGGGCTCGACCATATCCAGATCAGCCTGCAGGCCCCCGACCCGGACGTGGCAGCGGCCGTGGCCGGTTCCCCCAAGGCGCATGCCAGGAAGCTGGCCATGGCCCGGGCGGTCAAGGCCGCCGGCTACCCCATGGTGCTCAACGTGGTGCTGCACCGCCACAACATCGACCAGCTCGATGCCATCATCGCCCTGTGCGACGAGCTCGGCGCCGACGCCGTGGAACTGGCCAACTGCCAGCTCTACGGCTGGGCACACCTCAACCGTGCGGGACTGCTGCCTAGCCGGGAGCAGCTCGAGGCCGCGGAGGCGACCACCGTCCGCTGGCGGGAGCGGCTCGCCGAGAAGGGCCGTGCCATGGACCTGCTGTTCGTGGTGCCCGACTACTACAACGACCGGCCCAAGGCGTGCATGGGCGGCTGGGGCTCGATCTTCATGACCGTGGCCCCGGATGGCGCCGTGCTGCCCTGCCACAGCGCCAGGCTGCTGCCGATGACCTTTCCCAGCGTCCGCGACAGGCCGCTGCGCGAGATCTGGTACGACAGCGAGGCCTTCAATCGCTATCGCGGCGATGCCTGGATGCAGGAACCCTGTCGCAGCTGTGACGAGCGCCACCGTGACGTCGGTGGCTGCCGCTGCCAGGCCTACCTGCTGACCGGCGATCCCGCGGCCACCGACCCGGTCTGCTCGCTCTCCCCGAATCACCACCTGATCGAGGCGGCCCGCCGCGAGGCCGAGGGTGGCGTCGGCCCGGTCGGGGAACTGACACCGCGCAACGTCCACGAGTCGCGAGTCTTCTGCCGCTCATGAACGAGGCGGTGTCGGCCGATGATCCGGAGGAGGCCCTGCTAGAGGCGGGATTGCCCCCCGGCAGTCGCTGCGCCCTGCGCCGCCTGGCCAGCGGACTGACCATCGTGGCGGCCGAGGTTCCCGAGGCCCGGCAGCTGCGCCTGGTGGGCGCGGTGGGCGTCGGCTATCTCGACGAGCCTGCCGACTGCCGAGGGCTCGCCCACCTGCTCGAGCACGGGCTCTTCCTCGGCTCCGCCAGCGCCCCCGCCGAAGGGGAGTTCGCCGCCTGGGTCGGCGAGCAGGGTGGCCGCTACAACGCCCACACTGACGAGAGCGTCACCGACGTCCATCTCCACCTGCCGCCGGAGGCCGCCGACGCGGGGCTGCGCCACCTCGTCGACCTGCTCGGCCAACCGCGCCTCGACGCCGACCGCCTCGCCCGGGAGGTCACCGTCCTCGAGGCGGAGTTCCGGGCGCGGCTGGCCGACCCGGCCCTGCATCGCCTCGCCGCCCTTGGCCGGCTCTTCCGCTCCGACCACCCTGCCCGGCGCTGCCATGCCGGCCACCGCGGCACCCTCGGCGGCACGCCCCGGACGCTCGCGGCCAGGCTTACCGCCTTCCATCGTCGCCACTATCGCAGCGAACGGATGGCCCTGGCGATGCTGGGCCCGCTGCCCCTGGAGGAGCAGCTCGACCTGCTGACGCGCCACGGCGCCCGGCTGCCCTCGGGCGGCAGCGCCCCGCCCCCCCACGCCTGGCGCTGGAGCGATCCCGGCGCGCTGGCCTGGTGCCCACCGACGCCACCGCCCCCCGGGAGCGGCACACTACTGGAACTGATCTGGCCGCTTCCCGACGCCGTCGCCCGGACCGCGCACCACGAACTTTGCGCCCTGGCGGCGCGACTGGCCAATGGCCAGCTGGCGGCCCGGCTGCAGGCCACCACCGCCCTGCAGGATCTCGCCGTCGATCTGGCCCCCGAGGGCACCGGCCCCGCCCTGAGCATGCGCCTGACCCTGGAGGCGCCGGCGCCCGACCTGGCCGTCCTGCTCGCCGAGTGTCGCCCGGCACCTGCGCGCGCCCTCGAAGAGCGGCTCCCCGCTCCGCTCCCCACCCCCACCGACCTGGATGCCTGGCCGCGCCGCCAGGCGTGCCGGCTCGCCGCCGATCCCGCCCCGTCAGCCGACGTCACGTCCCTGGCCCCCTGGCTCGCCTGGGAGCAGTGCCGCGTCCTGTGGCGCGCCCCGGAAGCGAACGGCTCCTGGTCGACCCGGGACGAGACGGGGACCCGCTGGCGCCCGCTCGCCCTGCCCGTCTCGTCGCCCGGGGGCGATTCGCCAGGCCGCCCTCCCCCGGCCCTGCCTCTTTCCCCTGGACCTGCGCCCGAACCGCCACCCGCCGGGAGGGCCAGCTCGGGGTGCCTGCGCCGCGACTCCCGCCTCACGCTCTGGTGGGGCGGGCCGGCCTGGCCGCGTGCCAACGGCGACGCCAGCTGGTGCCTGGGCTGGGCCGCCGATCCGAGCGGCCAGGAGGCGCGGCTCAAGCGCTGGCACCGCAGCACCCTGGCGCTGCGCCAGGCCGCCGCCGCCCAGGGGCTCAGCCTGGACCTGGCCACGGATGCCGCTGGTGACTGGCTCATGGCCCGAGGCACTCCGCGGCGGATCGCCTCCCTGGTGAAGCAGGCGCTCGCCGCCTGGCCGAGGGATCCCGGCGACCCTCACACGAAGGCACCGGCGGAAGGGCTGATCGCCAGGGCCCTGCTGCACCAGCTGGAGACCGGCCCCGCCTGCGGGGAGGCGTCCTCGCGCCTGCTCGGCTGGGCCAGCGGCGAGCTGGACCCGCGAGAGGCCATGCGCGATGCACAGCGGTTCGCCGAGACCCTGCCAGCGCCGCTTGATCCTCCCCCGGCGACGGCCGCCTCCGCGGAGCCGAGCGGCGAGTCCTGGCTGCCTCCCCAGGGCGAGGAGCGCGCGGTGATGCTGGAGGTGAGGGGAGCCGACGCCAGCCCACGCAGCCGCTGGATGCTGAAGCTGCTGGCCACCAGCCACGACGCCGCCTTCCATCATGAGATGCGCCAGCGCCACGGCTTCGGCTATGTGGCGGCGGTACGCTACCGGGAGGCCGCGGGCTGGCCCAGGCTCGGCTATGTGGTGCAGTCCCCTTGGGCCAGCGTGACCGAGCTGCAGCGCGCGATCGACGACTTCCTCCAGCGCAGCGAGACACTGGCCCGGCTCGGCGAGGCCGAGCTGGCCCGGCTCAAGCGCGGCCTGCTGGCTCGGCATGGGGCGCCCGAGACCCGGCGGGAAGCCATCGAGCGCACCTGGCAGGCCCTGCGTCACTCCCCTGGCAGCGGCGCACGCGATGGCTGGCTGACCCCATGGAACGCGGAGCAGGACGCGCTGGAAGGGCTCCGGGTCATCGACCTGGCCGTGCAGGCCCGCGCCCTGGCCGACGCGACCCTGCCCCGCCACTGGTGGTGCCACATGCCCTCCCCTTAACCGTTGCCTGACGGGAACGCACTAGTGCCGCCGGGGCATAATTCCCCCTCGCCGCGCCACCTAGACTGACAGCAGTGCACGCCCCAGTTCCCTGGAGCCAATGCGATAACAACAATGGCCACGCGAGGTGAACGACCATGCTGACACGTCTGAGTCTGAACGAGGAGCGCAAGCCCATGAGCCTGATGGATACCCTGAAGCGCTGGTTCGGCGGCCACAGCGCACCTCCCTCCGCAGCCAGCCAGCCCAGGAGCACCTCGGCGGCTCCCTCCGTCGCGGCGAGCACCCAGGCCACTCCGAGCAGCGGCGTCCGGATTCACCCCGCGGTGGATGGCGGCCTGAAGGCCGGCAGCGAGAGCTTCACCGGCGGCACCCTGCATTGCCACTGCGCGACCAACCGGGTCGAGGTCACCGTCAAGTCCCAGTGCGCCCACAACCATGTGTGCGGCTGCACCAAGTGCTGGAAGCCTGAGGGCGCCCTCTTCTCCATGGTGGCCGTGGTGCCCCGCGACAGCCTCAGCGTCACGGCCCACGAGGAGAAGCTGGAGATCGTCGACCCCTCGGCGGCCATCCAGCGCCATGCCTGCAAGGAGTGCGGGGTTCACATGTTCGGCCGCATCGAGAATACCGACCACCCCTTCCACGGTCTCGACTTCATCCATACCGAGCTCTCCGATGACGACGGCTGGGCCGCGCCGGAGTTCGCGGCCTTCGTGTCATCGATCATCGAGTCCGGCGCCAACCCGGACAACATGGACAAGGTGCGTGGCAGGCTGAGGGAGATGAAGCTGGAACCCTATGACTGCCTCTCGCCGCCGCTGATGGATGCCATCGCTATCCATACGGCCAAGGCCAAGGGCATCCTCTAGTTCCGTCCGGCGGCAGCCCCGCCCCGACATGACGAAGGCGCCCCCTCATGGGGCGCCTTCGCGTCTGTGGCCTGCGGTGTCGCGAGTGCAGGGCCCGTCTACTTGAAGTTCTTGCGGTAGGACTTGAGGATCTCGCCGACGATACCGCTGCGGAAGCTCAGCACGAAGATCACGAAGATCACCCCGAGGATCGGCCCCACCCAGTTGCCCAGCGGCGACTGGGCCAGCAGGTGCTGCAGGCTGACCACGATGCCGGCGCCGACCACCGGGCCGAACAGGGTGCCCACCCCGCCCAGCAGGGTCATCAGAATCACCTCGCCGGACATGTGCCAGTGGGCGTCGGTCAGCGAGGCGAGCTGGAAGACCACCGTCTTGGTGGAGCCGGCCAGGCCCGCGAGACCCGCGGAAAGGACGAAGGCCACCAGCTTGTAGGCGTCGACGTTGTAGCCCAGCGAGATCGCCCGCGGCTCGTTCTCGCGGATCGCCTTGAGCACCTGGCCATAGGGCGAGTGCACCGCACGCTGGATGACCGCGAAGCCGAACAGGAAGATGGCGAACACGAAGTAGTACATCGCCAGGTTGTTGCGCAGGCTGATGATGCCGAACAGCTCGCCCCGCGGCACTCCGTGCAGGCCATCCTCGCCGCCGGTAAAGGGCGACTGGACGTAGACGAAGAACACCAGCTGGGCCAGCGCCAGGGTCACCATGGCGAAGTAGATGCCCTGGCGACGGATCGACAGCGCCCCGAATACCGCCCCCAGCGCCACGGCGACCAGGGTACCGGCGATGATGCCGAGTTCCGGGGTCAGCCCGGGATAGCTGGCCAGCAGGTAGCCGGTGATATAGCCGCCGGTGGCCAGGAAGGCCGCATGCCCGAAGGAGAGCAGCCCCGCGTAGCCGAGCAGCAGGTTGAAGGCGCAGGCGAAGAGCGCGAAGCACAGCACCTTCATCAGGAACACCGGGTAGGCGACGAAGGGCGCCACCAGGCCGATGCCGATCAGCACCAGGTAGAAGACGTTGCGGCGAATATCGGCGCGGCGCTGACGCTTCATGGAGGGAGTCAGCGTCTGGGTCTGGGTCGCGGACATGGTCATGCCTCCTTGCCGAACAGGCCGGCGGGTCGCAGCAGCAGCACCAGGATCATCACCAGGAAGATCACGGTGTTGGCCGCCTCGGGGTAGTACACCTTGGTGAGGCCCTCGATCAGGCCCATGCCCAGCCCGGTGAGGACGGCGCCGAGGATCGAGCCCATGCCGCCGATCACCACCACCGCGAAGACCACGATCAAGAGGTTGGAGCCCATGGTGGGCGACACCGGATAGAGCGGTGCGGCCAGCACCCCGGCGAAGGCGGCCAGCGCCACGCCGAAGCCGTAGGTGAGGGTGATCAGCAGCGGCACGTTGACGCCGAAGGCCTGCATCAGCGCCGGGTTCTCGGTGCCGGCGCGCAGGTAGGCGCCGAGGCGGGTGCGCTCGATCATGTACCAGGTGGCGAGACACACCACGATGGCCGCCACCAGCACGAAGGCGCGGTACTTGGGCAGGAACATGAAGCCGAGCTGGAAGCCGCCCTGGAGCGCCTCGGGGGTCGGGTAGCGGGCCCCGGAGACGCCGAAGAAGTTGACCAGGGTGCCCTCGAAGATCAGCGCCAGGCCGAAGGTCAGCAGCAGGCCGTAGAGGTGGTCCAGGTGGGCGATGCGGCGCAGCAGGGTGCGCTCGAGCAGCATGCCGAACAGGCCGACGAAGAGCGGCGCCAGCAGCAGCGCCGCCCAGTAGTTGATGCCCAGGTAGCGCATGCCGAGCAGGGTGGCGAAGGCCCCCAGCATGTACATGGCGCCGTGGGCGAAGTTGACGATCTTCAGCAGGCCGAAGATCACCGCCAGGCCCAGGCTGAGCAGGGCGTAG
>Ga0194138_10000731_pt1 | contig 15565 bp, 11 predicted proteins | sample TARM_MetaG_T2_14_FD_134022 | JGI IMG/M metagenome (GOLD analysis project Ga0194138, IMG submission 134022) | Freshwater microbial communities from Pennsylvania, USA, analyzing microbe dynamics in response to fracking - TARM_MetaG_T2_14 (version 2) | ecosystem: Environmental > Aquatic >...
CTACGGGTGCATCGGCTGGCGTGCGTAGCGCGACGCTTCAGCGAGCGTCCGTCGTTTCGGGGAGGGCCTGGCGCACGCACGTTCGCCGAAGCTTCACGCTACGGATTCATCGCTTGGCGTGCGTAGCGCGACGCTTCAGCGAGCGTTCGTCGTTTGGCTTCGTGCCCGGCTTCTTTCAGTTGTGCGCTTGTGTCAGTCCGTATCCGGGAGTTACGCTGCTCAGGATGAAACTTTCTCTCGCCCAATACGAAGTCGCCCGCGCCGATGCGGGCGCGAACCTCGAGCGCATCGCGGCGTTGGCCGCTCAAGCGGCGGATGCGGGGAGCGATCTGCTCTGCCTGCCGGAAATGTGCACGACGGGCTTCGACTGGGCTTACAACCGCGGGCGTCTGGCGCAGGCCGCCGAAGACTCGGCCGCGGTGGGCCGGCTGGCGCGCGAACACGGGGTCGCCCTCTGCGGCTCCTTCCTCGAAAAGACGGAGTCGGGGCGGGCGGCCAACTGTTTCCATTACTTCGATGCCAGTGGGCAGCTCGCCGCGCGCTACCGCAAGCTCCACCTGTTCACGCTCTTCCACGAGGAGCGCCATGTCGAGGCCGGGCAGGACTGCGTGGCCTTCGACACCGACCTGGGGCGCTTCGGCGCCTCGGTTTGCTACGACCTGCGCTTCCCGGAGCTGTTCCGCCGACTGACGGAACAGGGCGCCCGCGCGCATTTCCTCCCGGCCGCCTTCCCGCACCCCCGATTGGAACATTGGCGGACGATGCTCCGCGCCCGCGCCATGGAGAACCAATGCTTCGTCGTGGCGACCAATCAATGCGGCGTCGAAGGCCACGGCAGCGATGTCGGCGAGACCCGTTACTTCGGTCACTCGATGGTCGTCGACCCGTGGGGCGGCGTCGCGGCCGAAGCGGACGAATCGGAATCGGTGCTCGAAGTGGAAATCGATCTGGCGCAGGTCGAGGCCGTGCGCGAAAAACTCAGCGCCTGGGACGACCGGCGGACGGATCTGTTCCGGTACTGAGGCTTCTGCGCACTCACCCCGTCACCGCCCGGATGAAGGCCGCCGGATCCTCGGCTTTGAAAAACGCGGTTCCGGCGACCAGGGTGTCCGCGCCGCGTCCGGTGCAGAGCGGGGCGGTTTTCTGATCGACGCCGCCGTCGATTTCGAGGCGGTAGTCCAAGCCCATCTCGGCGCGCCAGGCGTCCAGTTGCTCGATTTTCGGCAAGACGTCCTCGCGGAAACTTTGCCCGCCGAAGCCGGGCTGCACCGTCATCAGGAGCACGATGTCGCAGACGGCCAGGAACTCTTTGGCCGCTTCGGCCGGAGTGTCGGGGTTGAGCACGACGCCGCACTTGCAGCCCTTCGACCGGATCCCGGCGAGCGTCGCGGCCACGGGGTAGTCCGGCTCGACGTGGACGCTGATCTGCTCCGCGCCGGCGTCGAGGAAGGCGTCGATGTAGAGGTGCGGGTTGTCGAGCATGAGGTGGACGTCGAAGAAAAGCTTGGAGCCCGGACGCAGCGCTTTGACCGTCTGCGGGCCGAAGCTGAGGTTGGGCACGAAGTGCCCGTCCATGATGTCCAGGTGGACCCACTCCAGCCCGGCGCCTTCGACGACTTCGAGGCTGCTGTGGAGCCGGGCGTGGTCGCCGGCGAGAATGGAGGGCGCAAGTAGGGTCTTATGAGGACTCGGCATGGGGGCAGTTTGTGCGGTGATGCGGGCGGAAGGCAAGGCCGCGGCTGGAAAATTTCAGGGCACAAGGTCTCGCGGCGGCTCAAAACAGCGATGATTGCAACATGAAGAAATCCATCTTTCCGCTCCCCGGCGCGAGGTGGGCTCGCAGGCCGCGGAAGAAAGACCGATGGGCTTCTCCACCCGTGGCTTAATACCCGCCCGAGTCCTCCGGAGGTGCGCCCGAGCAAATGGCGGCGCAGGAACTCCAGCCCACGCCGAGGCGGTGCGCGCCCATATCGACGAAGCGTTGCGCCTGTTCCGCGTCGCGTATGCCGCCGGAGGGCTTGACCTTGATCCGGCCGGCGGCGGTGTCGAGCATGAGCTGCACGTCGTCGATTTTCGCGCCCTCGCCGTTGAATCCGGTCGATGTTTTCACGAAGTCGGCTCCGGCTTCGACGCAGATTTCGACGAGTTTCTTGATCTGCCCGGCTTCGAGCCGGGCGGTTTCGAAAATGACTTTGAGTGGGACGGGGGCCTTTCGGGTCAGCGCGGCGACGCCGGCGATGTCGGCTCGGACCGCCTCCCAGTTGCCGGACTTCGCCCAGCCGTAGTTGGCCACCATGTCGATCTCGTCCACGCCGAGCCTGATGTATTCGGCCGCTTCGGCCGCCTTGCTGGCCGGGAGCTGGCACCCGTGGGGGAAGCCGAGCACGACGCAGACGGCGGTCTCGGTGCCCGCGCAATATTTTCGCGCGAGTTCGATGTCGCAGGGGCGCACGCACACGCTGAAGGCCTTCAGCGCGATGCAGGCTTCGATCGCTTCGATCGTCTCCTCTTGGGTGAGTTCGGGCTTCAGGATGGCGGCGTCGAGGTATCGGTTGAGTGCGGTCATGCGGTCGATGATATATGTTTTTCGTGCTTCCGTAGCGACATTCCTTGAATAAGACAAACACTTGTCCGAATTTTTCCAAAAATTTCGTTCGTGCCCATGGCAGCTGGGCTGAAAAAAGTAAAAAACTCGGTTGACGCGCCCAAACGCGATTATCTTAATGCGGTCTTTCTCAAGTATGGCCGGATAGCTCAGTTGGTAGAGCAGAGGACTGAAAATCCTTGTGTCCCCAGTTCGATTCTGGGTCCGGCCACCACTATTTTCCCCGCCGCTTCAGCGGCGCTGGAAAAATAAGTGCCCTGCGCAGCTCGAAGAGCGAAGCGGGGCAAGCGCTCTGATTGCTCTGATTCGTTTGGGGGCGAAAGGCAAAAAGCGAAAGGCAAAAGGCGAAAGGCAAAAAGCAAAAGTTTTTCTGTAAGCTCGGGTGGTGGAATTGGCAGACACGCCAGATTTAGGTTCTGGTCTATTTATAGGTGCGGGTTCAAGTCCCGCCCCGAGTATTCCCCTTGCAAGTCAATCACTTGGGAAAGTGAAATTCTGGATGTTTCGCGGGCTCTTGGGGCCAGGATTACGAAACCGATAGGATCTCCACTATTTGCGGTTCCGTCTCCGGATCATCCCTAGACTAAACAAAGCCAGCATGGGGATCAAAAGGGTCGATGGCTCTTCTCACGCTCATGCGCCAGTAGGCAGCGCAGGCCGAAGTTCACAAATCAAATCAATTCACTTCAGAGTAACTGCCGCCGCTGTTTTCAGCCAGTTTCTTCAAGAAACCGCGACCATCTTTACTTTTGTACGAAAGCGTATTGATGGGGATTTTTGGGTCTTCCTGCAACTCCTCGACGAGCTTCAGGACATCGGCGGCACTTTTGCCAGTGGGGTTGCCGTCGGAGAGGAAAATGATCATGTTGGGGCGGGTCTTGAAGCCCTCTTCCAAGGCGAGGTCGGCGCGTGTGCCACTATGCCTCCCATCCTTGTAACTTTTGAAGACATTGGAATCCTTAACCGGTTCTCCGTCGCTGGCCTCGATCGGATCCCGGTCCATCAGCCACTTTTCGGCGCTTTCCAGGCTGTCTTCGGTCACCGGCTTGAAGCTGGAACCCCGAAATTTGTCCACATCGCCAGCGAAAGCGAGTATGTTGAACGTGCCGACACCGATCATTGGCTTCAACGTTTTTATCATTTCCTCGACCACCTTCTTGTAGCCGTCGACCCCGCGTCCGGACATGACCATACTGCCGGACATGTCGATGATGAAGAGCATGCGCTGCGCATCGGACTTCATCGTTTTGCCAAAAAACTCCAAGTCTCCGATGACCATTTCACGCATGTCGGCGACTCCTGTGCCGAAACCGCCCGTGCCGCGACCGTAACTGGACGAGTTGGCGATGTTCACGTCGATGTTGAGTGCGGGGATGGTCACGTCCGGCGAATCGACGGTGATGGGGTTGGGGCGCGGTGGCGCGCTGGATTGGTTGCGCTGCTCGAGGTTCACTTGGTATTCGGGCTGCTCTTGGGGCACTTCGGCTATGGGGGGGGCCTCAAAGGTCTGCTCCTCGCGGATGACGCTTTCAACGATCTTAAAGGCGCCGAAGCCGACCAAGCCGAGGATGTGGAGGCCGAGGCTGACCGCGACGACGAGGAAGAGCGCCTTGTTCCGGGCGTAGGTGTTGCTGATGTTCATCGGTAAAACGGGTGTCTAGAAGTCGCCGAAGGAGACGAATTGGATGTCGGCGGCGGCGCAGGCATCGAGCACCTCGATTGACTTGTAGTGGGGGGAGATGGGGTCGGCGATGACGACAACGACGGTCTTCTGGCCCATGCGGTCGGAGGTGCCCTTGACGCGCCGGAGGGTGGCGATGAGGCCGTGCAGGGTGATGCGTTCGGCGGGGCTGGCGATAGGGCTGCCGTTGAAGAGGACGGAGCCGTCGGGGAGGATGTCGATGGTGTGTCGGTTGGGCAGTTCGTCGGAAGCCGTGGCCTTGGTGTTGGTGGGCAGCTGGATGCCGAGGTCGGCTTCTTCCTTGATAATGGTGGTGGTGACCATGAAGAAGATGAGCAGCAGGAAGACCACGTCGATCATCGGCGTGAGGTCGGCTTTGATTTTTCCGGTGAGTATTTCGTCGGCTTGCATGTGTGGGGGTGTCCTGCGGTTACTTGTCGCTTTGGAAGGCCGCGAAGATGACGTTGCTCAGACCGGCTGCGGCGCAGGCCTTCATCACGTCGTTCACGTATTGGTGCTCGGCGGCGCTGTCGGCGCGGAGGTAAACCCGAACGTTGGGATCTTCTTCGTGCGCGTCCATGAGGATCTCGCGCAGCTCCCGCAGGGTGACGTCGTAGACGCCGGCGTAGAGGGAGCCGTCCCTTTGGACGGTGACGGTGGTGCGCTCGCCGTAGTCTTCCGGAATGGTGGAGTTCAGGGCGACGGGCACATCGATCGGCTTCTTCTCGGCCGTGATCATGTTGGCCACGGTCATGAAGAAGACGATGAGCAGAAAGACGATGTCGATCATCGGAGTGAGGTCGACCTCACCGTCTTCTTCGCTGTTGTTCCAGAGTTTCATGGGGGCTTACTTGCCGGCTGCGCGGAGGAGGTCGGTGTAGAGGCGGCCGAGGACGAGGTTGCACTCGGCGACGATCTTGCCGTAGCGGTTGCGGAAGAAGAAAAAGAAGAACATGGCGGGGATCGCGATGGACATGCCGGTCGCGGTGGTGATCAGGGCCTCGGAGATGTTGTCCGCGAGTAGTTCGGGTTTGCCCATGCCCTGCGATGCGATCGAGTTGAAGGCTTTGACCATGCCGGAGACGGTGCCGAGGAGACCGACCATCGGGGCGATGGCCGCGATGATGGAGAGGTAGCTGACGATGACGAAGGCGCCGGAGAGTTCCTTGGTGGAGGCGTTGTCGAAGGCTTTTTCGACGGCGTCGTTCGAGAAGTTCTGGTGGCGCACCTGGTCGAGCCCGTAGTTGAAGGTGTTGGTCACGGGGCTGGGGTTGTCCAGGCAGATCTTGTGAGCGGCATCGATGTCCATCTTGCCGACGGCGGCGTCGAGTTCCTCGATCACGGCGTCGTCGATGAAGCTGCTGCGGCGGATCGCGATGAAGTTGAAGACGGCGAAACCGACGGTGGCCACGGAGAGGATGCCGAGGGGGAACATCGCCCAACCGCCGGCCTTGACCATGTCGAGGAGGGTTTTTTCAGCTGGTGCCGGGGTGAGTTCGACAAGCTCTTCGTTTTCGGTGTCTTGCGCGTGGAGAGATCCCGTCGCGCCGAGGTAGAAGACCGAGGCCGCGCAGAGGAGGAGTAGACTGATTTTGTTTTTCATAATCATAATCATTGTGTGGTGTGGTGTTAAAGAGTGTTTCCGGCTTCGCTTTCGTATTTTTCGAGCCAAGGGTTTTCAGGATAAAAGATGGCGAACTCACGCGCCAACCGTCGGGCTGCTTCGGCGTTGCCGGAATCCCGGTAGCCGACGGTCAGCAAGTAATAGAGTTCGGGCTTGAAAGTGGCGTCCACCGAGGTGAGCACCATTGCGCGCGAAAGATAGCGCAAGCCGTCGCGGACATTGCCTTCGGCGTACCCCAGGCGCCCCAGGGCGAGGCAATAGGTGAGGAAGTTCTCGTCTCCGCGCTGGAGCTCTTCGACTTGCTCCAAAATTTGGCGTGCGCCTTCGGCGTCACCGGAGACGGCGCGGCTGTAGCCGACCCAGAGTATGCTCTTTTGGCTGAGCACCGGGTCGGCGGATTGCGCCAGGGAGCCATAGACCATCGCGGCGATTTCGTGCTTTTGTTTTGTGCGCAAAGCATCGGCCGCCCGGAAAGCCATTGCGGAGAAGGCCTCCTCGGGCAGGGTTTGATAGAACAAGGACAGCAGTTCTTGGGTCTGTTCGAATTCCCGGTCTTCGATGCTCCGGTAGACCAGACGTTCGCCCAGTTGTGCGTATTCCGGGGGCAGGTCGCCCCATGGCATACGGAAAGTCAGCTCGACAGCATCCTCCAGTCGCCCGGCGAGCACGACCGCCTCGTAATAGCGGGTGAAGATGTTGTGGAAGTTCGTCTGCGAGGGGGGGAGCATGAGGAACCCGGCCAGAGGCTCGGCCGTGGCTTCCATGCCGGCGATGAAGCTCCCGTAGTTCCCGAGTTGGAAGTCGTAGAGGAGACGGTTGTAGTCGGGCGGGAGTTCCGCGTATACGACCAGGTCTTTGCCGTCGACGGGGACGATGGCTTCGGCGCCCGGCATGTTGGGGAAAGACAGCCGGAGCTGCCCGGCTTCCAAGCCCACGAGCAATTGTGTGTTCTTGTTCACGTCCGTGATCCGGATGGGCTTCGGCAAGGTGAAGGTGTCCGAAGGCGGGGGGACTTCCGGCAGGCGTGGCAAGTCCAGTTCCCGTGCAAAAAGTGCGGGCGCACAGAATGCAAGCAAGCCGCAGAGCACAGGGACGGATAAACGGTTTGGGCGATGGAGGCTACAGTTCATATTTTTCTTCAACCAGGGGGTAGGCTTCGGTTTTGGACAGCACCGCAGAGCGGGTCTTGTATTCTTCGACCAACTGGCGGACGCTCTCCTTTTCATTCATATCTTCCAATGTAAGCATATCGTAGTAATAGGCCCAAGAGACGGTCTCGGCGTAGCCGCCGTAGGCGACGATCAAGCGTTCGAAGAAGCCATGAGCTTCCTCCAGTTTACCTTGGCGGCGGTAGGCGCGCCCGAGTTCGAGGTGCGCCTTGGCATGGTCGAGGCCTTTCCACGACGGGTTGCGCAGAATCTGCCCGAGCACCTCGATGGCTTCCTCGTCGCGGGAGAGTTCGGAGAGGATGCGGCCTTTGCGCAGGTGCGCCGTTGCCGTCTTGGAGCGCATGGCGTAGCGCTCGGTGATGAGGTTGTAATACTCGAGCGCGGTCTGCCAGTCCTGCTCGGCGCCGCTTTTTTCCGCCTCATCGAAGGTGATGTCACCGAGGGCCAGAAGGGCGTCGTAGACCGAATTGGAGTCAGGGTGTTTTTCGAGGATGATTTTGTAGAGTTCCTTGGTCGCCTCGGGGCGTGTCTCGCGGTGCTTCGCGGCCTCCCAGATGATGACGGCGGGGGGCGCGAGTGCCAGTTCCTCCCAGTCGAAACGGGGCGGTGCCGGGTCGGGGGACAACTTATCCAAGGCCATCTGTGCGCGCATCTGCTGAATTTTATCGCCGGATTCACGCCCCGAGGCGAGAAGTTCGGAAAACAGGAGTTCGGGGTCGTAGCTGGCGATGCTTTCCAATTTTGATTCGTAGAAATCTTTGAGCTTGGCCAATTCTTCCAAGACCATTGCTTCGGTCACGATTTCGCCTTCCAGGGGCAGCGGCTCGCCAGTAGCGGGATCCAGTTTGGGTTCCGTTTCGATGATCTTGTTGCGGAAGGCGCGGTCGCGAACCAACAGGTAGGCCAGTTCCTTGTCCACGCGGACGCCTTCGGCGCTTTGCATGAACTGGTATTGGTAGGCGCGGTCGGTCAGGAATTGTTTCCGGAACGCGGGATCGCCCGTCAAACGGCTCAAGAGCGCAAGGCTATCTTTGAAAGTGGATTGGTAGCGGGTGTGGTCGGTAGTGTAGCTGAGGATCAATTCGTCGACGGCATAACGCGAGGGGTCGCCGATCAACTCCCGGATCGCTAATGAGTGGATCTGGAAACGGTCGTCGAGGCGCCCCAACCGGTCAAAAATCATACCGATGCGGTAATAAGCCTCCGACATCCGGCCTTCTTCCCCATAGCGCTCCGTGTAAGCCATCAGTTCGTCGACCGCTTCTTGTGCTTGACCCTGTTCTTCGAGGACTTCCGAAAGGGCGAAGACGCCCTTCGAGATAAAGGCGGGATTCTCCGTGAATTTGGGGACTGAACGGTAATGTGAGGCCGCCTCCTCGAGAGCCCCGCGGCTTCGTTTCAGGTCGCCGATATAAAGCTCGGCTTCCCCGCGCAGCCCGCTCCGCGGAAAGGCTTCGACGAAACGCAGGAACTGCTTTTCGGCTTCCATCATCTTTTGCTCGCCGAAGAGGGCCACCGCATAGCGGTAGTAGGCGTCTTCATAAAATATGCTGCGCCGGGTGTAGTCGTCTATGAACGAGGCCATGGATTCGGACGCCCTGACGTAGTCGGCCAGAAGCAGGTAGGAAAGGCCCGACCAGTAGCGAGTCGCCTCGTGGAGCGGTTCCTTGCCGGGGAATCGGTCGCGCAAATTCTCAGAAAACGAACGGATCTTCTGATATTCCGCGTCCACCATGTAGTAGCCGCAGACCACGTTGACCAATTGGGCGGCCACCGTGAAGTTGTCCGGGGTCTGCATGTAATCGTTGACCAGTGACATGAGGTCTTCGTAGCGTCGGCTGTCCGCATACATACGCGCCAACCCGGGGATGGTTTGTGCCTGGAACTTGCGGAACGTAGCTTCGGAGATATAGTCCAGCGCGAGCTTTTCCGCCATTGTGTTGTCACCGACTTCCTTCGCTTCGCCATAAGCCGTGAACAAGAAGTCTTCCACATGCTCGTGCCCGGGAAAATCCTCGTAGAGATGGACGAAAGACCAGAGCGACTCCCATGTGCGCTTGGTCTCTTTGTAGACGCGTGCGATCCGCCACTTCATGTCAACGTCGTATTCGCGGATTTCCTTAACTGCGGCCAGTCGCGCCTCAGCCGCTTTCAATTGGCCGTCCACGACCATGAATTGATCCGAATCCGGAGCCACGTAGCGGATTTTGTTTTTCAACTCAGCCACCCGCGCTTCGTAGAATTGGATGATTTCCGATCGGCCTTTGACGAAGGAATAGAGCAAGATCGCTTGGTCGTAGTTCTTTTTCTCGAAGAGGGCGTCGCCCGCCTTCAAGAGGGTGATGTTGAAAGCCGGGTCGTAGATCGCTTCGTAGCGCCCCGTGAGGTAGCGTAGGTAGGGCTGGATCTCCTTCGGTTGGCCGGCGGCCAGATAGCCCTGAATCAACCAAGAGGCGGCCTGCGCGCGCAGTTCCCGATCGAGTAAGGCGGCCGAAAAGGTGTCCAGAAACAAGGGGATTCCCTCGGCAGCTTTGCCGGAACGGATGTAAATGTCCGCCATGCGGTTGCGGGACTCGGAACGGTAGACGGCGTTGTCCGTGCGCCGGTAGGTGATCTCGTAAAATTTGATTGCGTTGTCGTAATCCTCCAAGTCCGCATAAGCGCCCGCCAAGTTGAAGCGGACGAAGTCCGCACGGCTGCCCGAAGGGAAATCGGTCAGGTAGCGGTTGTAGTATTCGACCGCCTTTTTGAGCAGGCTCGCCTCAGCCGTCTCGGCATACTCATCCTGGTAGGAAAGCCCGGCCAAAAAGAGATAGGATTCGCGTTCCGGCTTGTCCTTCAGCCGTTCAATGAGTTCGAGCACGGTCGGTCGGGCGGCCACCAGGCTGTTTTCCATCTGCTTCTTTAAGTCGGCCACCAGTTGGGCGTCCGTTTTCGCGGAAAGGTCTGCCTGTGCGGAAGCGATTTGGTGAGAGAGCAGGAAGGAAACTAGGAATATCTGAAACGCCAGTAACAGTCTGCAGCGTGAGGGAGCCATTGATTTCATTGAATAAGGATAGGGGGCTTTAGGGACTTTACACAGTTGCATCATATTGTTTGTGGATCGCAAATACTAAAATGGCTGTATTTCATGATTTCGGGGTGAACCGATTCATCTGGTCATGCCAAAGCTCTTGTATACGAGTCTGGGTGTCTGACAGGCAAGCCGAAAAGAAGTTCAGAAAACGAAGTCGCCCCCTCCGAGCTTGCGCCGGGGATCCGACTCGCCCGGGTGCACCTGTTCGGGCGAACGGGCCGCCAGTTTCGCGTCGAATTAAAATATGCAATTTACATGCCGAACAGTACTGGTTTCGAGCGCTAATGGTGAAAAAACTTATCTCGCGACACACTAGTTTTTTTTGCCGAGGGCACGGAAGGCGGCTTCGCGGAGGTCTTCGAGGATGGTGTAGAACGCGGGGACGAGGAGCAGGGTGATGCCGGTGGCGAAGAGGACGCCGAAGCTGAGGGAGACGGCCATGGGGATGAGGAACTGGGCTTGCAGGCTGGTCTCGAAGAGGACGGGCAGGAGCCCGGCGAAGGTGGTGAGCGAGGTGAGGAGGATGGGGCGGAAACGCATGCCGCCGGCGTCCTGGATGGCTTGGCGGAGGGCTTTGCCCCCGGCGCGTTCCTGGTTGATGAAGTCGACGAGCACGAGGCTGTCGTTGACCACGACGCCGGCGAGGGCGACGAAGCCGAGCACGGAGAGGATGCTCATGGGCTGTCCCATGATGAAGTGCCCGCCGATCGCGCCGATCAGGCCGAAGGGGATGACGATCATGACGATGACGGGCTGGACGTAGGACTTGAGCGGGATGGCGAGGAGGGCGTAGATGATGAAGAGGGCGATGAGCGTCGTCTTCTGGAGGCTGGCGAAGATGTCGGCCTGTTCGCGGGCTTCGCCCTCGAACGACCAGCTGACGCCGGGGTGCCGGGCGACGATGGCTTCGAGCGGGCTGGCCTTGTCTTCGAGGCCGGCGAGGCGCATGAGTTTGCCGGTGACTCCGTCGGGCAGCTCGGTGCCCCGGAGGTCTTCTTTGATCAGGCCGAGGTCGGCCACGGACTTGTCGGCGTCGGCGGTGATGTTGACCACGCGTCGGCGGTCGACGCGGGTGATGGCGGCGAAGCCGTCGGTGATCTCGAAGTCGGCCACTTCGTCGAAGGGGACTTCGCGGCCGTCGGGTGCGCGGATGCGGAGGTTTTCGAGGTTTTCGACGGAGCGGCGGTCGTCGGGCGGATAGCGCACCATGACCTTGATGTCGTCGCGCCCGCGCTGGATGCGCTGGGCTTCGGCGCCGTAGAAGGCGGCGCGCACCTGGCGCCCGAGGTCGGCCTGGCGGAGGCCGAGCGGCTCGGCGGCGGGGAGGATCTCGAGCTGGATCTCGCGCTTGCCGCCGCTGTAGTTGTCCCTGATGTCGAAGATGCCTTCGTAGGTGGCGAGCCGCGCTTTGATCGCCTCGGCGGCGGATTGGAGGGCGTCGAAGTCGCGGCCGGAGAGCTGGATGTCGATCGGCATGCCAACGCCGCCCGCGGCGTTGGCGTTGAAGGAGAGTTCCTTGACGCCCGGCACGGGGCCGATCAGCTCGCGCCATCGGTTGGCGAGGTTGGGGGCGGAGAGGGCTTCGCTGTCGCCGCCGCCGGCGAGGTCTTCGCGCTTGACCAGCTCGACCGCGATCTCGGCGAGGTTCGCGGCGGTGTTTTGCAAGGACTCGCCCAAGGGGCCGCCGCTGCCCTCGAAGGGCTGCGCGCCGATGGTGACGACCGTGTTGTCGAAGGGCGTGCCGTGGCCTTCCGCCTCGACCTCGGCGATGAGTTTTTCGAGTCCGTCCCGCATCCGGCCGATGGCGCGGGTGGTCAGCTCGACGGGGGTGCCTTCGGGCATGACGAGTTTGGCCACGATGTAGTCGGAGGGCACGGACGGGAAGAAGACGAAGGGCAGGTGCTTGCCCGCGAGCAGGCCGAGCATGAGCATGAGGATGCCGATGAAGGCGGCCACGGTGGCGTAGCGGAACTCGATGGCGCGCTTGAGGAAGGGGCGGTAGCCGCGCTCGATAAAGCGCTCCAGGCCGTCGGCGATCTTGCGTTGCCGGCGCTGCAGCCAGTTGATCTCGTCGCGCCCGCCGCCGCCTACGTTGCAGAGCGTGAGGTGGTAGGGGAGCACCAGCTTCGACTCGACGAGCGACCAGACGAGCGTGGCGATGACGACGACGGGGATCGGGTAGAAGAACTTGCCGAAGAAGCCGGGGATGGTGAGGATGGGGAGGAAGGCCACGATGGTCGTGAGCACCGCGAAGGTCACGGGTATGGAGACGCGCTTCGTGCCCGCGACGGAGGCTTCCACCCCGGGGCCGCCGTGCTTCTGGAACTGGGTGAAGACGCTCTCGCCGACGATGATGGCGTCGTCCACCACGATGCCGAGCACGAGGATGAAACCGAAGAGCGAGGCGAGGTTGATGCTGACGCCGAGCGCGGGGAGGAGGAGGAGGGCTCCGAGGAAGGAGATGGGGATGCCCAGCATGACGAAGAAGGCGAGCGAGGGGCGGAGGAAGAGCGTGAGGATGAGCAGGACGAGGAGCAGTCCGTAGACGCCGTTCTCGATCAACATCCGGAGGCGGCCCTTGAGGTAATAAGTGAGGTCGCGGAAGGGCTCGACGAGGATGCCTTCGGGCAGGTCGTGGTTGATTTCTTTGGCGAAGGCGTGGACGCGGCCGGAGACGTCGAGCGCGCTCTCGTCGCCCACCGCGAAGATGCGCAGGAGCACGGCGCGCTGCCCGTTGAACTCGGTGACGAGCGGGTCGTCGACGAAGCCGTCGTCGACCGTGGCGAGGTCGCGCAGGCGGACGACGCCGCCGTCGCCCCGGGAGATCACGGGCATGTCCTCGAAGCCCGCGCCGGTGTAGGCTTTGCCCGTGGTGCGGAGTAGGATCTCGCCGCCCCTCGAGCGGATCGTCCCGCCGGGGATATCGACCGAGGTGTTGCGCACGGCCTGCACGACCTGGTCGAAGGTGAGGCCGTATTGCCGTAGTGCGGTTTCGGATACGTTGATCGAAATCTCGAATTCGGCCACGCCCTTGATGTCCACCTGGGTGATGCCCTCGCGCACGTTGAGTTCGTCGCGGATGTATTCGGCGATCTCCTTGAGCGTCTTGACGCCGGCGTCGCCGTACACGGCGAGGGAGACGACCTCGTTGCGGATGAGGAGCTCTTCGACGGTCGGCTTTTCGGCCTCTTCGGGGAAGTTGTCGATGGCATCGACGCGGACCTTGATTTTGTCGCCGACTTCGGTGGCGTCGTAGCCGCGCTCGACCTCGACGAGGACGGAGCCGAAGCCCTCGCCGGCGGTGGCGGTCATTTTCTTGATCCCGTCGACGTCCTGGATGCGGTCTTCGATCAGCTCGACGACGCCGCTCTCCACCTCCTCCGGCGCGGCGCCCGGGTAAAGCACGCGGATGTTGACCATGTCGAGGTCGAGCTCGGGGAAGAGCTCCAGCTTGATCGTCGAGGCGGTGAACAGCCCCGCCGCGATGACGATGCCGGCGAGCAAGTTGGCGGCGACGCCGTTTTGTGTGAACCAACGGATCATTTATGGAGGACTAATGAATGATGGGGGATGAATGATGGGGGATTCGTCATCGTTGATCATTCATCCGCCATCAATTGAACGGGCATGCCTTCGACGTAGTAGGCGATGGGGCTGGTGACGACCCGGTCGCCGGGCTGGAGGCCTTGGGTCGGGGTGGAGCGCAGCAGGGTTGGCTTGCCGCCCTGTCCGGTGGTTTCGGGTGGTTCCGCAGGTTCGATGTCGGGCGGCAAGCCAACCCGACTGCTTATGACGACTTGCTCGGCGTCGCTCTGGACGATGCGGACCTGACGCGTCTCCAAGGTGCTTGCGCCGGTCACGACATAGAGAGTGTCCGAGCCGCGCAGGGCGTAGCGGGGGAGGACGTAGGCCTCGGAGAGGCTGCGGCCTTCGATCTCGGCGCCGACGAATTGTCCGCGACGGAGCGGCTCGGGGTGGCGGGCGTTGGGGGTGAAGGGATCCTCCAGTTCGGCCACGACGTAGAGCAGGCGGCTGGCGGGGTCGATGGTGGCCTCCATCCGTGCGAAGCGTGCGACCCAGACGGGGGAGCCGGGCGCGTTGGCCTTGCGCAGGCGCACGAAGCGTTGCCGGCGGTCTTTGGTCTCCAGCAGTTCGGCCTCGCGGGAGGTCACGGGCAGGCGGATCTCCGCGCGGTCGGTCGCGTAGATGCGGGCGACGGGCGCGGCGGGGGCGGCGCTCACGTATTGCCCGAGATCGGCCTGGGTCCGGAGCACGCGCCCGTCGAAGGGCGCGGTGAGTTCGGTGCGGGCGAGGTCGCGCTCGGCGCGTTTTAAATTGGCGCGGGCGCTCTCGGTACGGGCTTTGGCCTGGGCGAGTTGCGGTTTGCGCAGGGTCAGTTCGCTGGCCTCGCCTTGGCCGAGCGCCGACCAGTCGGCGGAGGCTTGTTCGGATTGGGCTTCTTCTTGGGCGAGCGCAAGTTGGGCGTTGGCCAACTCGGCGGCGGCCGCGGCCACGGCGGCCTCGTAGTCGGCGGAGTCGATGCGCAGGAGCACGTCGCCCGCGCGGAAGAAACCGCCCGCGCGGAAGTTGTCCGCCACTTCGACGATGCGTCCGCTGACCTCGGCGGAGAGGTCGGACTCGGTGCGGGGAAGGACAGTGCCTTGGCTTTTTACCGTGAGTTGGACGGACTCGGGCTGAACTTCGACGACTTCGACTTGGGGCAAAGGGCGCTCGGGGACGACTTCGTTTGCCTCGGGTTTGAAGACGACGAGTAGGCCGGTGACGATCAGCGCGCCGGCGAGGATGAGAAGTGCGAGGAGGGTTTTCATGGTTTTGAAAAATCGCCGCCCAAGGCCAGGTAGAGGTCGATGCGGTTTTGCAGGAGGAGGTTGGCCACGCCGATGCGGCGGCTGCGGGCGGCGTCGGCGGTGCGCCGGGCGTCGAGGGCGCTGAGGAAGTCGGCGGTGCCGTTGCGGTAGCGCTCCCATGCGAGGATTTCGGCGGCGGCGGCTTCGTCGGCCGCGAGGACGAGTCTGGCCTGCTCGTCGCGGAGGAATCGCTCGGCGGCGAGGGTGGTCTCGACTTCGAGGAAGGCGCGCAGGGCGGTGTCGCGGTAGTTGGCGGCGGCTTGGCCGCGGAGGGCGGCGCTGCGGTCGATGTTGGCGAGGATGCGGCCGCCTTGGAAAACCGGCTGGGCGAGGTTGCCCGCGAGCGCCCACACGCTGAAATCGCCGTCGAGGAGGTTGTCGAATTCCTGCGACGAGGTGCCGCCGGAAGCGGTCAGGCTGATCTGCGGGAGGAGTTCTTTTTTCGACGCGCGGTACTCGCGGCCGGCGGCGGCGAGCTGGCGTTCGGCGGCGACGAGATCGGGGCGCCGCCGCAGGAGCTCGGCGGGCAGGCCGGCGGGGAC
>Ga0194138_10000734_pt1 | contig 15492 bp, 14 predicted proteins | sample TARM_MetaG_T2_14_FD_134022 | JGI IMG/M metagenome (GOLD analysis project Ga0194138, IMG submission 134022) | Freshwater microbial communities from Pennsylvania, USA, analyzing microbe dynamics in response to fracking - TARM_MetaG_T2_14 (version 2) | ecosystem: Environmental > Aquatic >...
GAGCATCCCGGCACCATGCCCGAATACGAAGAGGAATGGGTAAAAAAACACGCAGAACAGGCGATCCGAAGGGATCGCGAGTTTGACGGGATCGATGAAATGACTGCGGCAGACTTGGCGGAAGAGTATCTAAGAGGCTACACGAATCGTTTTACAGAATACTACGAGACTCGCGCAGCGCGAGAATTCGGCTACGAATATGGCGTTAAGTTCAACCCGGACATTCATGGCCTTTTCCCCCGTTCATCCTATGGAGCGCTCAGATTAAACCGCGATCGAATAGAGCAGACTTTCAATATACCCGACGAAGCTACTTGGCGCTTGTTTTTCGAGGCTTTCGATAGTGGGTTTGTCCAAGGATACCGAGTTATTAAAAAAGGGGTTACGGTTGAATCACCATGGGATAAGATTACACTTTTTAATGAACGTTAATCACACCGAAGCCAAGCAAGTGTGCGAAAAACATTATCTTCAATCACCTTGATCCTCGCCCGCTTTCTTCAGCGTATGTTGAATCAACTCAACAACCAATTCTGGAAACGAGTTCTCAACGAGTTGCTGGATACGGTTGATTGCAGGCCAGAGAGCATCCCCCTTGTCGCCCTGTATTAACGCCATCCAATGAGTCGGAAAGTAACGAACAAGCATGCCAAGTATGTAGGAGAGCATATATGTTATCGCCAACTGGGAAAACCGGATATTCTGGGCAAAGGGTGCGCATAGATACAGGTCAGGTATCGTACCGAATGTCTTATGTACATAGGCATGGATGAATTGCGGCAAGTGCTCCCCGAAGTTTGCTGCGTCGGAAGTCAGTGAACCGTAAGGGTCTTTAGCCTCATATTTAAATCCTTCCGCCAGATAGTCGTCTGCAAATACCTGAAACGGCTGATGGCCCACCTCAATCTTGGCACCGTTCCCCTTATCGTATGTCAGGTTCTGAATCCGTGCATACAGTCCCCCACCCGCTTCACCCGGAACCTCTTTCCTTAAATCGGGCAACCTGGACAGCAAGTCACCTAAGCTGATGACAACTCCTGGCTCAGGAACCGTGTATGGAAGCTCCCAGTCGACGCTGGAAGAGTTGATATGAATGCAGATACGATTCCCAGTTTGCGCGAGGAATTCCGAAAAAAGACCTGAGGTCGTCCGAATTCGAAGCTCACGAAGGTCGCGTATGCCCTGCGCCACATCAGTTGAAAGAATGGTATTCCAGTCGACAGTCTCTAAACCGTGACAGCCTTTGAGACTCTCCTCTCCGCCAGAACGTTTAAGCATAAGCAAAAGCGACCGGCTCAAACTGGCCACGCCGTAAAAAGTCAATAAAGGCCTGACTGAATAGCTCGCGCCACTCGCGTTACGAAAATATTCCCGAGCCTGCTTTGCAGCCGAAATGATTTCCCTAGCGCGCCTGCCGTTCAACTCACGACTGTGGATGCGCTTAAACCATCCGCTTACAATGTCCCGGCTTTCCAGAGAGAGCAGTTTTTGCCACACTTCATCATTCATCCGCACACTCTCGGCTATTTCCTGACTCAGGGCGACTGAATTCAGTTCAGCAACTTATGGTGTCTGACAACAATCCGTTCCGCACATTTCGAGGTTTCCAAAGTCATTGGTTTCAATGCCGCTTTGGCCCCGTTCTCTGCAGCGTGTAGACAGAGCGCCACCCGCCAGATTTGTTCGGCTCGGCGTCGAAGAATTTCGCTATGGATGCTCTCGTCTTCCTGAGCTTCCGCACGAATGGAAGATTCGATTGCTCCAAGGAAGGAACAAGTCGCCTTCTCTGGAAGTGAGATCGCAGCTTCCCTCTCAAAGTGGAAGGCCTCAATTAGCTCGCGTATCCGTTCGCAGAAATCTACCCGAGCTGTGGTCGCCCGGCGCAGATCAAAAGTGACCTCATCTTCAGCAACTAGAGAGGCTTCACAGTGCAAGAATCTGGGGAGAAGCCCCGACCTGTTTATTTCGGCTTTTCGGATAAATGCACGATAAGCGTCGCGCTGCGTGAGAAACAAAGCACTCAAACATGGGGATCTCAACTTAGCGGCACGGCGTGTAACCCGACTACTCATGGTCAGGTCACCGGAGAATCCCTTCAGGTAGAAACTTTCCTCCTTCGAATTGGCCACGGATAGACGCTTGAGTTGGTAGCGGGCATCGGCGGACACGGTGCCGATGGTCTCGTTCGAGCGTCCCATCAGCTCGCCGAGTGCTTCGGATGTGGCATCATCGGCGAGCAAACTGGGGGCTTCATAATAATGGGTGCAGACATCCCGCATGCGGGAAGCTTTCTGCAGTTTCCGGTAAACGAGCAGGTTGGCATCCGGGAACTTGCGGATAGCCGACCGCAAACCGCTGACCTGCGCTTTGAGCAACTCCTCCCCTGCCCTCGCCCGCACGGCGGGTTCCTCCTGCCACCAATCACTCAAGTGCGCATCGAAATCCAAGACAGGTTCAAAAACGTCGCGGAATACCTCACTTTTGCCAATGCCCGACGAAGTGCCAATGAGGATAAAGAGGTTGCCCCGCGTAAAGCGCTGCCGCCCGGAGCGCACGACCAGGCCTTTACCAATGGCGGTGGCTATCGCAGACAGGCTTACCAGCAAGGGGATCTCCATCGGAACGCCCCGTTCCCTGGCGCAGAGCAGTGCTCGATCCCTTAGCACTTGAGGCAGTCCCTCAAGAATATCTGGGCCCTTCGACGCTGACTTGGATGCCTGAGATCTATTCATAAAGTTCCTCCTTCAACTGTTCTTCCACACCCTCCCAGTCTTCGGGTAGCAATTGGCAAAGTTCGATGGCTTCATGCTCGCCCCGCCGCCCCTTGATCAAGCGGCCAGCCTGATTCTCCAGCACCCGCTCAAAGGCGTTGCGAACGAGTCGGCCATTCGCATCCGAAGTCAGGTTATGCCTCACCAGCTGCTCCCAGAGAAGTTCGGACCGCAGCAGGAATCCATCACTGCACTCAAAGCCCTTCTTCAGGCAAAACTGTTTCAGAATCCGATGGAGTTCGTCGGCGGAGTAGTCGGCAAAATAGATCGAGCGATTGAAACGCGAACGCAAACCGGGGTTGGAATCCACGAATTGCCTCATCTCTTTTGAATAGCCCGCGGCAATCACGACCACGCGATCACGTCGATCTTCCATCAACTTCGCAATCGAATCAATCGCTTCGGTGCTATAAAAATCCTCGTCGCCTCGTGCTAAGGAATAAGCTTCGTCGATAAAAAGCACACCACCATCGGCCTCATCAAAGGCTTTTTCCACGAGGTGCGGCGTCTCACCGAGATATTTCCCGACTAGGGTCGCTTTGGATGCCTCGATCGTATGCCCCGAGTCCAAGAGCCCGAGGGCCTTGAAAATCTTACCGAGTAAGCGGGCTGCCGAAGTTTTTCCTGTCCCTGGGGAACCGCTGAAGATGGAGTGAAAGCTCATATCAGAGGACGGCAGTTTGAGTATTCGACGCTCCGACTCGATGCGGGCAAAATCCGTCAGTCTCCGAATCGCCGACTTGGCCGCTCGCAAACCAATCATCGCATTCAGCTCCTGCATGGCCGCACGGAGAGCCTTTTCGTCAACGCCGGTCTGCTTCGATTTATCGCGTGCTGGTTTACTTTTTACAGGCGCGTGGGAACCGCCACCCATGAAAGTATCAGGCACGGACCAGTTTCGGCCACCACTCGCCGGAAGTGGTGGGCCTGATCCATCGAGCGCCTCGCGAAAGAGATCCTCGATCGGCTTAAGCATGCGTTTTTTAAAATCTTCAGAAAGGGAAGTCATCGTTTTCAAGTTCCACTGGGAGGGTTCCAGCGAAGGTGTGAACGGCTCGCAGTGTTTCGTCCGTCGGGTCTCCGTTCTTAGGTGTTTTAATTTGGACTGGATACCAGTCGTCTGCCCGACGGAGAAAAAGGACGGTGGCTCGCTCCGGTTCTTCCAGATGGTATAAGTAGTGGGTGCCTTGAGCGATAAGACGGACGTAGGAAGCCGAACAGTTCTTCATCTCGGCACCCTCCCGGAAGATGCCCCGAATCGTCGAAATCGGCTCGATCTGGAAGTCTCTCGCACAGATACCCTCCATCGGTGGAGGCGGCAGCTTCAGCTTTTTATCGGCCAGGTCGTTGGCGACTCCGAGTTCCAATTTATTACGATGACGCCTCAAAACAGCGGGGTTCAGATGCCCGGATCGGTAGGGCCAGGCAGGAAAGATATTCCGCTCAGAGCGGAGTGCCTCGATATCCAGACAGATTTCGCTTAAATTCACCGGAGGCGATGGCAGTGCAGCAACGGCATTCAGCAATGACGGATTCAGAAACTCTTCGGGCAAGGACAGCAGATCGATCACCCCCGAATTGATCTGAGCTAGATGCCTCAATATCTTTCGTTTCCGCGGACTACCGAGGGCTTGTCGGAGAATACCCAATTCCTTCTTCGAGCAATTCAAACCGGAAAGCTTTCGCAGTATCTGCAGAGTGGAACGGCTGACCGGCCACCCCGCCGTTGTCAGGACATGCTGCCAGCCCTTTCGTATGTGCCCGATCACCTCAATGGCTGAAAGTGAATCCTCTCCATCCCACCCCGGGGTCAAAATTAGCAGCGCGGGACAAAAACGTGCCCAATCGATGACGGCACTCAAATCAAGCTGCGACAGGTGCAGCACCCGCTCCAACTCCGTGTCGGGGAATTGCGCGAGCGACTGCATCAGTTCACGGGGGATCTTTGCCCGCCAGAGCAGTGGAATGGTTTCGTCCGCATAGAGCAGTTGGAAAAGGCGCTGCGGAAGATCGACTCGAAGGCCGGTAATTTGAAAATCGGGCCATGGGTGAAAATTCGTCTGGCCGATGCGGAGGATGGTGTCGTTGAGTAACTGATATTGATTCATGTGTTGAGCGTTCTGAATTTTTTAGTTCCCATGGGTCATCACCCAGTTGATAAGCAGGTTCCAGGTCCGCGTTTTTACCTGTCGCTCATTTGCAGCGATCATCGCTTCGGCGACTGACCAGCGGCCTGAGCGGCGATCCACCAAGACAGTAGCTCGCTCCGGCCTCAGCAATCGGTAGGCGTAGCACTTTTCCTCGTAGATCTTCCCGAGGTAACTGGCGATGCAGTTGGACATCTCCGTGGCTTCCGCGTCCAAACCCGTTCGGCTCGTGATTGCCTCGACGGTCAGTTCGTCTGTCTCCAACTCTGGAACCGGCGGTTTGCCGAAGCGCTCCGGTACATGGTTCGTTCTGCGAAGGAAGCGGTCATAGGTATTCAGCAACTGCTCCCAAGTATGAATACGATTGCGATAAGGCCAGTATTCCAGGCCACGAATCTCTCTTCGATTCGACAGGTCGGTCACGATTTGGCTGAGATGAAACTCATTATAGGAGGGTTGCTTCGATGCCAGCCCATGGATACCCGGATCGAGGAACGGCGGGAAGCAGCCCAGCAACCAGGTCGTCTCACTGGTGATCCGCCTGAGATGGCGCAACAGCCGCCGCTTCTCCGTCACCTGCCACTGCTCCCGCAGCCGGGAAATTACATGATCGTAGCAGTGGCTTGGAGGGATTTTTCGGAGTGCCTTCAAAAAGCTCTTGGATGCATCGCACCGCGTATGCTGAAGGATATCTCTCGGGTCCAGATTCTCCCAATACTCCTTCCGCATTTCGATATCTGGGACGCTCCCGGCGGATCGATACGTCCAATAAGTTGCGGCGAGCAATGTGAACGCGGGATTCCATTTGGCCCAGCGCACAAAGATATCAGGCACGGCTTGTGCCATTTCGATCAACTCAGCGTGGCAATCGACGTAGCCTTCTAGAAGTCGGAGAATCTCAGTCGGGATTGGCGCTCGCCAGGCCGCACAGCTCAGATCCTCGGCGGTCAGCGCATGGCGTAAAAAATGTGCCCGCCAAAGACCGCCGATTCGGTTCGAACCTACGGCTTTGAAATTTGGCCAGGCGGTGTATTTTTCATAATCTATGCAGAGGGTGTCTTGCGTCAGGAGTTCAATGTTCATGCATTTTTTAGTTCCCACAGGTTTGCATGCAAAAGCCCCGCCGATTACTCGGCGGGGCTCCCTCATTCACCAGGTGTAGAGCCCAACTACACAAATTCCTCCAATCGGCCTCTGCTGGTAGTCGGCCCCGGCTCCAGAAACCGATGCAATTCCATGAGAAGAGAAGCCCGCACAGGCCAGCAAGGACTCCCTCGTGGGACTTCTTTCCCAAAATGGATCTCCAAGTATGGGCCCTGCCTCAAAACGAGAGACCAGCTAAAGAAGTCCCTGACGCGCCTCGTATCGTGATCGACCCATAGCATCTCCATTACGAAACGGTGGATTCCACAAAGCCAGCAGTCGGGCAAATCTTCCATGCCCGTCGGCACGCCAACCCCGATATCCGCAAACAGTTGCTTGAATTGCAGAAAGTCCCGACTCTTCGAGATAGGGGGACGGGCACCCAGGTAGGACAGCAACTCGACGGGTGTTTCTGGATGCGGCTCACCCAAGATCGTATGAAAATCGAGCGCGTAATCCCACAAGGCCAGTCGTCCTACCTCGCGATCATTCGGTTCAATCTTCCAATAGGCTTCCCAATGGGCGTCGTCGGTTGGATAAGGGATGGGTTCACTGTATTCTTCGGTATGCATAGCGTATTTATTTTGAGTTGTAGTGTGGAATGAAGGAGATGGGCTGGTTGTAGCTTTCGCCTCCGACCAGGGCGTAGGCCTCTCCGGTCGGGAGACGTGCGAGTGCGCCTGGCGGAACGGCAGCCACGGGAATCTCACGGAGATACTCGACCGGAAGCGAGCATCGCTGACTCGCCGACATACCCTCAAAGCGAGCCGTGTCTTTAAGTATTTGCATCGTCTGACCCAGGTAAGCCGCCGCCAGAGCATCGAGTTCCGTATCGCGCGAACGGAAAAAGAACAGATTGGCAAAGTTGGCCAGAGTCGCCCGGCGCGAATAAGGGCCGATGGCAAGATCCAGACCGGCCAGCCCCTGCGCCGCCGCCAGGATGCCGCCATGTCGCGAGCGTATAAGCGACAGCGCATCGGCATCCGAGTAACGAGACCCGCTGCCGTGATTAGCGCTCTGAACCCAGTCGTCCATGACGAGGAAGGACAAAGAATTCTGATCACTCAATAGCCGCCCAAGGATGGCATCGTAGTAGCGAGCCTTAAAGACAGTTCCAGCCAATCGAGCAACCTCAGGCTCACGAACGGAATCGACACTCAACAACACAATGCCTCGGTTATCCACACATTGGGCAATACAAACGGGATTGCCTTCATTGAATATTCGCTGGGCAGCACTCGTGTTGAATAATCCCACCAGCGGGGCGGCCATGCTTTGCAAGTTTGACCGAGTGCGCCAATCGAGCCGCTCCCACATCCGGTGCATGGATCTCGCCTCATGGATCGCATCTTTCGGCGCATGAATCTTACCGTCGTCTTGCAAGGTTTCCAACAGCGTGTCCAAGCTCCTGAAACTCCCTTCGTCCGTATCAAAGCGGAGCAGGTAGTCCGCGACAAAGGCAACAAACTGCCCGTAATCGACTTCGTGCCCAAGAAGAAGAAAAAGGCGTAACGTGTGTCGCAGCAAAGCACGGAACGTGACCTCCCAGAATCGGTTGGTGGAACACTCGGGAACAAGATAGCCCAGCGTTTCGGCAAGCTTCGAAGCCCCGTCCAAACCTTCAACTCGCAGAGGCTCCAAGAGATCCAGACAGAACTCGGAACTCTCGCTGATCACCGAAAAGTTCTCTTCGAGATCAGCGACAAAAGTCGAAGCACGTAAAAAAGACTCAGCCTCGCCGTCTGCCTTCGTATCCAGAATACATATACTGTTTCTCGACTGATTCGACAACTGAATCAGCTGGTGGATAATCGGCTGAATGACGCAGGTTGTTTTGCCTGCCCCCGACCCTCCCAGCACAAGCGTATGCCCCAGGAGATCCCGCGCGGTCAATTGAATTTCGGTGCCCGCTGGTTCGTAGGCTTCCAATCTGACTATCTCCTGGTCGAGCAGTGACTGGTTCATGGCTCCCCTCCTTCCTTAGACAGCGAACCGCAGAAGATCCCCAAGATCTCATCCGAGCGGCGATCATTGTCTTCCTCGGACATACCGGCAATTTGCCACAAATAGTTCATCCGGCCAAAATCATGGCGAAGGATTTCCAGGATAGGACGCGGGTCGAAACTTGCCGCTGCCATAGACTCGGTGTCCTTTTTAAAAGAGTCCACAGAATCAAGCAGGCAGAGGTAGGCCACCGCCAGATTTCCATTCAGATTATTCAAAAAGAAGCACCACCACGGCCAGCGTTCGTGCAGTGCCTGGTAAAATTTCCGTATCTGAGGAATGCAGTAAATCTCGTCAGCGTGCTCGTTGTAGCCATCGACCATGAGAACCAGCGAGTCGAATTTCTCCCTGAGTCCACGGTTCCACAACTGAGGCCAATGACCGAACAATGCGTCAAAGCGGCTGAAGTCCAAGGTCTCGATTTCCTGGCGAGTGAATGTGTGAATGATGATCTGTTTCATAATAAGTCGGAGTTAGTGTTTGCTGTTTTTCGGTTTCCGGGAGTCCGCATGCCAAGGCTCCACGAATCCTCGCTTCTCAAGCTCGACACAGTTCATGGCATCCTCGCCCAATTCGTGGCGCTCGTGATGGTAGCGGCGGCAAACAAATTCAATCGGGCCGCCTCCGTTCGGCTCGTCCCGGTTGATCCCAAAGACTTCACGCACGAGGCGAACCCATCGCCGACTACAGAGTTGGGAGAGCGTTTTGAATTTCTGTGTTTCGTCGATGTGGTGCCCGTCGATACACTCGCCGGGGATATCGCACCGACCGCAAACCATGCAGCCGACACACTCCTTGAGCTTATTGAGTCGGGGGACATTCTTTCGCCGGTTGCGGCGAATTTGGCGTGCCGTCTGGCGAGAGATGGCTGATTTGTATTTCTTATTCATTCTGGAACTATTTTTGGTTTCTTGGAGCCGCGTTTTGCGGCTCATTTTTTAGTTCCAAGGCGTTGGCTTCAGCTAAGCCGTTGTCGCCAGTGCTCAAAAATCATCCACTGGCTCGCCGTATCAAGGGTGACGTAATTCCTCAAGAGTGCCGCCAGTTTTTCCTTCGCCTCTGTGCACTGCGCGCCCTGTCCGAGAATCATTTCACGATAAATTTTCATGGCACCACAACCTTCCCTAACCACCATCGGCACACCTTCTATTTGTGCTTCTGGAAGTGTCTTGTAAGGGTCAAGAATCTTGTCGCCTCTTTCCGCATAGTAGCGTCTGAAATACTCGTGTTGATGCAGGCACGGGTTGTTCTCCCATACCGCCGGAAGAACCACCTTGATCGAAGTGCGACCTGACATCAGCGGATGAAAGTAGTATTTATAAACCCAGTCGTGCTGGTCCACGATCCGCTCTGAGTTGAGGAGGTCGGCAATCCATTCACGTTCTTCTCCACTTTCGTCGCGGTGCAGACGATTGAGCAGGCCAATCGCTTCGGAGAGTATACGATTTTCGTAATCGGTATACACTAACACACTGCCGAAATCGGCCAATGCTGCACGCAGCTCCCGTATAAACGACAAAGTCGGCACGCGATCCTGGGTGTTCAACCATTCTCTATGCTCAAATTTCCCATCTTCGTGAAGAATATGAGCCGAAAATTGAAATGGGAGGGTTTCATAAGGCTTCAGTCTTGGGTGCCAGGGGATCGCCGCCATCGTCGTCTCGAAATCAACAAACGCGATCGGCCAGCTCAACCCGGCGATTTCTTCGCCGAGCTGTGGGTCGATCCATTCAGTTCCACTACGCTGATGCACCAACTGGAGTCGCTGACGCTTGGCGTGTTCTCCGTGCAACTCATCTTCTCTGACATCAAACATCAAGGTCTCACCGAGGAGGATCTTCTGATCCGCCAGAAGCGCCTGTTTGTTCTCCTGCGCCTTGAGTTGATAGAGTTGATGGAGATCGAAAAGATGCGGCGAGGGTTCCGCCAACTTCCCCCAACACTGATGGAATCCGTCCGTCTGGCACCCCTCCCCCTTGAGTCGGTATTCGCAATTTCGGCAGCCATATTTGAGTTTTGGCTCTGGGCGCCGGCCCGATCTCCAAGTTTCAGCCATCGCATTCATTTCAGCAGCGACCACTTCTCGAACCTTCTCGACGGCAACGTCCGCAACGAAGAATTTAAGAACGGATTCTGCGCGAATCGTTTTCAATGCGGCCTCATCATCATGAAAAGCTGGTGTTGCTTCTACCTGACGAGCGACCCACACCTCGTCCTCACAGGAAAGACTGTTCTCCTCGGGCAACAGAAAATGCGGGATCACGACGAGATTCGGATATGCCCGGCGAACCACCTCCACCTGAAAGACCAAATCATAGAGAATTTCACGGAAGGCAGCCCGGACGTCGCCATAATAATTGATCAGCATTGTGCCTTCCCGATGCTGACGCAAATTGCCAAGCTTAGATTTAACTTCGATCAGGTACAATGTGTCGCCCTTTCGAATCAGGATATCTGGACGCGCAACAAATGACTCGTGAGTCAGGCAGGCCTCAAACAGTGTGCAGTCCCCTTGGCTCAGCATCTCTTTCGTGCTTGCCACGGCTTCCTCTATCCTCAGAGCATTGACCGTAGTTGCCTCTTTGAATAGCCGCTGTGCTATCCGGCCAACCGTCTTCCCCTCCTCCGCGAGAAAATTCAGAAAGGGATCATCCTCGTTTTTTGAACGGTGCCCCTGCCATCCGTAATAAGCCGCCCTCTGACAGGCGATCCATCGTGTGTAGTCGGATTTCGTCAAATATTGTTTCATGCATTTTTAGTTCGGCAACGCAGACACCAATATCCTTCTATTTACAAGGATTCAGCTCTTATCCGCCGACTAGACCACTCAGCGCCATTATAATACCCTAAATCAGTGTATTTATGCAGATTAAAGCACAATTAGCTTGCAAACTAGCGAGACCCGTGTCCAATTGAGTCTATTTCGTTATATTTACACCGACAATGAACGCATTCTCACAAATGATCAAAGATGCCCGAAAGGCCCAGCAACTCAGTCAAATGGATCTGCGCGACCTCAGTGGGGTCAGCGCCTCCGTGATTTACAAGCTGGAAACCGGACGGAGCGACGTAACCTTGAGTAGCCTACTCGCGGTCTCCGATGCCCTCGGCATTGAACTCCTCGGGAAAAGTCCGCTCGGCACGGAGGTGAAACTCAATGACTGAAAAACTGAATATCTTCGTCGGCGAAATGTTGGCCGGAAAACTCCTGCGGGAGGCAGAAAAATACGTGTTTGAATACGATTCGAACTACGACGGGCCACCCGTTTTCCTCGGCTGGGACCATGCACAGCCAAGACGCGAATGGAATACCTTCCCCGCAGCTTTTGACAGCTTGCTGCCCGAGGGCGTGCTGCTCGACCAACTGCTGATTAAACACAAGCTCGACCGAAGCGATAAGTGGGGACAGTTGATCGCGGTCGGCCTGGACCTCACCGGCTTCGTTTCGGTCATCCCGGACGGAAACGAACAGCAGCCAATCGGCAAAGTGACTCCCGGTCAGCCCGCGAAGAAGCGAGTGGCCATTGCTCCAGCCGAAGAAGGTGCCCTCCCCTACACCGCCACTGAGTTGGTGGCCTATCACGGCAAGCATCGCCTGAAAATGTCGCTCTCCGGTATGCAGCCCAAGGTCTCCGCTGTCTTTTCACGCAAAGAGGGGCAGTTTAAGGTAGTTGAAACCAACGGCAGCTACATCCTGAAACCTTCCCCACAGGCCTTTCCCGGTGCCGCCGAAAACGAGGTGCTGACCATGTCGTTGGCCCGCCAGGCAGGCATCGATGTCCCCCGCTGCGGCTGGATCTCTGCCAAAGACGGCTCCGGCGTCTTCTGGATCGAGCGCTTCGACCGATGGGGCGCAGGGAACCGCCAGCGCGTCCGCTGCGAGGATGCCTGTCAGATTCTGGACGTCCCGGCCTCCTGGAAATACCTCGGCAACCTGGAAACTTTAGCCCGCATGGTTCATGAGTACTGCAGCAACCCGCGCCTGCAACTGGTGCGGCTGTTCCAGCGCGTGCTTTTCTGCTGGCTCACTAGCAACGGCGACATGCACTTGAAAAACTGGTCGCTCTTGGAGAACGGCAAACTCATCGAACTCGCCCCCGCTTACGATCTACTAAATACAAAAATCCTGACGAATGACGACGAAGAGTCCGCCCTCGAACTGGATAGCAGGAAAACCGGCTTCGACCGCGCCCTTTTAATCGACTATTTTGGACGCGAAATCTGCGGCCTCAATGACCGAATGATCGAGAAAACCACCCAGGCGCTCCAGTCCGCCAACTGGGATCTGACTATCCACGGCAGCAAGCTCAGTGTGGATGACTCGATCCAGTATCTGCAGTTGGTGCATGAGCGACTGGAATTACTGGGCTTGAAATAATGCGGCCTAGCGCTCAATTCCCGAATAGCCCGCCGTCACCGTCTTCTCCACCGCCCGAGACCGGGAGCGACTCCGCCCGTAGCTCTTCATTCCGTATTCCGACAATTGCTGGCTGATAATCATATAAAGGTCATCCACTGTCGTATCCTTTGGGATGTCTTCGATGACCGGGGCATAGTCTATTTCCTCTCTACAGCGTTTCTTGAGCAGCAGTAAATCATCGATTAGGTCATCAAATACCTCTGTCTCGGCATTCAGCTTTTCAATAAATTCGAGCGTATTGTTGATATCCAGGTCATGGCGCTCCCGCCTCTCGAATCCAGTCCAGACCGACTTCACGCTCAAGCAACTCGTACCGACAAGCTCCTGCACGACCAATTTTTCCAGGGTTTTGATGTTCGTATCGATGCGCTCCAGCGCTTTCTCGGCTTCATCCAGATATTTATTTTGCGCGTCTACTTCCTCTTTCTCTTCAATGCGGAAACTATGCAGGCCACGGGCGTCCATCGAGTAAGCGACGGATCCGATTTTGGGCTGCGGAAGACGCTCGATGCCACGCCGGACATAGGAGCGGTGGTCGAATTCAACAGTCTCATTTTGCATGGCAAAGCCACGCTCTAACTCACGCGCCCAATGCTCACGAATGCCCTCAACCTCCTTCTTAGCGAGCTTCCCATAGTCGAGGCAATAGAGCTTGTTGCCCATGCCCCATGGGTGCACTTCCCGGGTCGGCAGAAACACATGCGCATGGAGATTACGTCCCGTTTCAGGCGGCTCGTCCATCTGCTTTCCCTTCGGGTCGTGAATGCAGACAATGGGTGCCGTATTGTAAATCGTCGAGAGCCAGAAGTTGAAAACCCGCAGAACCGCCATAAAGGTTTCGGGCTTCATCCCATCCGGGCAAACGAGAACAAGTTCTCTCCCGAATCGGGAATTCTTCCGCTTATCCGCCTCCGAAATTTCATTGGCAAATGCCTGGATATTAGCCGCCCAGCCGCAACCTTTTGGCGGCACGACATAGGCATCCAGCAGGTCATCTTTCTTGGTGCCCTTACAAAGCTTTCCGGTGTCGAGGTCGCGGAGTTGTTCACGCGCCAGATAGGAGAGAAAATCAAACGGATTCGATCCGTAGCGCGTATTGCTGTAGTTGTGAACTGCCTTGGTCTTGCTGTTAATGCCGCAAGCGGCACGGTTCAGTGTTCGGATACTCAGGTTGGGTAATGCTCTTGCGCTCATACCCAATTTTACTGAAAAGTCGATTCCCCCGTCAAATCGGCCACAGGTCGGGTTTTGATCGCGACGCGATTCCGGCACAATCAAAGCCAGCCCTTGGCTTGTGTCCGTCTGCGAAGCAGACCGAGGCTACAATGCAGAACACGAAGTGTGGAGCATTGTTAAGCCTCGCTCCCCATCCTGCTCTCGCAGGTGGGGAGCTGGGGGTCGCTTCGCGCCCGACAGCAATAGTGGGAGGGGGTTGTTCGAGGTTTTGGGCGTAGCCCCTCAACAATGAAACACTCGGAAGTCGCGCGTGAAACGCGCTAAAAAATCCATCGCTTGGAGTTACGTGCGCAGCACGTTTGAAGCACGACTAGACCAGCGCTTCCCGAAGAGCTCGAATCCGTTTCTGGATCAAGCGACCTATCTCGACCTCCGTTTCATTTTGGTGATTTCCCGACTTTGCCTCCACGACCTCCGCGAACTGCAGGGTCTGCTTCCAAACCTGCTTCTCGGAGAAACCGACGCTCTCCCAGAATCGCGCCCAGTCATTCTGCCGCAACTTATCGGGCACATACTGTCCCCCGATTTTCATCGCCATCCTGGGAGAAAGTTCAGGGTAGCTAACAGTGCTGACGAGATCGTAGAAGGGAGGCAGTTCGACGACGCGCCCTCCCTGCACCTCCCGATACAGCAGGGAGAAATTTTTGCCATGGGCATCGTTGTTGCCGACGAGATAGTTGAAGACGACTGCATTGGACAAGTGAATCAGATCACGGCCAGGTGCACTGGCAGCCCGTCGAACCAAACCGAAACAATCCGCCAGCCCAGGACTACCTTCATTCTGATATTTAATCCGCGTGGGGATCCCCAGAGCCTGATAGAAGTCCTCCTGGTGTAGACGCTCAATATTTCCATCGGTATCGACCGACCGATCATACCTCCAGAAGAGCAGACATCGATACGAACCGAAGCGCACCGGGTGCGCCCGAGCAGATGGAAGCCCACACGCCGAGGCCAGCCGAAGGCAGTAGGCCTCATTTGCAACAACGTTTCATAAGCGTTCGACCTCGGCTTGGGGATGTGGATCCCGAGCGATTCATGCAACCGTGACCAAAATCAAAGCCAATTATTTACCGAACGGTAATAAACCTGCGTGTTCCTAGATTGTCTCACACCCTTTCTACCGAACGGTAATATAATAACTCCGTCGCGTAGGCCATTTAGCGATTTAGAAGCAATTTTCAGCCCATTTGACGGATTTGCTCCTAATTCAGTATGCTGTTAGTATGAACAAGAACAACGAAAGTAATCACCCTCGGAACAAGAATCACTCCCAAGTCGATTGGGATCGCATGGACGAGATCTGGTATGTCGCCGGCTTCGGAACCGTGCAACTGGACGAATCGATGTTCGCCAGCGGCGGCAAACCAAACTGGACCGTGGAGGACATGGACAATGTCTTTCTAAACAAGGCCAAAATCCAAGCCGAGCATGCCTTCCCCATCAAATGGAATGCCTTTGAGCAGAGATATGGTGCCAAGGTATACAGGATGGGACGTACCTCCCTGCTGGAAGCTGTCCTCGCCTTCTCTAAAAATGAAGACTCCCTCAAGCCCACAGACGACTACTACGATGAGATCGAGAATCGCCTTGGTGTGCTTCTTTCCCTCCACGGCGACGACTTCAGTTCAATGCTGCCGGACTTTTACCACGCCCCCCTAATGACCGCTGAGGATTTCTTCTTCGATCAGTTCCTCCCTACCAAACTGAAGTACATCGTCTGCGACCCGGTCAAATTCGCCACTTGGGTCAAACAGGACCGACGCTGGGA
>Ga0194138_10000735_pt1 | contig 15486 bp, 10 predicted proteins | sample TARM_MetaG_T2_14_FD_134022 | JGI IMG/M metagenome (GOLD analysis project Ga0194138, IMG submission 134022) | Freshwater microbial communities from Pennsylvania, USA, analyzing microbe dynamics in response to fracking - TARM_MetaG_T2_14 (version 2) | ecosystem: Environmental > Aquatic >...
ATATCCAACCGCGCCCACCCCCGCCCCTCCCGGGAAATGTTGGGCCAGCGTCACGTCCGCGTGCAGCTCGTTTCCACTTTGATATCCCGTGTCTTCATTTTCCGTGTTGAACTGCATCCCCCCACGGATCGAAAACTCCCGGCCCGTCGCCCGGTCGATCCAGGAATACGCCCCGTAGGGATCCACCGTCCAATAATTCCGTCCCAACGTGATCATCCGGTCCGCGTCATACTCCCCGAAATCGCCATACACCAACACTCCGGTCGACACGTGGTGCCGCTCCCCGATTCTCCAGTTCAAATACCCCGAGACCGCCGGATCCGCGAATCCCTCGCTCACCCCCGCGATATCCCGGGAGGCCGGCGCGGACAATCGCCCCGTCACATCCGCCTCGATCACATACGGCACGGCGAGCAACGCCCCCCACCTCGCGCCCAGAATCCGGCTTTCACTCCAATAAATCAGCTTCGGAGCCACCACCCAGGTGTGCTGTTCATACGAATCCAGTGTGAACCGCCCCCGGGTGACCTGTCCAATCGCCGCCTCGAAATAAATCAGCTCCGTCCGCAAGTACCCCCCCGGCGACGGCGCCAGCGCCATCGCGAAATCCCCCCGGGTCCCCTGCAAATAATGACCACTCCCACCCTCCATCGCCATCACCCGTCCCGTCCAAAGACACGGCAGGACCCAAACAAGACACGCCATCATTCGTATTCCAATGCTCATAAAGAGGGCTCCGTTTCACGTTTAGCTATTAACTTTAATTGAAAAGTTGAAAATCCCAAACACTTTACACCCATTTCGGTTTTTTATCTTCCCGTCCCAACCCAGATCCTACCCCAAATGCCCAATGACGATTGACCAATGACTAGTGCCCCTCGATCCTCGACCCTCGCCCCATGACCCATGACCAATTTTTTTCGTTTTTTCGGTTGCCAAACGGAGGAAACTGATGCAAGGATTCCGCCCTCGAAAGCGAGCGTAGCTCAGTTGGTAGAGCATCACCTTGCCAAGGTGAATGTCGTGAGTTCGAATCTCATCGCTCGCTCCATTTTCACCCCCGCAACGCGGGGGTTTTTTTGTGTCCGGAGGCCTCGGATTCTCCGCGCCGAAGCACATGCACCGTGTACTCCGGCGGACACCAAAACCGGCAATCCACCGACGACACCCCGATTCCCCGGGACGTGTAGCCCCGCAGGCCCTTCCACTGCCATTCCCCACGCACCATTCGACGCGGTGTTCGCGACGCGTGGGCCACCAGTGGCACCCCGCCGGGCAGACAAATCTGCCCCCCGTGTGTATGGCCCGACCACATCAGATCGAATCCCGCCGCCTCCGCCTCTCGATACACCTCGGGCGTGTGCGACAGTAGAATCGAAAACGCCTCGACCGCCGGTTCCGCCCATTCACCGAACGAATGCGTGCGGTACATATGCGCGTCGTCGATTCCCCCCAGGAGAATCCGCTCCCCCTCCCGCTCCAGCCACACCCCCTCGTTCACCAGCGGACGGATCCCCATCTCCCGCAATGGCGGCACGATCTCGATGTTGTCGTGGTTCCCCAACACCGCATACACCTCCTTTCCCAGCAACGGCCGGACCCGGCCCAAATGGTCCAGCGACTCCCGATACGGACCGAACGTCTCTCCCCGGTAATCCCCGGTGAGCACGCACAGATCAAACGGCACCTCCGCCAACAGCGGCTCCAGCAGTTCCGGCATTTCGGGGAGAAAATCGAAATGAAAATCCGTCAGGTGCAACACCCGGAGTCCGTCGAACGCATGCGGCAGCTTCGACGACCAAACCTCTCGGGTCACCCCCACGGGCGTCCGGGCCAGCCGCCGCGCTCGCGCCAGTCCACCGACACACCAAAGCCCCGCCACCGATCCCCGACGAAAAAAGGTGCGGGTCACCCGCCCCGATATCGTCCGTCGCCGCCGCGCCACCCGTTCATAGACCTCCAGCTGCTCCCGCAACCGCCGAAGCAGAAACTCCTCGCCCACCTCGCGGGCCAGCGACTCGTAGTCCACCTCCCGATAGTGGGGCTTGGCGCGAATGTCACGCACCACCTCGCGCAGAGCCGTGTCCATCCCTTCAAACGTCCTTCGACGCGGACGAAAACCGATCGCCCGGTCGTAATCGATGCCCGTTGAGAAAATCGCGGCCACTCATGGACTTTTTCCCGGGCGGCTGCACCTCCAGCAGCCGCACCGCGTTCCGCCCGCACGCCACCAGCGGCCCTTCTCCCTCCGCCTCCAACACCTCCCCCGGCGTTCCCGTGGCCGCTTCCACCCGCACCCGCAGAATTTTCACATTGCCCGCGTCTCCCAGCGGAAAAAACACGCCCGGCCACGGCTGATACGCCCGCACCTTGTTCGAGGTTTCCCGGGCCGGCGCGGTCCAGTCCACTTCCCCGTCCGATTTTTGTAACCGACCGCACTCCGTCGCCTCCTCCTCGTCCTGGGGCTCGGCCCGAAGCGTCCCCTCCCGTAATCCCCTCAACATGTCCGGCACCAGTTCCGCCGCCAAATCGGCGAAACGCCGTCGCATCGTTTCCGCCGTGTCCTCGCCCCCGATGGACACCACACGTTGCATCAACAGATCCCCCGCGTCCATCCGCTTGCTCACCCGCAACACCGTCAGCCCACTCTCCGTGCAGCCATCCGCAATGGCGCTCTGAATCGGACTCGCGCCCCGATACGCCGGAAGCAGAGACGGATGGAAATTCACCGATCCATACGTCGGTAGATCGAACACCGACTCCGGCATGTACTGTCCATACGCGAACACCACCGCCAAATCCGGGTCCAGACGTTCCAATTCCGCTCGCGCCTCCGAAATCTGTTCGGGATCCAGCACCGGCAGATTCAATTCCTCCGCTTTCACCTTTACCGGCGACGGCGTCAACCGGCGCTTCCGACCGCTCGGCCGGTCGGGCTGGGTGCACACGGCCACCACCTCGCAGCCGGGTTCGGCGCGCAGGGCCTCCAACGCGGGCACCGCGATCTCCGCGGTGCCGAAATACACGATTCGTTCAATCTTCATCAAAAATCGGGGTAGCGTACGTTCCACAAAAACAATCCCTGCGGCGGCGCCGTGGGGGCGAGATGCGTTCTCTCCGGAACCTCCACCAAATCGCCCAGCTCCGCAAGGGAAAGTTCACCCGAACCCACCCGCAGCAACGCCCCCGCGAGTTGACGCACCATCTTGTACAGAAACCCGTCCGCCACCGCGACCAACGTCAGCCCCTCGTCCTCCTCCACCACCTCCAGCCGACGCAGATCACGCACCGTGGTGCGTTCCGGCGCGCCACGGCTGGCCGAAAACGACAGAAAATCATGTTCCCCCCGCAACAGCTCCGCCCCCGCGCGCATCGCCTCCACATCCAATGTCCGCCGACACGGACAGCGGGTGAACCGAAGGTCCGGCGGCACCACCGGACGCGTGTCGATACGATACCGGTATTCCTTCTCCACCGCGTCGAAACGGGCGTGAAACTCCGCTGGCACCGTCCGGACATCCATGATCCGAATATCGGGCGGCAACACCCCGTTCAGCGCCTCCAACCACTTTTGTGGAGGATACGGCGTCTTCCGCTCCGGATCCACGTGAAACACCTGGCCCCGCGCGTGCACCCCCGTGTCCGTCCGCCCGCTTCCATGGATCCGAGGACGCTTCCCGCCGCACAACCGCTCGAACGCGCGCTCGATTTCCTCCTGCACCGTGCGCGCGCCCGGCTGCACCTGCCACCCCTGGAACCCCGTGCCGTCGTAGGCCACGGTCGCCGCCAAACGCCCGCTCACGCTCCGCCCTCCCCGACGACGTCACCGCCCCGTCGCGAAATCGTACTCCGCCAGCAATTCCATGTAACGGGTTTGCTGGGACACAAGTTGCACCCGGGCGTTTTCCAGATCGTTTTGCGATCGGATGTATTCGAGGATATTGATTTCACCATTCTCCCACCGATCCTGATAAAGACGCAGTTGCTGTTCAAGCACCTTTACACGCTCTTCCTGCAGGGCCACCGACTTGCGCGCCTCCTCCACCCGCAACGCCAGGGATTCAATGGATTTGCGCACATCCTGCACCGTATCGAACAAACGGATTTCACTCTGCTCCACATCAATCAGACGCTGACGCGCCTCCGCCCGGTCCCGCCGATCCAGCCACGGCCACTCGAACACCAGTTCGCCCCGCGCCTCCGAATCGTCTTCCAGAGCCGAATCCGTGCGTTCCACCGTCATCTCCACCCGTACTTCCGGCATCCGCCGGGTGCGGGCCACCTTGAACTCCTTCTCGTTCAACTCCAAATCCAGCCGGGCGTTCAGAACCCGTTCATGCTCCTCCAACGCCCGCGCCACATCGGATCGCACGTCCAGATCACGCACCGCGTACACCATCTGGGTGTTCACCGTCATCGGATGCGAGACCGGCATGCCGATCTCGTCCCGCAAATCCAGCAACCCGTTGGCGATCCGACGCCGGGTGCTCAACACCTCCAGCTCGCTCTCCGGAATCCGAAGCCGGGCCGTGGCGATGTCCAGCGGATCCTCCTTCACCTTCGCGTGCTCCAGATTTCGCTCGGCCCGGGCCAACTGCAATTGGCGCAGCCGCAGCGTCAACCGGTCCCGCACCACCGCGTAATAGTTTTGTGTCACCGTCAGCAACTGCCGCCGTTGCTCCAGACTCAACGAGTTCGCCTCCCGGGCCTCCTGGATCAAGGCCCGCTCGATCGGCAACCGCCCCTCCAACAGCGAACCGCCCCCCAGCAACGTCTTGCTCAACCGCAAGGCATACTCCGTCAGCTCATTGCCGCCCGAATCCTGATGCCGCGCCGTAAACTGCGCGTCCAACTCCGCCGGCAACGTCTGGGACACCGAGCCCGTCGTCCGGTTCGGATCGTCCTCGCTCTGCCAGCCACGACGCACCCGGAACACCGGATCATACGTGGCCCGGGCGATCTGAACCGCCTCCACCACGTTCGAATAACTCAGACGCTGCAGATTCAACCCGGGCGCGTTCCGATGCGCGTACGCCAGACACTCCTCCAGGCTCAGAACCTCCTCGAGGTCCGCCCCGGACGGTTGGGCGCGACCCGGGGAGACCGCGCCCAGGAAACAACAAGACAAGACAATAAGCTTCAGGATCAATTTCATAACGGGGGACGGGGTGGAAGTTGAGGCGTCGACGCTTTCGGGCCGGAAGTCAGTTCGGAAGGCAAGGGGTCCACGGAAGGAAGCACCTCCGGAAGCGCGTGCGAATACGAGAATTTCATGGCGAGGTCAACCCGGTGCGGGGGAAGGAGCACCTCCCTGCGCCCCTCCGCCACGATCACCTCTCTCCGCTCCATCACCTCCCCGGTGAACGTGTTCCACACCTCCATCGCATACACGCCCTCACGCAGCGTTTCCGGCAACGACATCACCCCCGGGCCGCTCTCGGGGAAACTCGGATCGTCGAACCCCTCGGGGGGACGGGAGCGGTTCCGGTGGGACAACAACGAGGAAAACACATAGACAAACGCCTTGTCGGTCGTGGACTTGCCCAACGCCAACCGCGCCTGGTCCCGCGTGCGCTCCGGATGGAACCATACCGGCCACCGCGCGCATTCAAAAGACCTCCCCCGCAGGTCCTCGCCCTTCATGAACGCCGCCACAGCCCGATACTGGGTGTACAAATCGTGATGGTCCACCAGATTGTACCACCAGTATCCGCTGATCCCGGATGCGTTCGTCATCAGCAGGATCCAATTTCCCGTATGGAATTCCGCCATCAAATGCGAATCCCGGTTCCGCATCGGGTCCCCGCCCCACTCTCCCACCAGCAAAATGCGATCGTCCCGCGCGAACGGACGGAAATACCGGTCGTACCCGTACAATTCATGCGCCACCCCTTCCCAGGGATCCTCCTTCTCTCGATACCGTGGATACTCGACGCCGTACACGGATGGGGCGGGAGGCCCCAGTGGCGCCTCCACCTGCCGATAAAATCCCCGATAGGCGTTGTTGTGCACCACCGAAACATCCTTCATCCGCCAGAAATCATGTCCATGCCTCGGATTGGAGAAATGCGTGCTCGTCACAACCGGATGCGCGTTCAACTCCTTCAAGTCGCGCGCCGTGCGGGCCGTCCATTCCTTGAACGGCCGCACATAGTCATCCGTCCGGAACGGACGTGGATGATACGGTTTTCTGCGCCCCGGCCCGCGAATCGATCGGTAATACGGCTCGGTCCATTCGCTCTCCGTCACCACCCCCCAAAACGCCACCATCGGACTGTGGCCCGCCCGGGCCATCAAATACCGGAGTTTCAGACGGTGCCACCGCATCGCCTCCTCGTGTACAAAAAAATCGCTGGCATACGACACCGGCCCCTCGTCCGGAGAATACGCGGACCACGGATTCTCCTCCCATTCCCCGTCCACCACCGAACTGAAGGCCCCGTGGTTCATGGTTTCCAGGTTGAGGTACACGCCGTACGTTTCCGCCAACTCCAGAATCCGGTCCAGCCGCGCCGCGTTCAACTGGTTGAAATACCCCCGCCCATGATAGCCGTCGTGGCGGGAATTCCATTCCAGTCCCAGCCACCAGTTGCTAATCCACACCCGCGCGAAATTTCCTCCCTCCTCCCTCAACCGCTTGAACCAGCGGTCGTAGATCTCCGTGCCCGCCTTCTCCGCCTCGGCCATCGACTCCCGCACCTCCCGCGCATAAATACCGCCACGCCGATCCGACGGACTCCGCATGGTATGGCCGATCGGGTAGAAAAACGTCCCGTCCTGAAACTCGAAATATCGCGGATCCCTCTCCGATTGCACCACGAACCCCCGCGCGTCCGGCGCCGGCGCGACCTCGAACCGCCCCTCCCGCGCCAGCCTCTCCTCTTCGCCTCCATCCGCGTCCCGCGCCCGTACGATCAACGTCCACTCGTGCGTCCCCTCCAACCAGGGTCGAAACCGCACCCGCCAATCGTACGCGTCCTCCAACTCCCAACGCTCCACCCCCTCTTCAACCCGACGCGACGCTCCCCGATAAAAAAAGCCCGGCTGACGGACCCTGCGCCCGTCCGGCAACGTCACTTCCAGATCCACCGCGATCTCGTCCTCGTCGTACGGATTCCGGAAAAACCGGTTCAATCCCAACCGCCAGCTCATCCGCTCCATGCGTTTCGCCGCCTTCGCGGGAGCGTGAAACTCCGTGAAGGACAAAGGCGCGGGCGGCTTGCGAAGTGACAGCGGATGCGACACCACCCGCGCGTCCACAATCCGAAACCGCCCGGATGGATCGGCCCGGTCCGTGTACACTCTCAACAAGACCTCCCGCACATTCATGCGCTCCAGCTCGCTCCAGGGACGGTCGGGCTCCTGAAAACACCTCCAGGCCGACGGATCATCCAACGGAATAAAAATTCGATTCACCTCCCAGTTGTGTAACGGCACCGGCTCCGTCGTGAACACGCAATCCGGACGGGTCCGGGCCTGCACCTGCACACTCGGATGCACGCCGAAAGAAAACAGGGGCTCCACATCCAGCCGCAACACCTCCGCCGTGCTCCAATGTTGAATCATCCGCGTCCCCGCGTCGAACCCCTGCTCCGACGCCCCCGACAACGTCGCCTGCAGCGGCGTCTCTCCCACCGCGAACTCCTTCGCGCCATGCAACCCCTCCGGCGCTCCCCACCCCGTGGACGCCACGTTCACCGCGTCCTCCTCCCGCCGCTCCGGCAACCCGGGACTCGGACACCATACCCGAACCCCGGGCAAAACCTCCTCCAACTCCGTGCGCAACGCCACGATCCATTCCACATGCGCGGACGACGCGCGCGACACGTCGATGTACAGTCCCGTCACCTGCGGATACGCGCCGTAACGCCCCCACAGATACCGGGCGCGCCGCACAATCAACTCCCGCCACTCCGGCGTCTTCCACATCTCCCGCGCCTCAAGCAGCGGCCCGCCATGGTCCGCGTTCCACGGATGATCCTTCCAATTCAGCCGCGTGGAATTGTTCAGAAGTTCCTCGGTCACGATTCGGAGCGGGGCGTTCACCGCCGCCCCGGCCACCACGGCCTCAAAGCGCGCCGCCCGGGGTTGGACAAACTCGCCCAGCCCCGCGTACGATCCCCACGTCGCCGTCCAGTCCAGATCCGGCGTCCACACCGCCGCGATCGATTCGGGTTCCCATCCGCCATCCGGCCCGGCCCGCCAGACCCGCGTGTTCGCCGGTGGGTCCAGAAACTCTTCTGGAATTTCCGTCCTCTCCGGGCGAACCGGATTTCCATCCCGCACCTCCACCGTTCCCAACGCCACCACCCTGTCTCCATGCACCATCCGAACCGCATAGCGCCCCGAACGCGACGGACGCCACAGCGCGCGGAACACCGGCCGTCTCCACGGCGACCAGGTCGGCTCGCGCCTCCCCGGAAAACGACGCACCCGGTACTCTTGCACCCACACCGCCGGAAGCCGCGTCGGCTCTCCCTCCCCGCGTACCTCGATGTGCGGAGACGCCCCCGCGTCGAAGCGGTCCCCCGTCCAGTTCCACGGCTCCACCCGCAACGCCACAACCTCGCCCGTCGACACAGAGGACGGAACCGCTCGTGGAATCCACTCCACCGGCTCCCCACTGTTTCGAGCGACCAACTCCAACCCACCCACATCAATTCGCCCTTTCCACGGTTCGGGCGCATACAACCGCAGCCCCCACCGAATCGCCTCCCGCAACAGATCACGCCCATAAGGTCGATCCCCGTTCGCCGTGCGCCAATCCACGCCGTCCTCCGCCAACGAAAGCCTGAAAGACTGTTGCGTTCCGTCCAGCACCAGATCCTCACGCGTTTCCACCCACAGGCCGTCCCGGGTCTGAAAATAAAACGCCAGCCGCAACGCGAATCCAGGCGGATCTCCCATCAACCGAACCGGCAGCCGCAGTTCATCCCCCACGGACCAGTTCCACTCTACCTCCATCTGCCGATACGCCGTTGGCGGTGCCGCGCATTCCCACACCTCCGCCCCGGCGTGAAGGCACCACAGCGCCGCGACCCAAGCCACAAAGAAACGCCACCTGCTCACGGGAGGACATACTCCTTTTTCAATTGGTCCACCAGCCGGGCTCTCCGCACATCCACCGGCAAACTTCGATCCACATACCGCAACCCATGCGCCCTGGCCAGATTCCGCAACGGTTCCCGCATCACCGCCGCCCACCGTTGACGCTCTCCCGAGAAATCCGGCCCCACGAGCACCCCGTCTTCGAACTCGGTCGCCTCCTGAATCCGTTGCAACACGAACTGCCATTTCATCCACCAGACCGGATACGGCATCCCCCGGTCCAGGTCATAAAAATCCAACTCCACCGCCACGAACGCGCCCGGAGTCCGCTCCAGGGCGCAAAGCACCCCATGCACCCGGAACCAGGTGTCCGGCGCGGCGGCGGTATGCGACACCTGGAGATGAAAAGGCAGGGCCGCCAAGTCCTCCGGCAAACCCGAATCGGCCGCGGCGAACACCCGGATACGCGACAAGGGCGCTTTCTCTCCTCGCACCGCCCTCTCCACCAGCGCCACCGTTTCCCAGCGCCGGTCCAGAGGGGGAGGATCCAGATGGTCCGGCACCAGCACCACCGGCGTTCCCTCCATCTCCAGAAACCCGTCCCGTTCCGTAAACCTCCCCGGCGTGTCCGGACGCGTCAATCGAAACGACCACCCTTCTCCGTCGGGAGCCGAAATCCGCAAGATCCCCGCCGCTTTCGGACGCAGCGTCAGCTCGCGCCCCTCCCCTTCGCCCCGCGTTCGAAGTTCTTTATTTCCCAGTCTCGCCTCCGGTTCGACGCCCTTCGGAACCTGCAACTGGAACGTCAGCGGTTCCTCCAGGAAGACCACGTCCGGAGCATACGTCACCTCCAACCCGGCCGTACGGGCGGGCACAACGGTCGAAAGAACTCCGAAAACCGAGAGTGCAATCGCGAGGGCGTGGCGTAATCTGAGAGACATTTTACTCGAAGTCGTAGTAGTGTTGATGTACTTAAACGGTATCCGAGTAGTATGAAAGATAAAAAACCGGCCTCGAATGGTTTTACGCTGATTGAGATGTTGGTGGTGATCGCAATTGTCGTGTTGCTCGCCTCCCTCCTCATGCCGGCGGTAAACGGCGCCCTCATGAGGGCAAAGCAGACGAAATGTTTTTCGAATCTGCGCAACTTCGGTATTGCCTGGAACTCACGCTATCTCGAGGTCATGGCCTCCCCCCGCATCGCCGAAAGCGAGGCCGTGTACCCCTGGCTGTCCTCCATGGTGCCCGACGTGATCGGCGACCCAAAGATGTTCATTTGCCCCGCCGACACCAGCAACGGTCTCCACGGAAGCAAACCGGACACGGCTGATTATCATCAGGAGGATTCCGCAAAAAATGATTTCCCCGAAACCGACGATGTGGACAATCATCCCGATGTGGACCGGTGCTCCTACATGTACGAGTTTTGCGACACGGAATGTGATTGGTGGAGCGGATATGTGTTGGGTCCGGGAGGCGCAGTGGCCACCCAGTCCACCATCGACAAAAATTCCGACGGAACAACTACGTGGGCGGAAGTGAAATTCACCCAATTGAAATATGGTGACACTGCTTCCAAAAGCGCCTACGATCCCACACAATTCCCGCTCGTCCGCTGTTTCCATCATTATCGGGACCGTCCGTTGCGATATAAAGATTTAAAAAACAACACCATCGAGACCTCCGTCCGCGTATTAAATGTCGCCGTCGCCGGCAACACCTTTCTCAGCGGGTTGCAATGGGAGTATCCACTCTCCGACTAACCTCCGCCCCTACACGGCCTATGCACCTGTCCATTCGTTTCACTCCCCTCGCACTGGCCGTTCTTCTCTGGGCCGGCTGCGCCACGCCGCGCCACGACATCCCGCCAACCGCCCCCGTCCGGGCCGAACTGATCGAGGCCCGCGCGCTCTACAACGCCGGCCGCCTCACCGAGGCCCTTATCGCCTGCGTCGATATCGAACACCTCCACCCCCGCGCCCCCGGCCTGGCCGAGCTACAGGCCGACATCATGACCGCCATCGCCGCACGACGCGAAGCCCGGGAACGGCTCCGCCGGGCGGACACCGTCGCCCGCGGCCTGGTGGAGTCCGAAGAGGACGCCCGCATTCCCGACACCTACGGCCTGCGACGGGTCCTGGAGGGCGACGGACGCTCCCATGTCCGCCAACCGGGCAAAACCGAAGCCCTCCTCGACCGCACCCTCACCCTGCACTTCGACTCCGTCCGCCTCTCGGACATCATCACCTACCTCGGCGAACAGGAACAAATCAACCTCATCGCCGATCCCGGTCTCGTCACGCCCCCCGTCACCATCCACGCCGAGAACATCACCCTGCGGGAACTCTTCGAGTATCTTTCCCGCAACATGAACGTCAGCTTCAATTTGGGCCGGGGCGTCATCTGGATCACTCCGGCTCAAGAGCCCCGCTCCACCACGCCCCTCCATACCCGCCTCTACCGACTCCGCACCGGCCTGCCCACCCGCCATCTCACCGAGGAGGGCGCCGTCACCGAGGAACTTCCCCTCATCGACGCCCTCACCCGCTTCGTGCCCACCCCCGAAGGCGCCGACATGCTGTTCGACGCGAATACCCAAATGCTGCTGGTCAAAAACACCGGGCACAACCTTGGCATGGTCGATCGTATCGTGGACGCCATGGACGTCTCTCCCCCCCAGGTCCTCATCGAAGCCCGCTTCATCAACACCAACATCAGCGACCTCCGCGAACTCGGCGTCGACTGGCTCCTTCAAAGCGACCTCGAACTCTCTGATGAAAACGGCCAAACCCGCACCCGGCTCGACAGCGGCGCCACCATTGGCTTCGGCGAAGCCGTCAACGCCGGCGAGGGCTTCAACGGCACCTTCACCGGCATCCTCACCGACCCCCAGTTCCAGGCCGTCCTCCACGCCCTCGAACTCAAAAGCGACGCCCGCACCCTCAGCGCCCCCAAGGTCATCGCCGTCAACAACCGCCCCTCCTTCATTCGCATCGGGCGCGACCTCGCCTACGTCTCCGACGTGGACATCACCCGCGAATCCTACGGCACCGGAGAGGACCGCAACGAACTCCTGATCCGCGACCCCGTGGTCGAAACCCTCGAAACCGGCTATCAACTGGAAGCCACCCCCAGCGTCGGACGCGACCGCCGCGACATCAACCTCCGGCTCCGTCCGGAAATCGTTGAACTCATCCGCTTCCGTGAAATCACCCAGACCATCGTCAACACCAACCAGACCGGCACTTCCGGCACGGCGGCCGACGCCCTGCCCTTCGGAGGCATCGAATTCCCCGAACTCGCCCGCAGCCTGATCGAAACCGAAGTCGTCGTGCAAAGTGGCGAAACCGTGGTCATGGGCGGCCTGATGCGTCAGCGGGAACAGGAAAACGTTCGCGGCGTTCCCTTGTTGAGTTCCCTCCCCATCCTCGGAAAACTCTTCTCCCGCACCTCCGTCACCCAGGAAAAGGAAAACCTCCTGGTATTCGTGACCGCCACCCTGATTTCCCAGCGCGGCGAGGATCTGGTTCCACTTGAACGGCACCCTCCTCCCGACCCCGCCCCGCCGGGGAACCCCGGCGACGTGGACGGAACCATTCCCGATTGATCCGTATGCCGCGTTCCGCAAAAACCGTTCTGGGTCTGGAAATCGGACCGCGCTCCGTTCACATCGTGACGGCCGTGGCCCGGGGCGGACGATTGAAGGTGAAACGGGCCGACCGCCTCCCCGTTCCCGATACGCCCGGCGGCGCCGCCACCGTCCTCAAACGCTGGTGGGAGGAACACGCCCCCGGCAAAACGCCCTGCGTCCTCTCCGTCGGCGGCGGACGCGTCCTCTACCAGCAACTTCGCATGGAGGACACCGACCCGCGTGAACACGCCCAGGTCGCCCGCATGGAGGCCCTGCGCCTCGGGGAAATGACCGACGCCCCCATGGAGGTCTCCGCCACCCCCGCCTCCCGCGATTCCGGCGAGCGGCGGCTTCTGCTCGCCATGTCCCGAGCCGAGGCCCTGGAGGACGCGCTCCGCCCCGTGCGTGAGGCGGGCGCCGATCCGGTGAACCTCTGCCCCGCCCCCGTCGCCCTGTTCAACGGCCTCGCCGCCGTCGGAACCCCGATCGAGGGCCCCACCCTCGTCGCCGACCTCGGCGCCGATCGCACCGAAGTGGTGATCGGCGACGCCAAGGGCGTGCGATTCGCCCGCAGTTTCGATCTCGGCGACGCCCACCTCGACGACCTCCTCGCCCGCCACCTCCGACTTCCCACCCCGCAGGCCACCCGCGCCCGCTGGAAGTGCGACCGTCTCGGGGCCCTCCCCGAAGGGACCGACGACCTCTGCCGCCGTTTCGCGGAACAATGGACCCGGGAGATCGAAGCCTGCCTGGACATGTATACGGACACGTTGGACACCGAAGGCGAACCCGGCATCCGCACCGCGATCCTCGCGGGAGAGGGCGCGGACTGGCCCCCCATGCGCGGCCTGCTGGCCGACGCCACCTCCCTCTCCATCTCCAGCCCCGGCCGTCTACCCGGCGTCGAATCCGACGAAACCGCCGGATTCCTGATCGCCTGCGGTCTCGCCGCCGACGGACTCGGCCTCGCCCACGCGCCCGCCTCCCTCCTTCCGGCCTCGCTCCGACAACGTCTTGAACGCCAACGCAACAAACGCCATTGGACCGCCGCCGCCGTCTGCACCCTCGCCGCCATGGGCGTCCTGGTCGCAGGCGTCCGCGTGTCGCTCCACCGCGAGCAGAAACGGCTCCAACGCCACAACGCCACCCTCCAACGCTCCGACGCCCTGCGCCGCGAAACCGAAACCCTCCAGGCCAGGAAATCCCTCGTCGAGGACATGCTCGCGCCCTTGGAGGATTTTGTGGCCAACAGCGCCCGCGTGCGGGAACTCACTCTGTTCATTGCGGAACAAAAAACCGACGGCGATTTCCTCACCTTCCTCGGCGACAGCGAATCCTATCTTCAGATCCGCCTCGATTCCGCCGAAGACCGGGAACAACGCGCCCTGTCCCCCCGCGACCGCCTGGCCCTGAAACAGCTCAACCGCCGGCGCGCCGACGAAATGCGCGACGCCCGCATGAACCGGCTCATCGTCGAGGGTTTCACCCCCCGCGGCAACCTCTCCAGCGTGAAAACCCTGATCGAAGCCCTGGGCGCCCGTCCCGACGTCGCCCGGGCCGACCTCCTCAGCGACGACTTCATCTTCGGCGATCCCGACCGGGATCCACAATGGCAATCCGACGGGCACCGCCGTTTCGTGCTCGACCTCCGACTCGTCCCGCCCCGCGAACCCAAACCCGGACGTCCGGAATGAGCCTGGAATCGCGCCTGACCGAACGGCAGTTTTTCCTCCTCTCCCTGGGAGGGCTTCTCCTCCTGTTGGTGACCCTCTACGCCGCCCTCCTCCGGCCCCAGTTCCAACAGCACGCCGATCTCCGCCGAAAAGTCGACCTCAAAACCCGTGAACTGCGCGAGGCGGGCTACCTCCTCGGCGAGGCACCGCTCCAGGCCCGCAAGCGGGCGCTCGAACGGGAGTATGAACGCCTTCTGGGGGAATGGGAAACCGCCCGCGACCACCTTTCCACCTTCGGGGACCGGGACGAATCCACCCCCGCCGAGGTCGGCCATATCGACTACAAGGTCCGGCTCTACCTCACCCGGGACCGGCTCAGAGATAAAGCCGCCTCCCAAAAAATCGACGTGCCCGCCCTGCTGGGTCTTCCCGACACGCTGGACAGCGACGACGTGGCCCGGGAAAAAATGCTCCAGCTGCGCGCCGTCGAACTTCTCGTCGACACCGCCATCGAATACGGCATCGCCGATATCCGCGGCATCGATCCGCTGCCCCCCGTGGTCCACGCCGCCGGAGCCGAGGACACCGTCTACCTGGAGGAATACCCCCTCCGGGTCCGCTTCGAGGGCGACATGCGCGGCCTGTACCGACTCTGGGAGGCCATGTTTCAACCCGGACGCGCCATGCTCCTCCGGAACATCGCCATGGAGAAAACCTCGCTCCGCCACCCCGACGCCGTGCGGATGACCGCCACCCTCAGTTCCTTCCTGTTTCTGGAGGAGGCCGAAAACGTCGATCCCGCGCGCGAACGCAACCCCGCGCCCACGGCGGCGAAAGGACACTGATGGGACGCCTTTCCAAACAACTCTCCGCCCTCAAACAAGGCGACCCACGGGCCGTCACCCTGGTCGCGGCCCTGGTTTTCCTCCTCAGCGTCTGCTGGTTTGCCTGGACGTTCCTTCACCGGGAGGAGGCCCGCTACCTTCCGCTCGGAGCCGGAGGAGGCCTCCTCCCCTCCGACACGCCGGCCTTTTCTCTCACCGCCGAACTGGAACGGCAACGCGCGCCCGCCACCACCAACACCGCCCCCAACCCCTTCCACCGTGATCCACCGCCGCGCGAAGCCCGCACGAC
>Ga0194138_10000737_pt1 | contig 15454 bp, 21 predicted proteins | sample TARM_MetaG_T2_14_FD_134022 | JGI IMG/M metagenome (GOLD analysis project Ga0194138, IMG submission 134022) | Freshwater microbial communities from Pennsylvania, USA, analyzing microbe dynamics in response to fracking - TARM_MetaG_T2_14 (version 2) | ecosystem: Environmental > Aquatic >...
CCCATCGACTCAATCTGAAGGGGGAATCACTGAGAAAGGCCAACGCTCAAAACACGGTGCTGGTTGACCCATCGTGACCGCTCAGAGTACAAAACCCGCTCCAGCGTGAAGGCCGTGTGCAAATCGGTCACGATCCCCGGAATGACCGGTCACGTTCGCCGGAATACGCATCACGCACGCTGGGAAACTTTGCAATCCATAAATGACCAGCGTCGTCGACCACGCTCGCTTTCGGACGGGCGCCACCCAACGAGCCGCCAGGCGCAATTAGCATACGGAGCCAATCTCGACCATCACGCGAGGTGTTGTTGGGATCACGCTCAAGAGCCTGACTTGCCCTCTCAAGTTCAGTGATCGCAACAAAAGGTGGAGCGGCAACATTATCCGTGTTGTCGAGAAAAGCTCCTTCGCCATGGGGGCGGTAGCGCAGTGCTCCAACCCTGTACTGGTCGTGGACGCCTAGTAGGTAGTCGGATTCCCGAAGAATAGAGCCTTTGGGGGCCAAACCGTCACGGATGTCGCGCTCCAGTCGACGTTTCATGAGGAGTCGTCCCCAGCGGTCAGGACAAGAGTCTCCAAATACACCGAACATGTCTCGGCCATTTGGCGGGTACTGAGAGCCCTCGTACGGAAGGATGCTTGGGTCAATCTGTACCAAGCTTAAAAGAGGGTTGGTTAGCGCCTCGGGGTCATGTTCGTACTCAAATTTCTCGATAGCACCTTTGTTCCACGCATGGAGCCAGCCCAGGCGTTGCGGCCCGCCCAATCCTTCCCAGTCGGCGCATACCTCGATAGGCGTCATTTCTTGTCTCCGCTTGGTGGAATGATAAGGATGGAAAGTGAATCCGTATCAAGTGATCCGCTAGAGCCAAGGCGCTTGCTTTTTGGGGGCTCGGTGGCAGTGGAGATAGACGAGTCACCTGCTCCTAAGGTGCTCCTGTATTTTTTTTCTTCCGGGCTTTCAGCTACGGCAGCCGTGTTCCGGGCGACTTCAACGCCGCCCTTTTTTCGGCTACTTTTTTCTAATAGATCGGAGTCTTGGAGATGCCTGCCCAGTTCATCCGAGGAGGCAAGCTTGCTGAGGTCTTTCTCCATGCCCAGTATCTGCAAAACCGCTAAATAAGCGCCAATGGTGCTGCCCGAGGAGCCTTTCTCCAGCGCTCGCAACGTCATCAGCGACATCCCAGCCCTCTCTGCAGCTTGCTTGGCCGTGATCTTTCGGCGTAAGCGGGCGATTTTGATGCGCCCACCAAGCTCGGACACAAGGCGTTCTGTAGAGGGAAGAAGCGGTGCGACCTTCTTCGCCATGATGTTATTCCTTCACTTAAAAGCGTTAAGTGAAGGAATAATAGCATCATTTAGAGAATGCTTGGCATGAAATTATTTTGGCACTTTATAGTGTGGAAAGGCTGAAATAATGGCATCGTTCTGGTGCGTGACGGGCCGAGAACTGCTTTTTCCATCAAATATCGTCAACTCGTGTGCGTCCATTCTGGGTGGGTCACCAGGCTCTCAGCCCTTGCAAGCTCTGACGGTTATGGTGCCTAGAGGGCGCTGCTTCTCCGTGGCGTCCGCCACGGAGGCTATTGCTGTTTTGATGACAAACACTTGCACGGGCGTTTGCTCCATGCGCACGCTGAATGTAGATGAAGCGGCGCGCGAGTAACGCTCGTGCCCCCCATACTCGCGGCGCGAGTATGGGGGCGGTGTGCTGGTTCGGGCGGAATGAGAAATACACGAGGCGTAGGCCGAGGGTGTTTCAGTGCAGCCAGAACCGGCTCACCGCGCCTTCGCGTAGCGGCTGCTTTGTCATCAACATAACAACAAGAGGTGAGTGCTCATGCAGCCTGAAACCCTGAAGAAGTACCAGACCCGGGCGCGGAATTTTTACCGCGACCATTGCAACGGAAGCGCGACTGATTCGGCGCAGATATGCGCGGCTATGGTGGCGCTTGCGCCACAGTACGTCAGCAGCTCCTTTCGCGTCCTGAAGAGTGCGCTGGCGGCGGATCAGTTGGCTCGAGGGAATCCGGTTGCAGCTGAGGCGATTCGATCGGTCACCAATCCCGTAACAGCACCTGGCTCAACCATGCCACGCAAGCCGAGGCCGCGACGGGTGCGCTCGGTCTCCAAGCAAGACGTCGCTCTGTTGGTGCGGCATTTATCTGATAGTGGCTGCAGCGACGAGTGGGCAGCGGTGATGTTGGCGTATGTCACGGGTGCCCGGCCTTGTGAGATGCGCTCGATCGAGGTCGAGGGCAACCTTGTCATCATTCGAGGGGGAAAGAAAAGCCGGAAGCTTAAGCGCGGTGCGGATAGGGCGTTGGTGATCGAGAACCCAAAAGCCTTGAAGGCGGTTATCTTGGCTGCGGAGCGTCTGCGGCATACTACGCGCTCAGATACGGCTATTCGTGATGCGCTACGGAAGGTCTGCAGAGAGCTGTGGCCTAGGCGAAAAGTGCAGCTTACCTTGAAAAGCCTGCGCCACCAGCTTGGTGCGAACTTGAAAGCGTCATCCGACAGTCCGCAGCAAATCGCTTACATCATGGGGCACCAGTCCACTGAATCCATTGATGTATACGGGGATCGGCGTAAAGGCGAGGGGCGCAAGCTATACGTTGCTCCGGCCAATGATGCTGATGTGGAGCGGGTGCGTGTTTCAACTCGGGACGCCCGCTATGGCCGTAGCCATGATCCGGTGGCGGTGGACTTTGTTGGTGGTGTGTCAGACACAACTCCGTTGGGGCGTTTCATTCGACGCTGGGAGCGTGAGCAGGGATCTCGGCGCTGAGATGGCTTTCTATTAATAAAAAGGGCGTAGCCTTGTACGTATTAACAAGTCGGTTACTGGAATCAAAAAATGCGCCCTAAAGTCTCAAGCGAAGCTTTTTTTCTAACGCCGTCGCCGATCAAAATGTAAATCGTGTTTAGTGTTTGGAAAATGAAGCCCTCTTCGAATTTGTACAGATAACTTGTGCGAACAAAGTCGCCAACATCCCAGCGACGCTGACTGTCATAAATAACGCTAGCAGCGTAGATAACGGCAGGCTTTCGATTAGTTCTGGTCAGCTCGGCGAGTTGCGCTTTAGTGACGTCAAGGTCTATCCAGCGCCAATCCGCAACAAGGCAGTACTCACAGTAGGGGTAACGCTCGCGGACGAGCCTTAGCGCTTCGTCCTGACTCACCTGAACCCCTGGCATTGGTATCCCTGCACTAAAAAACAGGTCAGCCACCTCATTTAACTGTTTCATTGCTTAGCCTCCGTAATAGCGGCGAGCCGGAGGCTCATCAGTGTATATCACCACATCAGAGCCAGGCTCTACTTGGTTGGCCATGAGCTTGATAGGGCCGCCAAACTGATAGCAACTGAATTTGGTAAGAACAAGGTAAAACAGTTCGCCTCGCTTGGTCCGTTTCTCGACAAATTCCAATACATCAGCCACTGCAATTCCTTTGTTATCAGGAAAGTCGCAGGTTACGACCGTTTGGAAGCTTCGAATGCGGAGACCTTCGCCGGGTGCACTAAGGATTCGCTTGATTATCTCCGTGTCATTTGTAGCGATGGTGTTTACAACCTCATTAGTCTCCGTACTCGCAAGCGTGATGCTCATCCAGCGCTCGCTGCCTTTTTTGTTCAGGCACCAGAGACCTGCTCGTTCTGACTTAAACTCAAAATCTATATTCCCTGCTTTAGCCACCACTATGAGTCTCCACTTCAGGTATTTTTTCAGTTGATGTACCGCCACGCTTGCGTGGTGTCATTGCAAGGCGGCATGAGCAGGATCTTGACTGCGTCGGCTGAAAGCGCGTTGGGAGGCCCGCTAGGCCGCCATCACACCTGCTTGCCTTTCGCCAAGGATTACAAACCGCATGTATTGATAGGCTTTCTGATATGCTCGTTTCGCCATTTCATTAGCTTATACGCTAACGATGTGGCGCGTCAAAGCTGGTTTGATGCTCAATTTTGAGCGTTGCAAAAATGGAGTTCGCAAAGGTTTTAGGGCAGGTACTACGGGATGTGAGGCTCCAGGCGGGATTGACGCGTACTGAGTGCGGCGAGCTACTTCACATTGCAAACCTGAGCAAGGTCGAGAATGGGCAGACCCTCCCACGTATCGATACGCTTGCCGCCCTCTGTAAGCTACTCGGCGTGGCACTCAGCGACGTTTTCACGGTTGTTGAGGCGCGGCTATCTGGCCATAGCGTCGAAGAGCAGATCGTGCTGAGTAACAAACGACTTGGGGAGTTGCTGAGCACTGGACGGTTCGAGCCAATTGCTCAAGTTGATGCGCTTAGGGGGATACGAGGGCAGAAGGCGGATACCACTCGTGAAGCAGTCATGCGCATGCAGCGCGAAGGGCTGCGCAAGGATGAGATTGTTCGAAAGCTGGGTGTGGGGCTTCGGACTGTGCAGAGGTATTGGGCAAAAGATGGCTAAACGGCCTGCTACAGGTGTGCGCCTGGGTACCTACCGGAGCAGAATACCCTGCGAATTAATGCTAATTCCCGAGTGTTTGGGGATTCGGTCAACCATGTCGGTAATGAGCCGAGGGGCCTTCCTGCTGATTTCATTAAGATGGCGGCGACGGAAAGTGTGCGTCAATGGTTCGTACAGGCCTTGATAGAGACGGTGACAGTTCTTCTTACAGCGTCCAGATCTACCTTTACTCTTCTAGGCTACACAGGGGTTCTACCCCGTTACTGCGGACACTTTTGAAAAGAGGCACAATGTGCCAAAGGAGTGTTCATGTCCAAACGCAGAAGATACAGCCCCGAATTCAAGCGCGAAGCCATCGCGCTATCTCGCCAGCCAGGTGCCAATTGCCGCCAGGTGGCCTTAGAGATTGGTATTAATCCCAACCTGCTGTCCCGGTGGGCGCGTGAAGCCGAAGGGGAGCCAAGCAAGGCCTTCAAGGGCTCGGGAACGCCGCGTGACGAAGAGCTTGCGCACTTGAAGCGCGAACTGGCACGGGTAAAAAAGGAACGTGATTTTTTGCGCGAAGCGGCAGTGTTCTTTGCAAAGGAGTCGTCCTGAGGTATCAGGCGATTCAACACTGTCGCAGTCTTTTCCCGATACGTCTTATGTGTCGTTGCCTGAAGGTATCGGCCAGCGGCTATTACGCTTGGGCATCTCGTCCGCAGTCCAGCAGGGCAACAGCGAACGAGAGTCTGTTGCAGCGGATCAGAGAGATTCATGATGACAGTGGCGGAATGCTTGGGTCGCCCCGTATGCACGAAGACTTAGCTGCCGAAGGCGTTGCAGCCAGCCTGAATCGGGTTGCAAGGCTAATGGCTAAGCACGGCATTCAGGGTTGGCCCCGCAGGAAGCGAGGACGCCTTGGACGCGCATCAAATCGGCCACAAGGTATTCAGAATCATCTTGAACGGGATTTCTCCGCACTGGAACCTGATACCAAGTGGGTCACTGACATAACGGAGATCTCCACGCAGGAAGGAAAACTATTTCTCTGCGTGGTCCTGGATTTGTTCAGCAAGCTGATCGTCGGCTGGTCTATGCACCACAGGCAGGATCGGCAGATGGTAATCAGAGCCGTTCAAATGGCTGTCTGGCAACGTCAGGGCAAAACACCGGTGATATTGCATTCAGACCGAGGCAGTCAGTTCACCAGCGGTGATTACCAGCGATACCTAGGCAGTAACGATTTGGTCAGCAGTATGAGCGCGGTTGGCCATTGTGGAGACAACGCCGCCTGTGAGGGGTTCTTCGGAATGCTGAAACGAGAGCGGGTACACCATCGGCGTTACCGTACGCAGGACGAGGCAAGAGCTGACCTATTTGAATACATCGAGCTGTTCCATAATCCCAGGATGCGACGTAGAGTTGCTGCTCAGGATCGAAAACTTACAGCCGTTTTATAACCGTCCGTGGAAACGGGGTAGAACCCGTTCTTTCGCCTGAATCGCAAGCCTCCAGCAGGCTGACGCGACGAGCAAACCCCCACCAGTGGCTACCGGCGCCGACGCTCAGATCCAGCGGCAGGCCGCCGAAGCATCATGTTCATGATGCGAGAGCACGGTATAGAGATTGGGCTATTCAAGGTGCGCAATCTGATGAGTGAAATGAAGCTGGTCAGCAAGCAACCATGTTCCCACGCCTATAAAAAGGAGACGGTCGAGCGACCGGATATCCTGAACGTGTTGAAGAAGGAGTTCACCGTATCGGCGCCGAACGAGGATTGGTACGGTGACATCACGTATGTCTGGGTTCAAGGTCGCTGGTATTACCTGGCTACCGTGATTAATTTTTACGCACGCCTGGTGGTGGGTTGGGCGTTTGCATCGAAGCCGGATGCCGATCTGGTGATCAAGGCTCTGGACATGGCGTACGAACAGCGTGACCGACCCCAGGACGTGCTGTTCATTCGGACCAGGGTACCTATGCCATGACAATGCGCCAATGGAGCGGCTGTTTCGCAGTCTGGAAGCAGAATGGGGCTGACCGTGGGCTACATGAGTGCATCGCGGGCACAGCAGGATATCAGTCGGTTTCTGATGCCAGGGTACAACTTGCAACGGCCATATCAGTTCAACGGTGGACCACCGCCCGCTGTGGCTGGGGGAGAGTTAGAGAGTACTTGCTCTTCCGGGTACGCGGATTAAATGGTTGATCTTACCTTTGCATGAGAGAGAGAGTGAAGCAAGCCGATATTTTATCGGATTATCTGGTTAGTGCTCCAACCTCCTGCTGATGCACACTTCCTTCGCTAATTCCAGCAAGAACCCCACAAACCTCAATTTCCCGATCATCGTTGCAGCTCGCTCTTAATGAAACGAGTTGTTTCTCAAGCGCTTGCAGACCGGTTATCTGTGACCGCACTTGAGAGATGTGATCATCGAGCAAGGCGTTGACGGCGGTGCAAGGCTGATGAGGCTCGTCTTGATAGCTCTGTAGTTCGTGAATCTCAGCCAGTGACAGGTCTAGGATTCTGCAGCGACGGATGAAGGCAAGCCGCTCACTATGCTTCTCGGTATAGACACGATAACCGTTGTTCTGCCGATCAGGCGGCGGCAACAAGCCCTGCTGTTCATAGAAGCGGATCGTCTGCGTTTCGACCCCTACCAGCTGCGCCAACTGACCAATACGCATCAGCCTTCTCCCCTGTTGACCTTGTAGTGGCTTTATGGTTTTAAATGGTACCACAACATTTGTCAAGTGGAATAGTAGCATGAGAAAATCCTGTGGTAGCGCCTGTGACGGTGACGCAACGTCCGCAGTGGATAGCAATATGCATGCCTCCTCCGAAGCGTCAGGGAACTGGGTCAGCGTTTATGCCGTGCCGAAGATGGACTGCCCATCAGAAGAGCGAATGATTCGCCTGGCCCTGGACGGCTTTGAGGAGATTCGGGCGCTGTCCTTCGACTTGTCGAACCGCCGGCTCAAGGTCGTGCATGACGGCGAAGTCGAGCCCATCACCTCGAAACTGAAGACCTTGAGGCTAGGAGCCTCGCTTCAGGAAACCGTCGCTGCAAATCCGGAGACCATCAAGGCCGCTGAGTTCTCGCCAGCTTCTGCTAAGCAAGAATCCAGGACCCTGCGTTGGTTGCTCGGCATCAATGCACTTCTGTTCGGGGTGGAAATGACTGCCGGTCTAATCGCCCAGTCCACCGGGCTGATTGGAGAATCCCTGGACAATTTTGCAGATGCAGCCGTCTATGGCCTTGCCCTTTATGCGGTCGGGCATAGCGTAAAAATGCAGGTACGCGCCGCGCATCTAGCAGGCTGGCTGCAGCTAATTCTGGCTATAGGCGTACTTGTGGAGGTGGTGAGACGCTTTGTATTCGGTAGTGAGCCTGAATCGCTGGTGATGATGGCTATCGCATTTGTCGCATTGATTGCCAATACCAGTTGTTTGCTGCTCATATCCAAGCACCGTGAGGGCGGGGCGCACATGAAGGCAAGCTGGATATTCTCGGCCAATGACGTAGTGATCAACCTGGGGGTTATCATTGCCGGAGCTTTGGTTGCCTGGACAGGATCCAATTATCCGGATCTGATTATCGGCACAGTCTCGGGGGTCATTGTACTTAACGGTGCCAGGCGCATTCTGGCGTTGAAGTAATGCCCATCATTGGCAAAACTCTCGCCGTATGCCCTGTTGCCCATATCAAGCCTGCTGGCAGCGTCTGATCAGGCTGTAAAGTGGCTGGTGCAGCAATCAATGGTCTAGGGCGAATCTGTTTAAGTGATCCTGCTCTTTAACTGGGTGCATCTATGGAGCACCCGTGCCGCATTCAGTCTTTTTGCGCATGGTGGGGGCTGGCAGCGCTACTTTTTTAAAAATCGTCATAAAAGAGAATTCATTGCATACCGTCTTATCCTCGGTGGCACCATGGGCAATCTGACATGCTTTCCGAGTTGCCCAGTGTCGTACTTTTCTTCCAGTCGACAGCCTTAGAGGACACCGCGGGAGACCTCCTGACAGGGCTGATCGCAGCCTACTGCTTATACGGGTGATAGATGTCATTCCACGGCTTCGGAAGGAAAAGCAGACCATGTAAGCCTTGAACCACTTGGTCACCTCAGTGAGACTGTCAGATTTTTTGTGTTCGGGCTGTTAATGGCCTGCCATCAGGTAGGCCCTCACTTACCAGGTTGGCTTGGTGAAACGATCTTCGTACAGGATCACGAACTGAGTCATAGCGGTTTCCAGTCATGCGCCGCACTACCCCAGTTGGCAGTGATATTACGTAGCGCCAACCAGAATACCTTTCGTATGGCAGGCGGGAAGACAAGGAACGGAATGAACCTATCCCATCCACGCCGCCATTGTCTTGCTGGCTGAATACGAAGCAGCAGCTCCCAGCTTGCGGCGCACCGAGTCGAGTCCAGAAACATTCACTTTGCCACCCTGGTGAGCCCGAGGAATGGGGTGATGGGATTGAATTGAGCGGAGCAAGAAAGCATGAGCCACAGGATTGATCTTGATTTCGGAGGCGAGAGCATTGGGTGATAAGTGCGCGCTACTCTTCGACCTATCCACGGGAATGCGCTACAAGACTCTTGTAACGAGGGTGATGGCTTTGCTTGCCGGAGGCGCCATGCCGCTTGCCTTTGCCCCTTTTGGTTGGGCATGGCTTGCGGTGGTCGCTCTGGCCGCATTGTTTGTCCTGACCGCGCAACCTTCAAAGCGTCAGGCGTTATGGTCGGCTTACTTCTTTGGCCTTGGTTACTTCGGTGTAGGTGTCTCCTGGGTCTTCGTCAGCATCAGCCAGTACGGCAATGGCCCCGTGGTGGGGATGTTAGCTACAGCGGCCTTTGTCTCGCTGCTTGCCCTCTTTCCATGGGGCGTCGCGTACCTCGTACGCCGCCTGCACCCTGAGATGGATGCGACGGCCCTCTGGCTAGGGCTACCAGCGACATGGGTGTTGAGTGAATGGATGCGCACCTGGTTCTTAACCGGCTTTCCCTGGCTCTTTGTCGGCTACAGCCAGACCGACACCACACTCGCCACTATCGCGCCTGTCTTTGGTGTGCTTGGCGTGAGTTTTCTGGTGGCCTTGCTCGCTGGCGGCCTGGCTTGGGTTGTTTTAAATCCAAGCCTGCGCCGTGCAGCGGTAGCCGGTGCCGTGTTAACCGCTACTCTTGCCAGCTTGCAGCTCCTGGATCATGAGTGGACGCAGCCAGCCGCTGATCCTATCAATATTGCCCTCTTGCAAGGAAACATCGCGCAAGACAGAAAATGGGACCCGGATTCACGGGGAATCACGCTGGACCGTTATCAGGCGCTTACGAAGCAGCATCTCGGGGCCGACATTGTGATTTGGCCAGAAACGGCAATCCCGATGTGGCATGACGAGGCTAGAGAATATCTTGCTGAGCTTAAGGCGTTAGCCGATCAGGCCGGCACCTCGTTGATGATTGGCGTCCCGATACGCGAGGAGGACGGTCGCACCTACAACGCGGTGACAAGCCTCTCCGATCCCTCAGGCTTCTACTACAAACGTCACCTGGTGCCCTTCGGTGAGTATGTTCCGTTTCGGGAGTTTTTGGGTTCGTCCCTCGACGTGCTCGGGGCGCCCATGTCCGATTTCACACCGGGACGGGAAGCGCACGTCCTGAAGGCAGCAGGGGTGCCTGTAGGGGCACTCATCTGCTACGAGGCGGTCTTTGGTGCTGAAGTCACGGAGTTTCTGCCCGAAGCGCAGTTGCTGGTGAATGTCAGTAACGATGCCTGGTTCGGCAGCTCGCTCGGCCCTTTCCAGCACTTTCAGATGGTCCGCATGCGTGCCATCGAAACCGGACGTGACCTACTGCGAGCCACGAACACGGGTATCACAGCAGCTGTCAGCTACGAGGGAAAGGTTCTTACACGCGCTCCTCAATTCCGCGTAGCCACCCTCAGTGCCGAAGTGACCCCCAGAACTGGCGCAACCCCTTATGTGCGCTGGCGGGATTGGCCTGTCCTTGGCGTGATCGCACTCGGACTCGGCTTGCTCCTGCTTCGTCGAATTCGGCAGTATCATCGCTTGGGTACATGACAGCGAGCAGATTTTAAATCGGATGAGGAGGAAGGGATTTGTCTACATGTGGCAATTGGCTATCAAGAAAAAAGCTCACAAGCCGGGAAAGCGATGCGTTGCTGTGGCTCTCGCTCCTGTTAATGTTGGCGGCGTCTATATGGAGAAGAGATATGAGCACTCAAACAACCTTCTGTTTAAGGATGCAAGCGGCCAATGGCGGGGTCAGACCGGACGTTTCAGTCGGGAATCGTGGGAAGGGCTGGAATAGCTGAATGATCGATCACATTCCCTCTTTACTCATCGCCAGCCAGCTCTTAATGGCGACAGTGGCAGGTTTGCTGCTCAACCTGACGCCCTGCGTTTTGCCCGCGATTCCTATTAAGGTCCGGACTATCTTACGAGAGGCGGGCAGCCAACGATCGCACCGCGTGCTGGCCGCATTGGCGTTCACCGCAGGAACACTCGCGTTTTTCTTGACGCTGGGCGGATTGACCGCATTTCTTCAGTGGAGCTGGGGCACTTTGTTTCAGTCCGCGGTGTTCGTTGGTATCCTTGTTGCCTTGCTGGTCGGGTTTGCGGTGGTCACGTGGCTGGATTTGCCCATTCCGATCCCGTCGTTCGCCGCCTCGGCCCATGGCCGGCGTTACTCTGAAGCATTCTTATCGGGGTTATTGAGTGCGGTTTTGGCTGCACCTTGTGCTGGTCCTTTCCTGGGTGGAGTCCTAGCCTTTGCCGTTACCCAGCCGGCGCCGGTAACTATGGGGATATTCGGCAGTATCGGGCTGGGGTTGTCGCTGCCCTACGCGGCACTGATCCTCAAACCCAAGTGGCTGAGCCGGTTGCCCAAGGCGGGGCCCTGGACTCTGGCCATTCGAGAAGGGCTCGCGCTGGTCTTGCTGGCCGCAGCCGTCTTCTTCAGCGCGAGCCTGATGCCCAAAGCGGTTTATCCCTGGCTATGGTGGTCTTGGCTGGCACTGGTGCTGGCCTGGGGTGCTCGCCGTTTCGTCCAGGGTAATGGTACCGTGCGTGTGATCACCACAACGGCGGCAGGCCTTGCCCTTGCGATGACTATGGGATTTGCATCCCCGCTGGACAGCAACGGAGACGAACTCGTCTGGCAACCCTACTCCGCAAAGTTACTGACGGAGACAAAAGCCCGGGGCACACCCTATTTGCTGGAGTTCACCGCCGACTGGTGCATCAACTGTAAGATACTTGAGCGCACGGTCTACCAAGAGCCCTCCGTGGCCAAAGCCGTGCGGCGCACCAAGATGGTGCCTATACAAGTGGACGTGACAGCGAGCAACCCCGAAAAAGATGCGCTATTAACTGCGACCGGTGGGCAGGCCTTACCCTTCGCAGTGGTTATTGACGGTGACGGCACCGTTATCGCCCGTTTCACGGGGCTTTTTGACGCCGACAGCTTGGTCGAAGCTATCAGTCGTACCGAAAACCTACAACCTTAGATACTGGAGATGAATCATGGTGATTCGACATAAAGGATTGCTGGCTGGTGTAGTGGCTTTTCTCCTCGCGATCGCTGCGTTCATGTTGATCGACACCAACGGAAACAACCCCGACGCTGTCCAGACTGAACGAGCCGCTCTTGAAGTCCCGGTTTCGGCCCGAACAGGATTGGCGAATTCCGCTGATAAGGTACGCCTCACTCTTGCGAAAGGCGACGCAGCATTGGCGGGAAAGCCTGGTGAATTCGTTCTGACATTGAACATTGAACCGGGCTGGCACGTGAATGCCAATCCGGCCTCTATGGAGTTCCTGATTCCCACTGTCGTCAATTCTTCAGTCAACGGCCAAGCGCTTGAAATCCCGACGCAGTACCCGCGCGGCCGGGTCAGTGACATTGTGCTGGGTGACACCGCCCTTGAGGTGTATGACGATGGTGCGAGTATTCGGCTGCGGCCCGACGGAAAACAGATTGCCGTGCTGGAAAAGGTAGGCAGGCTCGAAATGATTGTACGGGCGCAGGCCTGCAGTGACGAGGGCGTCTGCCTGGCACCGACTGACATGCCTGTTGCGCTGAATCTGGACGATACCAGCCGACAATAAGTCAGAACGCACTTTGGAAGTGACGCAACTGGGGAATGACTGTGAACAGCTTATTCAGAGTATCCCGATTGCCGTGGTTGCTCTTGGCAGCTCAAGGCCATGCCAGAGTTCATGTCTAGAGATGGGCGAGACTCGCTTCGTTAAACGGCAAACTTACATTGTAATTCGCACATTCCGCATGATGAAGTGGCTTCGGGGAAGTGTCGGCATCCTGTCCCAGATAATCGATAAATCTTGTTGGGGAATCTCGTATTGGAGCGAGCGAGCCAGAAAACGGGCTGCAACGCTCATCAAGGCGCCGGCAACGCCTTCTCCCGGACAGCGATGGTTAACATGCGGGTCGCCTGGTCCTTGCGGGATTGCCTGCCCAGCGCACCGTAACTGTTGAGGGTCAGCCTTTCATTCTTTGACTCGGCCGGCTTCCGCCTTTGGGCTCAGCAAACTGCCCAGGATCAACATGGCGGCGCCGACGACGATACCAATATCCGCCAGGTTAAACGCAGGCCAATGCCAGGACTGCCAGTAAAAATCCAGGTAGTCGATTACATGGCCTCGAAATGCGCGATCGATCAGATTCCCAACTGCCCCGCCCAAGATAAGGCTATAGCCTAGCGCTTCACTGTTGACTCTGGGCTTACGCAATACCAGAGCCAGCACGATTGAAATGACCAAAGCTATGACGATGAAGAAGTAACGCTGCCAACCGCCCGCGTCAGCCAGGAAGCTGAACGCTGCACCGGTATTCCAGAAATGAACCAGATTGAAGAACGGGGTGAAAGGAATCACGGTGCCGACCGGGAGCGAACCCGTAACTGCGCTTTTCATCGCTAGGTCGGCCGAGGCAATGGCCAGCGATAGCATCCACCAGAACCAGGGAGCAGCGAGAAGTGACCTTCTAGGAGACGAGCTCATCGCGTTTCTCCTTGAAGAAGTCGCTGCAGCTCCGGTGAGATGGGCATCGGAGCAAAAGCACTGACCCTGGCGCGCCCGCTGTTTCCGAGCGGCACCCAGATCTTAGAGAACAGCAGGGCCGCTATGATTCGCGGAACTTGGCTGGGCACCTCTCGAAAGTCGCGCAACTGCCAGCCAGCCCTTAGCATCAGCCAATGGCTCTGAGCATGAAGAATAGCCATTCGCTGGCTCAATATGTGGGCTCGCTCCAGCCAAGAGAAAGCCTCGGTTGGCGCCTTTTCACTGAGTGCTTTCCTAGCTTGGAAAAAGGCCTCATCGATGGCAATGCGGAGAGCGGTATTCATCTGGATCTCACTTACGCAGCAGATTGCCTAAGTGAACACCCTATAGCAGCTATAGGGTCAAGCGCTATGGATTCAGGCGACGCGAAAAATGACTTGAAGCCGAAATCATAAAAGAGGTTTGTCGCCCCCCAGCAGGCCAGCAGTTTGTCCGCATGGTCTGCTTTATAGGTTCGATAGCCAGTGTCTTCGCGATTAGGCGGTGGAAGCAGTCCCTGACGTTCATAAAAACGAATCGTCTGAATGTCCACCCCCGCCTGATGTGCAAGTTGGCCGATGCGAATAGTCTGTCCCTTGGTAAAAAGCCAGTATATCCAGGCTTGACCCTATGCCTGCTACATGGTTTTTAATCGGCAGGATCAAGTTCTATAGGAGAAGCTGATCATGAATTCCTGTGAGAAACCCAGTGGCTGTGGCCCCGTGTCGGCAACCACTGAAGCGGCAACCGCGCCTTTGAATGAAGGAGCATGGATCAGCAGTGCCCAAAATGGGTTGCTCTTCAGAAGAACGAATGATTCGGCTCGCGCTGAATGGCTTTCCTGAGCTCAATTCGTTGGCCTTTGATCTAAGCAGCTGACAGGTGCGCGCTTTGCATGACGGTTCGGTTGACCAGATCGCGACCAAGCTAGAATCACTTGGCTTCTTCCTATCCAGATTTGGTGATTGGTACGGTCGCTGGCCTCATCGTACTCAACGGTCCGCGCCGAATCCTGGCATTGAAAGCCTGGCCAACCGGATCGACAGCCACTCCCATTTACCCAAACAGAGGCGCGTAGCTTATGACTGACGTTAAGACGACTGAGATAGAACAGTTGATGGCTGGATTGAACAGAAAAATTGCCGAAGGGAATGCCGCCCAGAGTCGCGATGCAGCTTATGCCGTCTATGTGAAGCTCGCGTCGCTTCGTGAGCAGCTCCCAGCCCTCACAGAAGCCGGGGTGGAGAAGGCCTTGGAGCACGCCAGCCAGAAGGCCAGGCGACTCTATGAGGCTTTTCACCTTGAAGTGCAGTATGACTTGGAATGGGCGAGCAGCCGCAGCTACGAAGACTCTTAGAAATTTGTCCTTGAAGATGAGCAAGCGGCGAATGGGCCACGGGTGAAGCCCGGCCTAAACGAATCCATTGTGCCATGAATGAGGTTTCCACTATGCAGCATCGAACTACCAGATGAGCTGAGTGGAAGTGAAGATGACACTCTCGAGACTGCCAATGAGGGGGCCGCAGACCCTGTCCGTTTAGCTACGCCGCTGGGCCGGGCCATTGGTAATCTGTTCGTCCAGGCCTTGCCGCTACTGGACGGCAACCCACCAGGCTAGCTCAATGTCTTCATTATCGGTGGCGGTGCGGTGCATCTATTCACCCATGCGCGTGGCAGTGTTGACATCGATGCAGAGATCGAGGCCGCGTGCTGCGCAAGGACGAGATCATGACCGTTTACACGCCGCCCGAGGGCTACGAGGATAGCGACCATGCTCGGTGGTTTTTTGGCGAATTAGTATATGTTTCATTGTTATAGTGATGTCTTGGCTACTTCGCTGCTCACCAACTGGGAGGGTGTGCAGAATTCTGTGTAACCTGGGATGGGGTTACTACTGTGGCAGCCTGCCTTCGTAGCTGATCGTAAAGCGTGTCAGTGCCGCTTTCCAGTCAC
>Ga0194138_10000738_pt1 | contig 15449 bp, 31 predicted proteins | sample TARM_MetaG_T2_14_FD_134022 | JGI IMG/M metagenome (GOLD analysis project Ga0194138, IMG submission 134022) | Freshwater microbial communities from Pennsylvania, USA, analyzing microbe dynamics in response to fracking - TARM_MetaG_T2_14 (version 2) | ecosystem: Environmental > Aquatic >...
GAGGGTTCATTCTCCGGAGAAAAAATTAAAATTGATAAAGTACTCAACCGCCCGGTTATTATACTTGCATCGCGCATTGCCGAAAGCAAATACAAAAAGAACAAAAGCGGAAAAGTATTAATGCTGCAGTTAGAAATAAACGACGAAAAACGGGTGCTTTTCACCGGTTCCGATGTATTGATTAGCCAAATAGAACATGTAAAGGAAAAAGACTACCCGTTTGAAACCACCATAGTGAAAGAAAACGAACACTTTCAGTTTACCTGAAAATTATATTGTGCCCCCGAGGGAACCGTTCCCTCTAAAAAGAACGCTTCCTTTTTGCCTACTTCCAACTGATCACTGATCACTGATCACTGATCACTGATCACTGCCAACTGATCACTGATCACTTCTCTTTTGTCCTTTCAATTCCCCATCCAACCACCTACATTCACATTATGAATTTCATTATCGGCATAATTACAGGAATAGCCATAATGGCCGCGCTCATCGAATGGCGCACATGCTTTTACCCTGATATACTGAAATATGGAATTTTCGAAACAATTAATAATAAGTTGAATGCAAAAAAAAAATCAGGAGATGATTGAACTAATAAACCCCGGAGACAAAATTAACTCGGTTATAGACTGGTTTTTTTCAACAATAACGTTAATTCTTTCGCTGTTTTACGATGCCAGGATTGTTTTGCACGCCGTTCTTTTTTTAATAGTAATTGACCAGGTAATGGGTGTTACTTACGCTCTGAACAAAAAAAAATTTAGCTGGAAAACATTCAGCAAAGTGTTCATGAAAATAATAATTTACATAGCCGCCATACTCGCCGCATTTGTATATGAACGATACTTGCTGAACTCAGAACCAATTTACTTCACGAAAATCGTGGCCGCCCTTGTTGGTGCAAAAGAAATAGTGAGCAGTTATACCAAGTTTGCAAAAATGACAGGAATAGAAATATTTCAAATGATCTGGGAAAAAATAAAACCATAGCCATGAACATTAACCATTTACCAACAGGACAGCCTTTACGCGTGCTTCCATCGTTCTCGGACAACTGGATGAATGGCGTGGTAACCGAGGCCGAAGGGGTGATCGACAAATTTGTGCAGCTCGATAACGGCGAAGAAGTTTTTGATTTTGAAATCGAGGAACTCAAAATTTTGGAACGATGAAATACAAAAACGGCGTATATATTGAAGCCACCGTTTTCTATGGAGGCAAAAAAAAGCGACTAAAGTTCAGCCGCGAAATTGAAACAGCCATGGACGTGGCCGATGCACTCAGTAAGGCTATTGCAAAAAAGGAAATGGTAGTAACCTCCGGTTTCGACGGCAAGCACATGACCGGTAGCAAGCACTACGAGGGCAATGCCTTCGACATGCGCTCGCGCATTTACACCGACCCTGAATTGCGCACCCTTTTGGATAACCTCCGCGACAACCTCGGACCCGATTACGATGTGCTGGACGAAGTTTCGCACATTCATATTGAATACGATCCGAAACCGGGAGTTGGAGTTTCCAACTCCAACAGTCGCGAACCGGGAGTTGGAGTTTCCAACTCCAACATTCAGAGAAAGGATTCTCCGGCTCCCACAAAAAAAAAAATGAAACATGAAAAAGAAACTAAAACAGATTTGGAAATGGCTGAACGGGAAGAAAACAACTATTGGAATGTTGCTTATGCTGTTAGCACAGGGCATGCAGGCTTTTTTCCCGGAAACGCTGACACCGGATCAGATACAGTTCATTCAAACGGCCGGAGCAGCCGTGGGCGGGATTGGCGTTATACACAAGGCAGGAAAAACAAAAACAGTGCAGCAGCTCATAAAAACAAAACACAAAAAGAAGTAGAAAGCCAGGTAGATTACTGGCTTAAACTCGATATCGCGATAAATAAAATTATTAAATTCATTAAAAACATGGTATCATGGAAAAAACAGAAAAAGCGCTGGTAACAATATTGGAAACCGGCAACAAAGTTATTGACAGCCTGGCCGACGATGGCCGAATCAATTTTGGCGAAGGAATCAGCATTGCCTATAAAGGCATGGGTTTGATAAACGTTTTTAAAACCCTGCCCGAAATTAAGGAGGAGCTGAAAACGCTGGACACCGAAAAGGTTTCGCACCTCGTAGAAGTGTTCAAAGAAAAATTCGACCTCCCCAACGACGAAGCCGAACAAAAAGTAGAACAGGGGATTGAAGTACTGGCCCAGCTCGCTGTGATGGTGTTTTCGAAAAATTCCGCGTAGCAAAGAAAACGGTTACCCGTTCACCGAAAATAGACGGGATTATTTTTTTCATAGTTTGATTTAGTTTTATTTAGTTGATTGCCCCGGTTCAGAGGAACCGGGGTTTTTTTGTAGTGTCAATTCCTTCTCAAACGTTTGCATACTCTTTACCAGCATTTCGTCGTTAATATGGGCGTATATCATTGTTTGCGCAATACTGCTGTGACCGAGTAACCGTTGCAGCCCGGCCATGTCTTTTGTTTTGTTCAGGTAAATGGTGGCAAAAGTGTGCCTGCCGCTGTGGTTGGTAATTTTTTTGGGAATGCCCGCGCCGGCAACAATGTCTTTCAGCTTCACGTTCATGCGCTGTTCGGAGATGGTATCAAAAAGCAGCCCTGCTTTTTTGCCTTCATCGTTAATCAGCTGCCAGGCGAATTTATTCAGCGGAATTCTTACCCCTGTTCTTTTTGAACGTTTTGTTTTCACCGGGAAAAATACCAGGCGATTGTCCATAATGTTTTCGAAGGTGATGATTTTAAGATCGGAAACACGAATGCCAGTCATGCACATAAACAGGAAATGCCGAAGCACGTAATGATGCGTATCGGGCAGGCGCTTTATTTCGTACATCTGCCAAAGTTTTGCCAGCTCATCTTCGGTAAGGAAAACCCGGTCGGGCGCCGAGCGGCGCAGCCTCACTATATTGAAAGGATTTTCGGAAATTATGCCCTGCCTCACGGCAATGTTCAGGTACGCCTTCATGTTTTTCAAATTGTTGTGAATCGTGTTCAGATCATTCTTTTTGGTCACCTTCAGGTAGCGGCGGTACTGCTCAATGAAATCGGCATCGATATCAGCAAAAGCCAGTTTCGGGCGGAACGTTTCCATTTTTGATTTCATTGCTTTGTGCTGCTTGTAACTACTTTCGGCAATTTCCCCCTTACGGGCCTTCAGCGCTTCATCCATCCATGCGTAAAAATTCACCCGGCGGGCAGGATTTTTCCACTCTCTTTTAAGCGTTTCAGCGTTCAAGGTTTCGCCCTGGAGCCTGTACCGCACAAAAATATCGTTAATGCGAGCCAGCCCGCGCCCGATGGTCAGATTTTCATCCTTCACCTTTTTCGAGTTGCCCTTAATACGATGAGTTTTGTAGTTGAAGTTATCCGGATCGCAGCTTACACCTGTTGAGAATTTCAATGTTTGCCCGGCATGATGCACCATTATATATATGGCGGAAGTTCCGTTTTTCTTCCGGTATTTTTCGTTGATATACACTTTCGGAGAACTCATTTTCTTGAATGAATTTTGAATGTTGAACGGAATTTGAATGAGTTTCGCGCTTTTTCTTTCCAACCATCAATCGCCGAAACACCCTTAAAACACTGAACTAAGAGCGCCGCCCGGAGTTGACCGAAGCTGCGCAAAGTGAACCTGGCGGGTTCACACACATAACAACCTATTGAATTAGTAACCAGCAACATATAATTTTTATTTTTTGAAATTTGAATGAGTTTTGAATGCAAAAGACCTCATATTACCGTATTTCTACGGGTTTAATTATTTTCTTTATAAGTTTGAAAATTGGCACTTTTATGCACTACCCGTAATATCGTCCCCCTTTTTACCCATAAGTTGTTCCATACAAGAAGTGTATTTACAGGAAAGTTCATAATTCTTTTCCAGTAATTCGTTTATTCTTTTCTGTTTTCCCGCGCATCCCAAGCAATTTTCATTACCGTATTTTTCGCGGCCTTCTTTTACCTCGTTTTCTGATTGACCGGTTTCTATCATGCTGCCCTCGCCGGTGATGAACCATCGGGCATTGAGATCGGGGAATAATTCAATAATCTTTAATATATACTTAGGTGGAATAGGTTCTTTTAAATTACTCCAATTACTTATTTGTTGAGATAAACGAACACCTAATATCTTTCTCAAATCCTCCCAGGAAAATTTTTCTTTTTCCTGAAAAGTTACAAGTCTTTGATTTATAGATAATGACATTATAGAATTATTCTAAATAAGTTTTTTAAAGTAATTTTACTTGATTTTAAAGTAATTTTACTTTATATTTGTTGTACTTTTATTGTACGAATATAATACAAACGATTGATTAAAACAATGGAGAAAAATACCTACAAAGAACAACTCATTAGTAAGATACAGGAAAAAATGCCTGAAGCGCCTCACAACTGGGCGGAAATTGTTGCCGAAAAAATGGGGAAGAGTGTGGCGAGTATTTACGCTTACGCACGTGGCGAGAAGGGAATGCGCAAAGGATATCCGCGCGAGGTGCTCAGGCATTTAAACCAGATAATTGAGGAAGACAAAAACGAAACCTTAAAAGTTTTGCAATGAAAACAAACATCTCGCCAACCGAAGAAATGAACGCCCTGTTACTTTCTCAGGGCTACACCCAAAAAGAGGTAGCCAACATGCGCCACCGCAGCACACGCACCATCAGTAACCAGGTGGACCGGTTTTACAAAAAAACCGGGTGCCGTAATCTCGCCGACCTCACCCGATTTATAGTAAAACGTTACAGCGGTATTCCGGTGGAAGACATTATTATTAATGCCTTACACGACTTCTCGTTAATGGTAGCCGGAGCTATTTTATTTTACATACTTACACAGCCATCGGCACAAGCCGAGATTTCCGGGGCTTTCACTTCACTTTTCGAAATGATAAAAGAACAATTTCAGGCATGGTTTTACCATCAGTCAGGTAGTTTTTAGGAGTTCAACTATCCTTAATTAAAATTATAAAATGTTATGAATAAAAGAGTTAGCAAATTTTTAGAGTTCAACGGCAATACATTAGTGTTTTTGGCTGTTAACGGGCAATACTGGATTGCGTTAAAACCTATATGTGAGGCACTTGTAATAAGTTACAAACGTGCACATGAGAATCTTTTAGCTGATCCAATCTATAGCGAACTATCCACTAATCAGGGGATGGTTGCCGCCGATGGAAAGACAAGAAAAATGGTTTGCCTTCCTGAAGAATGGATTTACGGATGGATTATGCAGCTTCAATCAAAATCGCCCGATTTAATTGAATACAAAAAAGAATGTCACCGGGTTTTGTACAATCATTTCCACGGTACCATTACCGGGCGCAAAGAACTATTGGCACAAAAAGCCAAAGCGCAGGCGGTTATCGACGAGGTAATGAACAGCCTCGATGCCGACCGCGCCCTGAAACTCGACCGCAACCGGAAACTGATCAACCAGTTAAATACCGATCTCCGCAAACTCGACAACGAGGTAATGGAAGAAGAGCGCGACCTTTTCTCGCAATGATATATTTTTTTAATAACCAGCAGCAACCAACAAGGTTACCAAGGCTCCCCGCAGAGGCGGGGGCCTTTTAAAAAGAGAGTTCTTTAAAATATTGACAATACAAGGCAGGGAAGCCAATATGACAGTTTGCATAATTTCTGATTTAAATTAAACACGCTTTCCTGCCTTATCCCAAAAAGCGGGAGATACGGCATGAAGTAAATTTTCTCATAAAAAAGTTGATTTTGATTGATTGATTGGTTTTAGTTTGATTTTGAACTTCGGTGTTAAAGCACCTCCTCCCGCTTTTTTTCACGCCGGTGGCTCCATTATAGTATTTGGCCATTAAGTTGGGTGCAACTCCCTTGCCGGCACAACCAACTCAGAAGAAAGGTATTCTCCCTGTGATGGATTATCCAAAGTTTTTTGAAAACCAGTGAAGCAAAGCGGAACGGCTAACGCTTGACATCATGGACAGATAAATAGAGATACGCACAGGAGCGGACGGTAAAAGCATACTGGCAGATGAAATTCCGGAAGATAATTCGGAGGGAGAATACTAATGAAAGTTCATTCACTTAATGATATTAAAAAAGCAACAGTGTTAGGGCTGAGAAGGATGCCTGCGCAGATGCTAAAGCCCTTATGAAGGCACTGCCCGAAACCGTACAGGATGAACGCGGCTAACCAATAGCCAGGAGACGGTAACAATAGGGACAGCCCGGAAAGACGGGCACACGGCACGGTGGCGGAATTGGCAAACGCTAAGGTGCAGTTCGCTGAAAGAACTGAAAGAGACAACAACGCGCTTACAGTTGTGCAGGTTCGAATCCTGCCCGTGCCACGAAGTTCATTCATTTAATGATATTCCCAGCGATGTTACGGGAAACTGTTCTGGACCCGGGTTCGAAACCCGGCTGCTCCACAACGCCAGTTAAAAATAGTCCGCTAATTGCTCGGTCAAAAGCATGGACAAAAGGGGAAAGCGTGGTGCTAATACTGCTTTCCCCGCTACGGGGCAGACAGGATTTGACAGGCAGAAGGAACGTAACGGAGGGGATGCGCCAATAAAAGGCACTAATTTAAAAATGGCAGCTTAGCTGCCAGGGAGGAGCGAAGCACAGTACCTCCTCCCTTTTCTTTGAAATTATAAACCAGGCCGGGGCACCCATTGCCGCGGTAAAGCGGGTAAATTGAGAATCCATCACCATTGCCCGTGCTCCGGCCTTAAATTATTAGATATATGACCAATACATTTTGTGATAAAACAGGCGAGGGCAAATATGCCCTGCACATGGAACAGCAGGAACTGGGGCTGATTGCCGACCTGCTCAACAGCATTAGCGATCCGCGTGCAGTAATACTGCGACAAGCAGTAAACAGTATGCTAAGACGTGATAATGCGTTTCATGTTCGAATTAACCCGCCAAAACCCGAAATTTGTCCGGTTTGCAACGGAAACAAAAAAGTTATTGACGAGCTAATAATCGATAACGAATCGGTTGTCAAAACCTGTAAAACCTGTAAAGGCGAAGGAATAGTACTTTATTTCCAAAGCACGCGGATTGAACCTCATTCTCAGTTTTGGGTAAACGAACTGGCAGCATTGCCTAAACGAATATAATACAAAGCCGGGCGCAACCGATTCATCATAAAATGTAAACGAGAATCCACACATTCAGCGCCCTGTTTTTCTTCAAAAAAGTATTCACCTTTAAAATAATAAGTTATGCTAATACCGGAACATAAGTATTTGATAGAAAGAGTTGACCCGCCACAATACACACAAGACAACCAGTTCAGGTTTAAAACGATTGTGCTGAAAAAGCCGGGGTTTACCGACGAATTCGGAGATAAGATAGGAAAAGACGATCTATTTGAATGCAAGGTATGGAACGACCGCATTGAGCAGTTGCCAGTGCTAAAAAAAGGCGACAAAGTAAAAGCCATGCTCAACCTTAGCGGGCGAGAAGTACTTGACCGCAACACCAGTGAAATATATTATACAATGAACCTTAACATTAAACAAATTGACCTGCTATGATAACAAAGGCACAACACCTTGCAAAAGTAAAAGACTACCTGCGCCGGTTAGAAAACTGTCGCCGGAAGCTGATAAAAGAAAACAAAAGCCGGAAACCCGAACTATCGATGGCCCAGGCAATGATTGAAATAAATTATCGCAGGGGCGACATTAAAAGTTTCGACCGGATGATGAGCTACATAGGACAGAAAAAAACAAGAGCCACCATTGAACTACTTGTACCTAAAAACGGAGCTGAACTAAAGTGGATGGAACGCTTCGACTACCTGGTACACCTTGGAAATGTGCTCGACGGGAAGTTAGTAAGGGAAAAACAAACGCAATTATTCTAAATCTAATTAACAATGAAAAAACAACAAACCAGGAACAAACAACCTGCACCCCCACAACAAGGCCGTCGCCCCGACCAGCCGGAAAAAGCGATGCAAATAATAGAGTGGCTGCTGTTCGGCATTGTGTTTGCCGGATTTGCAGCGCTAATGTGGAAACTCGGAACACTTACGTGGAACTTCTTTTCAAACCTTTTTTAACATGAAAATTTATATCGCAGGAAAAATCAGCGGTCTGCTGAAAGAGGAATACTTGCCCAAATTTGAAAAGGCAGAAACCGAATTACGCGCCGCCGGATGGGAACCGGTCAATCCGTGCAAGTTCGGGATTTTAGATCACACGCCACCGGCAGAGGCGTTAAAAGTGTGCCTGCCCAAGTTGGAAAAATGCAGTGCCATTTACATGCTGAGCGACTGGCGCGACAGCCTGGGCGCTATTGTGGAACACAGCATGGCAAAACACAACCAGATGAACGTGTATTATGAAGAGTGGCAACCCATTGAACACATGAAAAAAATAATAGAGGAAGTACTATGGAACGAGTAACAATTAAACGCACCGGCGCGAAACCTGTAGAAGTAAGCATCACGGATTTCGACCGTGCGATGGGCGAACGTATCTTCAGGCATTGGGAAGAAACCCACAGCATACTGAATATAGATATTAACGAAGGAGAAAAACAGTTTGCTGTTGTTCCGCGCAACCAAAAAGACTGGAACCAGGCCATTACACCTGTTGAAAATTCAGACAATGAAACCGAAAATTAATAATATCATGGAAGAAGTAATTATAATTTTGATTGTATCCGTTTTTGTAGGCATGGCCTCATTTGCCTGGCTGATGATAATAGTAATATCGGCGACAAAAAAAGCTACAAATGAAGCCGTTCTCAAACGCTGGCTCAAGAGGAACGGGTTACTGATTATTGCTGTTGTGTTGATGGCAGGCTGTTCGCCCGGCAAAATGCTGAACACCGGATACCTGGTGAGCATCGACACCAAAGAGCCGCGCGAATTCGTATTGGAACGTTTTGAAAGCGCCGATTCTGTCGATACCTTTATTTTGGAAAATACCGGCATCGAACTTTGTACCCCGGAACTTATAAGCGCCTACCCTCCTTATTACGATGTCCGAAACGGAGAGTATTACATTTATGTGGAGAAGCAGGCCCTGTACCAGCGCCCCGGCGGAAAAACACACTGGAAAGTGTATGATGAAACCCTCGATAGTTTAACCAAAAAAAATCAATAGTTATGAAAAATGAAATTTATGAAAAAGCGGAAGCAATCGCCAAAGGTGCGCAGCAACAAATTCAAGAATACCTGAATAAGAATTTTAAGGGTGCCGGTATCCGGGCTTTTTGTGATATACAGATTCATGATATACCTGAATCTGAAATGCCAAAGGATTCAGAAGAAAACATTATTAAAGACAGAAAATACCTTTCTTATTCTCCGCTAACCGGGCCTGTAAGCATGTACTCTAAATCAAAACACGGGCGATTGGTTTTTGACGAAAACCCTACAACTGGGAATGTGAAACATGAAACAAGCAAATCATGAAAAAATATTTCAGAATTAACATCCACTGCATTCAGTTGGATTACGAAAAAAACAACGTGGTAATTGTTTCGAGCAAAGGCAACGATTTTGCGTTAAAAGCTATCCACAACAATTCCGAAGAATTAAAGAAAGCGGAAAAACTAATTGATGATTTCTATGTGGTCATCACCGAAAACCAGTTCATGAACGAACTGCGCACGGTGCTGATGATGGCCGAAACAAAGGCCATGCAACTACATGACCCGAAAACTTATGAGGAAATTCAAAAACGGGAACAATCATGAGTTACGGAACCTGTAAAAAATGCGGATGCACAGACACAGATGCCTGTTATCATTTAGATTTCGGCCCGTGCTGGTGGGTTGATGAATCACATGAATTATGCAGCCATTGTGTGGAATTTTCAAACGACACGGCAATTGAACTCCCATGCGATTTTAGTGAAAAAAAAAGACAAAAAGAACCAATAAACTAAAAAATTAGTTAATGAATCCATCGAAAGACCAGTATAACGCTTTAATGAAAATACGCAGCCTGGTATTTAACATGGCACAGGATGGGCGTATTACCAATGCCGAGCTGGAAGATTACAACGCGGCAGCTGCACTGGCGTTTGAGGGACTGGAAGATTGGCGGTTCATGCTAAAAAAACTGATTGACGAAAAGAAAGCCGCCATTGCCGCCCGCGACAAAGCGCTGAAAAAAGAGAAGAAGCTGAAAATAATCGTTTCCATGCTGGGTCTTACGCCTTGGGGCTATAACCGGCTGGTAAGCTATTCGCTGCGGTTTTTGAACAACATTAACAGGGCGCTGCAAAAACACGGCAGCATACTGGAAAGCGAAACCCATTTTGAAGCTATCGAGGAACGTTACCGGTGGCTGAACTATATGATTGAACGCGACAAGCGAAATATTGAAAACATAAAACTTCAGAAAAAATTGTATGCAAACGAAAACAAAGAGGTGAAAGCGCTGGCAAAACAGATAATGCAGCAAATTGCCGCCGAAAGCGACCATATAATAGACGGGCTGCGGGAAGGGAAAGAATTTAACGAGTTACAACCATTAATAGAACAACACTGGTATGCCGAACTTTCAACCCATAACATTACCGGGGAATAAAAATACACCTCCAGGAAACGAAGCGTCGGACTTTTTGGACATGAAAATGGAGGACTATGTAACAGAAGCGCGAAAACTACTGACTGATGCTGGCGACGACGTAGGGCAGCAAACCGAGGCCATTGTGGAGATAGTAAACCAAATGGTGAGCTACAACAACCACGTGAAAATGATGCGCTACGTGGACAAACTTGCCAGGGAATTCAAAATAAAAAAGGGGGATTTTACACTGGCTATTAAAGAGGCACAAAACGCGCGAAAAGAAGAAATAGAGACCAATGGAGAAACTTCTCCGCTGGTGAGCCGAGTAGAGCAATACATTACAAAACGGTACAAAATTTATTTTAACGTGGTGGCCAACAAGTTTATGTATAGGGAACACGATGCAAAAGAGTTTTCGGAGATGAACGAGCACAACATATACCGCGAACTGCAAAAGGCACACCTGAAATACAGCATGAGCGATTTGAAAAGTTTACTGAAAAGTGATTTCGTGGAAAAAAGAAACGTGTTTGTGGAATATTTTGAAAACCTGCCGCCCTGGGATGGAGAGGATCATATTGAAAAACTGACAGACTATATTAAAGTGCAGGACATAAAAGGAAAAGACAACGAACAGGAACGGTTCTCCAGGATGTTTAAAAAAATGTTTGTGCGCAGCGTGGCATGTAGCTTAGAAGCTGATTTCAACAAACAGTGTTTTACCATGGTGGATGAAAAACAAAACTCTGGGAAAAGTACATTTATGCGGTGGCTGTGCCCGCCAAAGCTGGAAGACTACTACACCGAGAACATTGGCACCAGCAAGGACGATTTAATTGCGCTCACCGAAAATTTTATTGTGAACATCGACGAGTTGAGCACCCTGAGTAAATACGACATTAACGCGCTGAAAAGCGTAATGAGCAAACACCGCGTGAAGGTGCGCCTGCCTTATGGTGAGCGCCCGGAACTGCTGCAACGTCGTTGTAACTTTGTGGCCAGCACCAACCGACTGGAATTTCTGAACGACGAAACCGGCAGTGTGCGATGGGTATGTTTCCTGATTGACCGTATAAACTGGAAATACAACAAAGAAGTGGACATAAACAAGGTGTGGGCACAGGCGTATTATCTGTTCAAGGAAACAAATTTCGATTACCAGCTAACCCCAGCCGAGGTGGAAGAAAACGAACAGGCCAACAAAACATTCCTGGTACGCAGTCCCGAAATGGAACTGATACAACGCTACTTGGAGCCATCGACCCAGGAAGCTTACGAAAAAGAAAGGAAGGAACGCAAAGTCACAGAATACGATCCTTACGAAGTATTTTTCCTGACAGCTACCGATATACTCACCGAGCTGCACAAGCGCAATATAAGCAATATAAAAATGAGCAGTGTGAACGTGGGAAAAAGCCTGAAAATACTTGGGTTTAAACAGGAGAGTAAATACAAGGAAGATATTGGCATAAGTATAAAAGGGTATTACCTGAAGTTTAAAAATGACCTGGATACCGATGAAAATAAACAAGAGGAAATAATGCAGGATGAAAAAACAGTGCCGAAAAAACCGAAATCGAAACAAAACGATCTGCCGTTTTAAGGCAAAACGTATATTTTTTTAATGATTTTAAATTTAACGAGGAAAAAATACCTTACCATCTTACTCGAAATTAACGCAGCCCTTTATTTACAATACTTTCAGTCGAGTAAGAGACTTTTAATGGAAAATAGCTGTAACCCTTGTAAACACTGGACGAGTAACCGAGTAAGTAAGATAAAACAAAACTTACTCGAAAAAACGGAAACACTGGGTTACAGAAGATTTTCGAGTAAGATGGTAGTCGAGTAAGAGGGTTTTGAGTTTAGAAAACGCGAAAAAAAAGAAATATGAAACAGGAATTTATTGAACGCATGGCACCCCCGCCCATGAAAAAGCGCGGCCCATCGTTCAGGCAACTTGAATTTGAGCGCCGCTACCGGCGCAGCACCCTCGAAGGGCACATCAGGTACTTAGAGGAAAAGTTCAGGAACTGCAATAAAATAAAACACCCGGCCAAATGGCTACAGTTGCAGGATGAGCTGGGCAAAGCGTATAAACAATTAATGAAACTAACAATAAACAGATGATACTCAGTAAAAAAGAGATAGTTGAAAAATACCCCAACGGTAATATTGCCTACGTTGAAACACGAGCAGTGATATCTCCGCTTTGGATAGCATTATATCCCAATCATCGCATAGCTCCCGACGGAACGCTTTGGATACGAACAGGCGTGAATAAAAAGTACGGTCCTGATGGAAAATTAAGATGGGAAATTAAATACGATGATTGCGGGAATATGGTAAAATGAGGCATAACGTTTAACGTATCGTTTTTGAGCGGTGGAAAAACATAGATTAAATGAGCAAAATAGGAACATATTTAGGCATGGCGATTGGAATGGATGCATTAGCAGGAGATATGTATTTATCTGATAAGCCAAATAAAAAACAACAAAGAGGTGTTTACGTAAATCCGAGAACAGAACCTAAAATACATAGAAATGAGCCATGCCCTTGTGGTAGTGGTAAAAAGTACAAGAAATGCTGTGGTGCGTTGGCAAATGAACGATAAAGGTAAAGCTAAGTTTAGTACGTGAATATACTAATACAAAACAAACGAAATATTAACTTAAAAAATTATAGTGTGATGACATTAAGAACTAATTATTCAAACATTGACTTGCTCCGATTCAAGAGGTTTGCGGATAAAAATACAGAGTTAAAACCGATTGAACTATTACAAAAGTTTAATGAAGAGTACCCGGAATTAAGTGAAAAAAAAAAGCTCGCCAATTTATACACGGCTTTTTAGGAATGAACGATGAGCATAAAAAATTGACTGGTGAAGATATACCAGAATTCGCGCGATGGATATACGATGATACGAGCTGCGACCAAGCATTAAATTTAGCGGATGTTATGGCCCGTTATTCGCTTCCAGAAGAAACGGAATATGACATTGCTAAATTGCTTGAACTTAAAATAAAACTATCAGAAAGAAACGAAGCTTTGGGATTAACCAGAGAAGAATTTGAAGAATATCAACGCCTTGAAGAATGGTTTAATAATGGGCTATAACGGGCAAGTGCAAGTTTTCGGCCCGGATACGTACTTTGATTTTTCAATTAAACACAAAACATTTAGCGTTATGAAATACATGAATTTACCGCAAAACCGGGTTGAAATTTGCACAGTGTTACCCGCTGGTTTTTATAATTCCAATTCGCTTAAAATCTTTAATTTATTCATATACCTTTCCCAGTGTTCAGGAAAGTTTTTTGGGTTTGTTCCGTCGTCATACAGGAAAATTTTACAGATTTTTCCATTTGTATCATATTCTGCCTGCGACACACTATCAACCAGTTTGCTTAATATTTTATCGGTGTCGGTTTTATATTTTGTTTTTATTGGCAATTCAGCATACGATTCTGAGTTGCTCAAATCTTTCCTGTCGGAGTGGTCGTTCCAGCCAACAGGAACATATTCTCTGTTAAAAGCGAGCCATTCGCCTTTATCGTTTTTTACAATGCCATACGGCATATTAATTCTAAAAAAGTCAGTTAAAGCCATATTTAATAATTTAAAATTTAATTAGTTATGAAAAATTCAATTTTGTTTTCAGGTCGCCAGGGAACTGGTAAAACCACAAAGATTAAAACGTTGTTGTCGTGTTTGAACCAGTCGAGAATAACTGAAATGACGTTTAAAAAATTTCAATTATCTATCAAGTCAGAACTTTCAAGTCAATTTGATTTTATTGCTATTGATGAAGTTGTTGAAGTCGGAGATATTGAATATTTGTCAACGAACAAAAATCAAGATTTTATACTCATTGTCGGAACCCAAAAAACTGTCAAAGAACTCGAAGAAATTGATTTGTCAATGTTTCATATTGTTGATTTGCACTCAATTCAAACTTGCGGGTAACGAGCTGGCGGTATGGTTAGTAAAGACCAACCACTACCGCAGCCATAAAATACAAACTTTAAACGGGATTTATTAACCATTACCGCTTGTTATGCTTTCGTGCTTTTTTGGCGGATTAAACAAGATAATAATGAGCAATACAAAAGGATTTACAGAACAAATTGAACTCCACGAATTGCGTGAAAAATGCAAAAAACAACAAGAACTTATAGATACTCTTGTAAGGACTTCGGAGAAACAGCGCAAACACGCCAATGAATTTATTAAGAGCGTGGCGAATATGTTGGATATGGATACCAATGGGGTTGGGTATGATGGGTTGACGTTATCGCTTGATGATTTTAAAGATGCTATTCGTGCGTTGGGGCATGAAGATAACGGTTCGGGGCTATGAAATCGAGCCGTATTAAATGCACTGAATTGTCAACATACAAATAACGATTATATGAAATACTTAACTTCAATTTACGCACAAACAAAGGCTTGTTTTATAGCCCTTGTTACCACCCGTTTTTCTTTGAAATCAGGTGATAAAGTAATTGTGCGTTGGAATCATTACAGGGTTGAAGCAACCGTTGAAGGATTTTACTGCTATGGAATAAAACTTAAAGGAATGGGAGTGTTTCCATTTAATGCAGGTCGTTTCTATGGTTGCGGTTACAATGCAGAACAGGTGTTCACTATCCGAAAAGATTGGCACTATTACCCTGCTAAATTGTGCGAATGGCTTAGGCTTAAATTACCCTATAAAATTGGAAAGTCGCTTTTCGGTTTTTAAATGGGTGGTAACGGTTTGCACATGAACAGTACGGATTTACAGTAGAAACTTCAATAAATGAACGAAATGGAAGCAAAAAATATTAGAATAGGAAATTATGTGTGGGTGGACAACAAAGAACACCACTTTAAGCTACTTAA
>Ga0194138_10000739_pt1 | contig 15421 bp, 21 predicted proteins | sample TARM_MetaG_T2_14_FD_134022 | JGI IMG/M metagenome (GOLD analysis project Ga0194138, IMG submission 134022) | Freshwater microbial communities from Pennsylvania, USA, analyzing microbe dynamics in response to fracking - TARM_MetaG_T2_14 (version 2) | ecosystem: Environmental > Aquatic >...
ATGTAGGTATCGATGAACTTGCGGGAATAGGTGTGCTCAATGGCCAGTTGAGCGTCCCGGGCCAGCATTTGTTGTGCGCTCATGGGATCTCCTCAGTTATACGTCCAGATTTGAATGTTATCGGGTAAGTCTTCGAGGATGCCCTCGACCATCCATGGCCGAAGCCCGCCGTTCCCGATGCCCGGGTAGTTCAGGGCATAGGTCTTGTCGGGATTGGCTCGGGCCTCGTCTTTCAACTGCTCGGCAGACAGGGAAATCAGGCCCAGATTGGCCATGGATTTGAAGTGGTACTTCACCTGAAAGGCACCGACCTTGTTGCCCAACAACAGGCCGTACGTGCCGCCAGAGCCCGCCTTACCAATGGCAGCGCCAATCTCCAGATCGATGCCCGGGAACCGGTCCCGCATCTGCTTGGCAATACCAGCGCCCATCACAAGGGCACCGTTGTTCTTCACAATCGCGTTGGTGGTGACGATGAAATAGTCCACCTCATCGAACACCGACCACATATCACCGGTCTTGAATACAGGCATACAGGCTCCTTACACGTTCAGCCAACGGTCAATACGCTCAGCCGTCTCAGGCCGTGCGACGTTGAAGACAGGAATACCGAACCGATCGGCAATACGGATGGCGGTCCCGGTACCCCCGGTCTTCCGGCTAGTCTCATGGCCGTACTCGGCACCGTCAGGCGTCCAGCACAGGACAAAGCGAGACGGCTTGTCCAAGGTACTGCCCAACACCTGAAACACGTTACGCGTATGCAGGGCCTTGGCGTAGTCGCTACAGGCGTGCCACGCAGGGTGAGTCTGGGAAGCAATCACCATGGCCTGCTCCCACAGGGCCTTGGGATAGTTCTGCTCCGGCATGGGCCGATAGATCTCCTGCCTGTGTGCCGGTGAGCCCGTCTGGAAGGCACTGTCTGCGCCTTTGGCTCCACCGGATCTAACGATCCAGCCCTCCTGCGCCAAGGCCTGTGCAGCGGCTGCCATACCGCCCAAGATGCGCTCTGGTGTCTTGCGGGAGCCGACACCGGCATAGAATTTCTCTTTGTTCACTGGTTTCTCCTCAGTCAATAAAACCCGCCCAACGCCAGCGGCGGACACAGGCACATTGCCTGGTCCCTGGGCACCAGTGATCGGGTAACTGTGTAGGGAAAAAAGAGGGCGACCACCCGAATGGGTGATCGCTTGAGGCTTAGCCGAGGAGCAGTTCGTCGTCTTCGGTCACCTCGTCGGTGACAACGTGGAAGTCCAGTTCCAGACGGCCCTTGAGTTGTTCGAGGGCTTTCTCAAGGTCTGGTGCGTTCTGCAAGAACTCCATGACCTGTGAGTCGTTCTTGTTGTCACCGTACATCTTGAAGGCACCCAGCTTGGCACGGGTACCGCCACGCTTGGGCAGGTAGACGTTCAGGTACGCATCAGGCTTGTTGCCTTGGTTCGCTGCTTGTTGGTTGCGTCCAGCAGGACCGTTGAAAGAGCGTACGTTGTTCGGCTGTTGAAATGCCATGGTCATTCTCCATTGATCGTTCATTGATATGTCGGCTCACGGCCCCTGTGCCGTGGTTGTCCTTCCAACGGCGGAGCCTTCTTTGGTCTTTTTGTGGATCAGTCCATTGAGGCCTGAACTGTTTCTTCGCAGTTCGGGCACTGACAGGCACCGGCCATGGCACCCAGCGGAATGTAGTCGTCCCATGTATGACCACAGGTCGGACAGCAGTAGTTAATGCGGATGAAGTCGCTCATACCTAGCTCCGTGTTACAGGTGAATTCCCTTCAACAGCGGAGCTGTCGCATATATCGATATACCGATAAAAACGATGGATGGTATTTTATTGAGCACTATGGGTATGTCTGTAAGTTTTAGCTGAGTCCTTGTGAGATATTTCCTACAAAAAACAAGACCACCCGAAGGTGGTCAGTGGTTCTCTTTCCAGTGCATGAATGCCCCGTAGAGACAGAAGCACACGACACCACCAATGATGATGATAGCGTCGTTGTAACGAGCAGGGAGCTCAATCCACCACTCAAGCATAACCACGCACCCGGACAGGCCGCGGTGCATCGGCGGTGACACTGAAGTTCAGGTCATCCGTCTCATGGTTCTGGTTGAACTCATCCAGTTCGTCCCGGGTGAGGTTGTTCACATCGAGCTGAGCGCCTGATTCATCAAAGATGCGAACGTGGTACAAGGTCTCGAAAGGTGATTGCTTAGCCATGGGTATTCTCCTCAGTCAGTTGTGAACTGAGCACATGCTTCGCATGTACTCGTCGAGGACTGCCCCAATGCAGTCCACACCAACGGCGGAGCCGTTATGAGGCTACTTCAAAAGAAAAAGGACACCCGAAGGTGTCCTAGAACAGTGAGACAACAGTGTTGTCAGTGGGTTTGTCAGGCTGTCTCTGCTTCTCCAGTGCCTTGTGTATGGCCTCTGGATACTCTGGGTCGTTAGCTGGTCGCTTGAAGCTCTCCACCATCTCAGGGATGGGAATGGCGTACACGTTGATCCCAACGACTGGCCAGAGGTTGAGCTTGGTTGTCATAGGCTGTGCTCCTCTGTGAATGGGTTGCCCACAGACTGCCCGAGAGGGCAGCCATGTGTTGGGATTTCAGTAGTCTTCAGGGATAGGCTGAAGAGGGACGATATCGAACACCTCATCCAGACCATGTGAAAACAGGTGAGCCAACTCCTCGTGGTAGAACTCAGCAGTGACAAAGTCGACCTGACCAACAGCCAGACCATCAGGGTTATCCACGTAAGTGGACTGAATTGGATATTCCATAGGTAACTCCAAGTTGAATGTATCTACCCAACCACGGAGTGAAGTTAGGATATAGGTAACCTATCGGAATGAGGATTGTGATAGATAGAGTGTAGGTCAGGCTACATAACCTGTATCCTCGTATCCCTTCCCCACTGTGCTCTTAATAGGGATGGAAGTTGATCAGTATGTGATCAATCTGAAAACGTCCTAATACTATAGAGAACCCTCTCCTCCCTCTCTCTCTTTCTACCCCGGTACCCGGACTATCTCTCCTTGTGTGGTGTGTCGGTGTGTTGGTCCTGGAAGGGAAAAAAGAGGTGGACTCCCCGAAGGGAGCCCGATGGTTATGAGATGTTTGCTTCTGCGAATTCCTTCTCGAGAGCTTCGTAGTGCTTGGCCCGTTCGAGGCGTGCTTCCTTGAGGAATGCACCGGTACCCTCACGGGTATAGGTAGACAGATCTTTGGCCGAGTAAGCCACGTCTTCGCCCACGTCGACGAAGATGGAGAGCATGTTGCAGATCTTGAGGATGAGTTGCTTGATAACGTTGATCATGATGTAACTCCAGAGTTAGTTGGATTCCATCACAACAGCGGAGCGTAGGGGACACAGGTGAGTACAGCACAGAGTTAGACCCCCGGGGGGGTGTTTGGTTTTTAGAGTCCCTACGGGTCAGCACCTGCATCCATACCCAATTATTGAATCTTCCTGTTAGGTTCAAATAATAAAAATTCTCATCTCTATATGCTGTTTATTTTTTGTTCAATGTAATCTTCTCTGAAATAGTTAATCTCTCCTGGTACATAAATGACTTCGCTCTGTTTATTTATTGAGGAAGTCATGAGTAACAATCTGATATTGGAAAGATTCGCATGGTGCCCGGAGGGCACATTTGGTCGTCTTATATTTCCTGATGGAACTGAGTTCTTTACCTGTGAAAAACCCTGGAGGAATAATGAAGCATACAAGTCGTGCATACCTGTTGGCGTTTATTACCTGGAGCAAAGGCATTCTCCTGTCGTACGCAGAACCAGTGGCGGACAGTATGCTGAAGGATGGGAAGTCACCAACGTTCCTGGGCGGTCCTATATTATGATCCACGTTGGCAACTGGCCCAGTGATGTAGAGGGCTGCATTGCCGTGGGTAAAGGGTTCGGGATCATTCAGAACAAACAGGGTCAGTGGTCTAATGCCGTGTTGGATTCCAGGACTGCGTTTAAAGAGATGATGGAAAAGATGGACGAGTTTAATACCTGGGTATTGGATATTCGGACTTACTTTCCACGCTGGTTCTGATATTGTCTGTTTGTCCTTGCCATGGACTTACTTTCTCCGTTTGTACTAAGCCTCACTTATGTGGGGCTCTTTTTTCTCTGAATTAAATAATTACCTTCCCTATAGTCCACCGATATATCAAATCATTTATCGGGGGAACTATGTCCGATTTAACCGTTGACCAGTTTAAGTCCGCATTGCCGGCCGGTATCCGCAAGTCTGTGGATCAACCGATGGTCGATAAAATGAATAAGTTGCTGAACGATCCCGATATGCACGAGGTGTATCGAGAAGGGTTGCTCAGTTACACCAAGGTCATGCAGGAGGGAAAGTTCAAACTCTCCAGCTACATCGATGCGGTGAAGTACGTGAGTCACCGGTTGATGGGCAAGACCATGAAAGATGCCTACGGCGCCACGTTCCCGGACAAGATGCAGGACTGGGCGGTACGGGGTGTCGATCCCAAGGACCAGTCGTCCTACATCAGCGCCTACAACAAGACCAAGCTGGTCAACCTGATCATGGAGCAGGCCATCGTGCCTACTCACATTCTGAACCAGGACTTGTTCCAGAAGGCTCTGAACAAGCAAGCCTCCCTGATGGCCAACGCGAAGAGCGAAATGGTCCAGATGCAGGCGGCCAACTCCATTCTGACCCACCTGAAGCCGCCGGAGAACCAGAAGCTGGAGCTCGAAGTGTCCCATAAGGAACACAGCGCCATTGATGACCTGCGCCGGGCTACACAGGAGCTGGTGGCCACCCAGAAACGTCAGGTGCAGTCCGGGACCATGAATGCCCAGGAGATTGCCCACAGCCGCATTACCTACGACAACGACTCCGGGGAGACCGTCTGATGAACCTGAACGAATTCAAAGCATTCATTGAGGGCATCGAGCACGCGTTCGGGGGCGAAGCCCCCAACGCGGCTCAGTGGCAACTCATCAAGGACAAACTCCACCAGTTGGAAACAGACACCACACCCAAGTACCCGATCAACCGGGATTCGGTACGGGTCAGTCCACTGGATCGAGTCACATACCGGGGCAATAGTCCTTCACTGGGCGTGCAGGACGACTTTGTGCCGGAGTCTGGCTGATGGGGGCCATGACCCACGACGCCGTCGAGGAAGCCATTCAGGAGGTTCTCGGTGTCGATGATTACCTGAACCAGTGTGATTACACGATAGACCCGGGGTACGTGCCCAGCGATTTTGCCCTGGAGTTCGTCAACTTTATCAAGCTGGTGAACGGCGGTACCGGGGAAGAGAACCTCACGCCCCTGGTTCATTACTACATGCTGGATACCCTGGCCGATGGCGGCCGGCGTATTGCCAACCTGTGTCACCGGGGGGTGGCCAAGACCACGCTGATGGGGGAATACCTGTTCCTGTACATCGCCTGTTATGGGGATCTGCCCAACTTCGGGAAAGTGGATCTGGCGTTGTACGTGTCGGACTCCATTGAGAACGGCGTGAAGAACATGCGGAAGAACCTGGAGTTCCGCTGGCACGATTCAGAGTTCCTGCAGAAGTATGTGCCGGTAGCCAAGTTCACCGATATCCGCTGGGAGTTCCATAACGCGGACGGCAAAGTGTTCATCGTCAAAGGCTACGGTGCCAAGACCGGTGTCCGAGGTGCCAAGGAAATGGGTAAACGGCCCCAGTTGGCCGTGATGGATGACTTGATCTCGGATGAGGACGCTCGCTCTGCAACGGTGATTAACGCTGTAGAAGATACCGTCTACAAAGCCGTGGAATACGCACTACACCCGGCCAAGAACCTCATGATCTGGTCCGGTACCCCGTTTAATGCCAAGGATCCACTGTACAAGGCGGTGGAATCCGGTGCCTGGATCGTCAACGTTTTCCCGGTGTGCGAGCAGTTCCCGTGTACCCGAGAGGAGTTCCGCGGTTCCTGGCCCGATCGTTTCACCTACGACTACGTCAAAGAGCAGTACGACAAGGCACTGAAGCTCGGCAAGATCGAGACCTTCAACCAGGAATTGATGCTGCGGATTATGTCGGACGACGATCGTCTGGTGCAGGACAGCGATATCCGCTGGTTCAAGCTGGACAACGTGCTGCATAACAAACCGCTGTTCAACTTCTACATCACCACCGACTTTGCGACGAGCGAAAAGGACAAAGCCGACTTCAGTGTCATCTGTGTCTGGGCCTACAACAACGTGGGTGACTGGCTGCTGGTCGACGGGGTGTGCCGACGTCAGTTGATGGACCAGAACATTAACGATCTGTTTCGTCTGGCTCAGGCCTACAAGCCGCAAGGGGTGGGCATCGAAGTCAGTGGCCAGCAGGGCGGTTTCATTCCCTGGATCCAGGACCAGATGATGGTCCGCAACCAGTATTTCACCCTGGCCAGTGAGAATAACAACGGCAAGCCCGGGCTACGACCGTCCACCAACAAGCTGGAACGGTTCAACGTAGCGCTGCCCTTGTTCAAGGCCGGCAAGATCTACCTACCCAACGACCTGAAAGGCTATCCGCTGGTTCAGGAAATGCTCAACGAACTGTCCCTGGCTTCTCGCTCTGGCTTCCGGTCCAAGCACGACGACGTGCTGGACAACGTCAGCCAACTTCCGCTGATGAACGCGTGGAAACCGTCCGAGACCGGGGATCTGACTCAAGACGACGGGACTGGCCTCTGGGAAATGGACGACGACGAGGAAGAGGGCAGTGCCATGGATTCTTACATTGTGTGACCCGGAGGCGTTATGAAACTGGATACGATATTCAAGCAACTGAAAAACGGCGAGCTCTCCCAGCTCTATGCCATGCACTACGAGGAAGGGGAGTTGCCCAAGGAAAAGAAAGAGGCGATCCTGACGCACATCAACACCGCGCTGACGGCACTGCACAAGCGGTTCTTCCTGCGGGAAGACCGCGTGGTGATCAACCTGCAGCCGGATCAGTTCCAGTATGTACTGGACAGCCGGTTCGCCCAGAGCAATACCCGTTCCAAGGAACCGGTGAAATATCTCAACGATACGGGTAATCCGTTCAAGGACAACGTGATCCAGATTGAACAGCTTCTGGACGTCAACGGGGATGAGGTACCGCTGAACAATGAAGGTCTGATGACGGCTATCCGGACGCCGAACCATAAGACTCTGGTTCTGCCACCGAAGATGGTGGGCCATCCCAGCGAAGGGGAGCATCTTCTGGACTACAGCCCGACGCTGACCGTGGTGTACCGGGGCAATCACCCGGCCCTGGAGGAACGCCTGGCCATGTATCCGGAGGAACGGGTCGAAGTGGACCTGCCGGACGTGTATATGGAGCCGTTGCTGTACTTCATTGCCGGTCGCATGATGAGCCCGCTGGGTGCCCGGGACGGGTATCACCCGGGTAACAACTACGCGGCCATGTACGAACGGGCCTGTCAGCAACTGGAAAACGAAGGCTACACCATGACCGGGACCGAGCCGACCTACAACTTCAACTCGGCCGGCTGGGTGTAACGAAAAAGGGCCCCGTCAGGGGCCCTTGCTTTACTGACCGGTTGATCCCCACCCACCGGAACCACGTTCTGTTTCATCCAGATCTTCAACAACCTTAGGTTCCACCAGATTGACCGGAACCACCAGGAACTGGAACAGACGCTCGCCCGCTTCCCACTGGAAGTTGTCGGCATCGTGCACCCGGATACTGACCATCCACTCACCCCGGTAATCGGCATCGATCACACCCACGGTGTTGTTCAGCGCCAGACCGTGTTTCACACCCTTACCCGAACGGGGAACGATCAAGGCGACGTGCCCTTCGGGCACGGCCGCCGCGAAACCCAGTTTGATTTTAATACCCTCATGGCCCCGGGCCGTTACATACCCACCTTCGGGCATATAAATATCAAACCCGCCTGATTTATCCGTACCACGCGTTGGACATTTAAAGCCTTCATGTAATGGCTTGAAATTCATTTCTGCACTCCTTTATTGATTTAAATACCATGTGTTTCATTACACATGACTGGGGTAAAAGACTTATGGACCAAAATGATCAAAGTCTTGATTATGAAGAAAGCATGAAGCCATTAACAAAATGGCCCAAAGAACCTTCTGTTCGTGATTTGAAGAAAGATATTACCGAAGCCCATTCGGATCATCACGATCAATTAAGTCGTATCGATGAATACCTGGACAATCTGTATGTCACTGGTTCGGCCAAAATCAATGCACCGAAAGGCCGTTCCCGTATTGTCCCCAAACTTATCCGTAAACAAGCGGAATGGCGTTATGCGTCATTGTCTGAACCGTTCCTTTCTACGGACGATATGTTTAAAGCCAAGCCGGTTACTTGGGCCGATAAAGAAGGCGCCCAACAAAACGGTATTGTGCTGAATAGCCAGTTCAACTTTGATATCGACAAAGTCGCATTTATTGATGAGTACGTTCGCACGGGTGTGGACGAGGGCACCATCATTTGCCGTGTCGGTTGGGAATTCGAGGAAGAAACCTACGAAGCCCCGGTCTTTGAACTGGTCGAAGACCCTGCCTCTGCTGAACTGCACCAGGAAATTGTCGAGATCCGTGAACGCAACCCGGCCGAGTATTACGCCGAGGTTCCGGAAGAACTCCGGGATGCCCACGAACTCACCTTGGAAACGGGCATTCCGCACAGCCCGGTCATGGTTGAAGGGGAGATGGAAGAGAAATCCCGCACCCTGGTCAACCGACCGACTGTGGAAGTGTGTGACTACCGCAATGTCATTATCGATCCTACCTGCAAAGGCGATATCGACAAGGCTTCCTTTGTCGTTTACCGGTTCGAGTCGTCCATGGCCGAACTGGCGAAAGACCCCAAATACACCAACCTGGATCAGATCAATGCAACGAACAACTCACCACTCGCGGAGCCTGACCATGGAACCGAGAATGCTTCAAATTTCACGTTTTCTGACGAAGCCCGTAAGAAAGTTGTCGTTTATGAATACTGGGGATATTGGGATATTAACGATTCTGGGACTGTTAGCCCTATTGTCGCTACTTGGGTAGGCGACACCCTCATCCGGATGGAAGAGAACCCCTTCCCAGACAAGAAGATTCCTTTCGTTGTTGTGCAATACCTGCCGAAACGTCGCTCCATCTACGGGGAGCCGGACGGGGCACTGCTGGACGATAACCAGAAGGTCATGGGCGCCACGCTGCGCGGCATGATCGACATTATGGGTCGCAGTGCCAACGGTCAGATGGGGATGCGTAAAGACGCTCTCGATGCCATTAACCGCCGTCGCTGGATGAATGGAGAAAACTACCAGTTCAATGGCAACGTGGATCCCCGCCAGGCCATGTACATGCACACGTTCCCGGAAATCCCGCAGTCCGCCATGCTGATGATGCAGTCGCAGAATCAGGAAGCGGAGTCCCTGACCGGTGTGAAGTCCTACAGCTCTGGTGTATCCGGCCAGGCGCTGGGTGATGTAGCCGCGGGTGTCCGGGGTGCTCTGGATGCGGCCTCCAAGCGCGAGCTCGGGATTCTCCGTCGCCTGTCCAATGGGCTGTGCAAGATCGGCAAGAAGATCATGGCCATGAACGCGGAGTTCCTTGATGAATCCGAAGTGGTCCGGATTACCGACGATGAATTCGTGGTGGTTCAGAAGGACAAGCTGGCCGGTCATTACGACCTGAAGCTGGATATCTCCACCGTCGAGGAAGACGAGAAGAAGGCCCAGGAACTGGCGTTCATGCTGCAGACTATGGGTAACAACATGGATCCGGGTCTTTCCAACATCATCCTCTCGGACATTGCCCGTCTACGGAAAATGCCGGCCCTGGCGAAGAAACTCAAGGACTACAAACCCGAGCCTGATCCGGTTCAGCAGAAACTGCAGGAACTGGAAGTGGCCAAGATTGAAGCCGAGATTGAAGAAATCCGTTCCAAGACTTATGAGAATTATGCCGAGGCAGAAGTCGATCGGGCTAAAGCGGCTAATACCCAAAGTGATACCGATAAAAAGAACCTGGACTTTATTGAACAGGAATCCGGTGTTTCACAAGAACGGGACTTGGAAAAGATTGAAAGACAATCACAAGCCCAGGCACAAACAAAGATGGTTGAACATCAATTGAAAGCCGGGGAAGAGCGTAAAAAAGAACTTCGTAAATACTTAACAAGTGCTGGGGCTTAAAAAAGTTGTGATAAAACATTTTTATTTGTTTATCGTCCTTTAAAGTCAAAACCTATTAACTTACTCAGCACTGATATGGGACTTATATGAGCCAGCAAGACATTCAAGAAATCGAAGTCAACATGAGGGAACTTCAGGAGATGATTGATCTGGGTAAATCCCTGGAGCGTCTTTTGAAGAATCGCGACTTTAAACGCGTTATTGAAAAAGAGTATCTGCGTGAAGAAGCGATTCGCCTTGTACAACTGAAAGCGGATTACAACATGCAATCCGAACAAGGCCAGAAACGTGTGCTTCGAGATATTGATGCCATTGGTTCGTTTACCGGGTTCCTCGACCTGATTCGGCAGAAAGCCGAAGCCGCGCAAGAGGCCTTCAACGAGTGTGAAGACACCATCGCGGAGCTGGAACAGGAGTCTGCTGAATGAGCCAGGAAGATCTGACCAATGAGCAAGGATCCCAGCCGGATCCTCTGACTATGTCTGACGAGGCATTTGCCAACCTGGATCCGTCCGAGTTTGAACAGTGGGACGAGCCTGCTGGTGATGATGAGTCCCAGGAAACTGAGGATTTTTCTGACACCGATTCATCGGATGATTCGATGAATTCTGATGAAGACCAGGATCCGGAGGACGAACCGTCTGAGGACGACGCTGAGTCGCAAGACGAAGCGGAGGACGATGAAGACGGTGAGGCCGACCAGGACCAGGAAGACAACGACGACGCCGAGGATGCGGACGACGCTGATGACAGCGAGTCCGAGGAAGACGCCGACGAAGAGAACGAAGACGACACGGACTCTGAGGAAGAGTCTGACGACGTCGATTACAAGGCGGAGTACGAGAAGCTGCTTGCCACTTTCAAGGCCAATGGTCGTGAAATGCAGGTGAAGAACGTCGACGAAGCCCGGCGCCTGATGCAGATGGGTGCCAACTACAACAAGAAGATGGCGGCGCTGAAGCCCAGTCTGAAGACCGTGAAACTCCTCGACAAGCACGGTCTGAACGACGAATCCAAGCTCGGCCATCTGATCGACCTGACCCGTGGGGACAAAGGGGCGATCCAGAAATTGCTGAAAGATGCCGGTGTCGATCCGATGGATCTGGATACCGAGCAAGAAAGTGACTATCGACCAAACACTTACAATGTTGACGAACGCGAGCTGGAACTGGACGAGGTGCTGGATAGCCTCCAGGACACGCCTACGTACAGCCAGACCGTGGATCTCGTTAGTAATAAGTGGGACGACGCAAGTAAGCAGATCATTGCTAACAACCCTCGTGTACTGGAGGTTCTGAACGACCAGATGGCCAATGGCGTTTATGAACGGGTCAGCACAGAGGTTGAGCGACTGCGAGCGTTTGGTCAGTTGACAGGCGTTTCGGATATCGAGGCCTACAAGTCCGTCGGTGACCGGATGGCTGCAGAAGGCAAGTTTGACGATCTGGCTCAGGGAAGCCAATCCACTCAACCGAGCCCAAAGAAGCCTACCCGTAAAGCCCGGACCAAGAAGCCTGACCCGAAACTGTCGCAGAAAAAGCGGGCTGCCAGTACCACCCGCACCAAACCCGCTTCGAAAGCTCCGGCCGACTTCAACCCACTGGGTATGTCGGACGAGGAGTTTGAGAAGCAGTTCGACTCAAATCTTCTGTAAAAACCAATGAGGGTAGCTTATGGCTCAACAATATAACGATCCGGTCGGCGGTACTCCGTCTAACATCGGTGGTCAGATCCGTACGGATCATTACATCAAACGTGCACTCATCGAGATGCGCAAAGAGCAGTATTTCGGTCAGTTGGCGAACGTCACCAACCTGCCGAAGCACATGGGTAAGAAGATCCGCAAGTATCATTACCTGCCGCTGCTCGACGACGCGAACATCAACGACCAGGGCATTGACGCCTCTGGGGCAACCATTGCCGACGGTAACCTCTATGGTTCCAGCAAGGACATTGGTTCCATCCCGGGCAAAATGCCGGTGCTCTCTGAGACCGGTGGTCGCGTGAACCGCGTTGGCTTCAAACGTAAGGAAATCGAAGGCTCTATCGCCAAGTTCGGTTTCTTCGACGAGTACACCCAGGAGTCCCTGGACTTCGACACCGACGCGGACCTGATGATGCACATCAACCGCGAGATGCTGGCTGGCGCCAACGAGATCACCGAAGACCTGCTGCAGATTGACCTGCTCAACTCTGCCGGCGTGGTGAAGTTTGCGGGCGATGCGACCACCAACGGTGAAGTCGACGCCGCAGACGAGGTGACCTACGACGACCTGCTGCGTCTGCAGATCGACCTGGACAACAACCGCACACCGAAGCACACCAAGGTGATCACCGGTACCCGCCTGATCGACACCCGGACCATTCCGGCGTGCCGCGTCATGTACATCGGCTCTGAGCTCCAGCCTCTGCTGGAAGGTATGACCGATCTGCACGGCAACCCGGCGTTCATCCCGGTTGAGAAGTACGCAGCCGGTGGCAGCGTGTCTGGCGGCAGTGTACAGGCCGGCACCACCATTGGTGGTGAGATCGGTACCGTGGCTCGCTTCCGTGTCGTGGTTGTGCCCGAGATGATGAAGTGGGAAGGCGCTGGCGCTGATGCGACCGGTAACTCCACTCACTTTGCCACTGGCAACAAGTTCGACGTGTTCCCGATGCTGGTTGTCGGTGACTCTTCCTTCTCCACCATCGGTTTCCAGACCGACGGCAAGACGGTGAAGTTCAAGATCACCCACAAGAAGCCCGGCACTGAGACCGCTGATCGCACCGATCCGTACGGTGAGACTGGCTTTATGTCCATCAAGTGGTACTACGGCTTCCTCCTGGAGCGTCCTGAGCGGATTGCCCTGGTGAAAACCGCAGCGCCGATGTAAACCCAAATTCATCGGATGACTGGGTCATCTGATGACACTGGGAGGGCCTCCGGGCCCTCCCGATCTCAATTCTGAATCTCTGGAGCACTGAGAATGAGCGAAGATAACGCACCGCAGTACGACGAACTGGAAGAACTGAAGGCCCGAGCGGATACCCTGGGCATTAAATACCGCAAAGACATTACCGCAGAGACCCTGCGAGCCAAGGTAAAAGACGCCCTGGCTGAGAAAGAGTCTGCCAACGAGGCTACCGGCGAAGACGACGGTGGAGAGTTTGCCGACAAGAACGCCCCGAAAGAAGAGTCCGAAGGTGCCCGCCGCAAGCGTAAGCAACTGGAAGCCTCGGAACTGGTTCGGATCCAGGTGACCTGTATGAACCCCAACAAGGCCGAGTGGGACGGTGAAATGTTCACTGCCGGCAATCGGGTGGTTGGTACGTTCAAGAAGTACGTTCCCTTTGGTCCGGAATGGCACGTCCCCCGCATCATTTACAACACCCTGCGTGACCGCAAGTGTCAGGTGTTTGTGAACGAGCGTGATGAGCGTGGCCGCTCTGTCCGTAAAGGCAAGCAGATCAATGAGTTCAACATTGCTGTTCTGCCTCCGCTGACCGAGCAGGAGCTGAAAGAGTTGGCTCAGCGTCAGGCCATGGCCAAAGGCCAGGCGGCTTAATCCACCACTAACGATTGCAGAGCCCAGGGGGACCGATGGCAGCGAGTACGATTACTGACCTCACAGAAGGTAAATTGGACGGTAACGGCGTTTTCGATGAACTGATGCGTTCGTTCAAAGCGCACATTCACGAAGAGTATTCCAAGAACCGGCTTACAGGTGCGGAATATGCCACGGTCTACCTGGGTGGTCTGCAAACCACCATGGAGCAAGCGCTCCAGTACCTGCTTCAACGGCGTCGGTCAGAGCTCGAAGCGGACCTCGTGGCTGAAAAGATCAAGACCGAAGTGTTGGGTCAGGAACGACTCAACAAAGAGATCATTAACCTGGGCGCCCAGAAGCTGCAGATCGATGCACAGACCGAACTGCTGACTCAGCAAGGACTGAATGCCGAGAAAGAACGGGACCAGATTGTGGCCCAGACCGAATTGGTGGAACAACAGACCTCCAACGCCATTCTGGAAGGCAAAGTGCTGGTGGCTCAGGAATGCAAGCTGCGTATGGAATACGACTTGCTGGCTGAACAGAAACTCAAGACGGTGGCTGAAACGGCACTACTGAACCAGAAGAAGGTGACGGAACTGTCCCAGACTTCTGGCTCCGGTATTGATGAAGAGTCCCAGGTTGGCTCCCAGATTGCGCTGTACAAAGCTCAGCGGGACGGTTTCAAACGGGATGCCGAGCAGAAGGCCGCCAAACTTATGTCCGACGTCTGGGCGGTGCAACGCACCACCGATGAAGGCATACAGGCCAGCACCTCCAACGGCCTTCAGGACGCCAACATTGCCCGGGCCATCAACAAGATGCTTGAAGGGGTAAATGCCTGAAGCGTCTGACAGAAACTGGAGAATAGAGGGGAGCTGAGGCTCCCCTTTTTCGTGGTCACTGGAGAATCCTATGTTTGGAAGCGATACCGTTACTCAGGTCAATACCTCACTGACGCGGGTAATTGACGATGACAATGTGCCGGATACGGTCAACCGGGCACTGATGAGCATGTTGTTCAAAGGCGACAATCTGATGAAAGCGTTCCTGGAAGAGACCTGGAACGGACCTGCCATCAAGGTGGATCGCATGTACGACTACGCCAAACGTGAGGATTCTCCGGTAGGCCGACCGGACGTACATTACGTGGGTAACAGCCCTGACCGTTCCGCGGTCAAACAGGCCATTGAACAGGAACTGGGGGAGCCAGTGGTGTTGGACTATGTCCGATCCCAGGCCATGCATCCGGTTCACTATGGTTGGAAATACGTCACCGAGCATTTTGGCTACAACGAGGAAACCAACGAACTGGAAGCGTTGGCCAAAGACAACCCGGACGGGGAGCCGAATGAAGACGGCATCATCCCCAAAATACCGGTGTATTTGGACGACCTGGTTCCGGTGTATAAGCAGGCCACGGAAGATGAACTGGAGGCTGAGACCGGCGTTCGCAACCGGTTCGCCCCGGAGCCCAAAGCCCGGTACACGCCAGAACGTCCACTGGCGGGGAAAGACGGTATTGGTATTGCCAACGACCTGCCTGAGACCGAGCCTCGCACGTCCGAAGACGGCAACGCTGTGGTCATCAAGTACGTCTGGGAAAACCCTTCACCGGACCCAGAAGCCGAAGAAGACGACAGTCTGTTGCGGGATGAGTTCCGGGAGAGTCTGGATCAATTCAACGGGGAAGATCTGTACGTGCAGGCTCG
>Ga0194138_10000740_pt1 | contig 15400 bp, 17 predicted proteins | sample TARM_MetaG_T2_14_FD_134022 | JGI IMG/M metagenome (GOLD analysis project Ga0194138, IMG submission 134022) | Freshwater microbial communities from Pennsylvania, USA, analyzing microbe dynamics in response to fracking - TARM_MetaG_T2_14 (version 2) | ecosystem: Environmental > Aquatic >...
CCACCCACCCTCGTGTATTCGTAGGAGCCCCAAAAAGGAAACGCCCCGCACGGAAAGTGCGGGGCGTTGAGGGTTCCGAAAGGAACGGGTCCGGTTACTTGTTGTCGCCGGGGTGCCATTCCTCCAGACCTTCCATACCGCCAAAGGCGTCGTCGAAGGCGCTGCCCAGGTCGACCAGATCCTCGCCCGGACGCAGGCCTTCCAGCATGCTGTCGTCCAGAGAGAACTCCTCGTCGTCCAGTTCGGCCGCCTTGATGCTCAGACCAATGCGGCGGTCCACCTCGTCCAGTTTGACGATACGGGCCTTGACCACGTCGCCCACGTTCAGCACGTCTTTGACCTTGTCGACCCGATGGTCGGAGATCTGGCTGATGTGGACCAGGCCTTCGATCCCGGCCTCCAGTTCCACAAACGCGCCGAACTGGGCCAGTTTCGCCACCTTGCCCTCGACCAACTGGCCGATGGCGTACTTGGAGGCGATGCTGCTCCAGGGGTCCGGCTGCGCCTGCTTGAGGCCCAGGCTGATGCGCTGGTTGGAGGGATCCACCTCCAGCACCACGGCTTCGACTTCCTGCCCCTTCTCCAACATTTCGGAGGGATGGTTGATCTTGCGGGTCCAGGACATGTCGGACACGTGAATCATGCCGTCCACGCCTTCTTCCAATTCCAGGAACGCCCCGTAATTGGTGAAGTTGCGCACGGTGCCGTGCACGTGGGAGCCGATCGGGTGGTTGTTGGCGAAGATTTCCCAGGGATTTTCTTCGGTCTGCCGCACGCCCAGGGAGATTTTCTTCTCCTCCTTGTTCACGGACAACACGATCGCGTCCACTTCGTCTCCGATGTTCAGCACGTCGGAGGCGCGGGCGATCCGCTTCGTCCAGGAAAGCTCGGACACGTGGACCAGACCTTCGACGCCCGGTTCCAGCTCGATGAACGCGCCGTAGGGCATGAGGTTGACCACCTTGCCGTGCACGCGATGGCCCACGGGATACTTGGCCTCGATGTCGCGCCAGGGATTCTCGGACTGTTGCTTGAGACCCAGGGACACCCGTTCCTTTTCGTAGTCCACGTCCAGGATGGTGACTTCCAGATCGTCGCCGATGCTGACCAGCTCGGAGGGGTGGTTGATCCGGCCCCAGCTCATGTCGGTGATGTGCAGCAGGCCGTCCATGCCGTTGAGGTCGATGAACGCGCCGAAATCGGTGATGTTCTTGACCTTGCCCTTGCGGAGCTGGCCGACTTCGATTTCCGCCAGCAGCTTCTGCTTCTGTTCGCGGCGCTGCTCTTCCAGCAGTTCACGGCGGGACACGACGATGTTGCGGCGCTCGGTGTTGATCTTGATAATCTTGACCTGCACCACCTCGCCGATGAATTCGTCGGGGTTCTTGACAGGGCTCAAATCGATCTGGGACCCGGGCAGGAACGCCTCCACGCCCACGTCCACCAGCATCCCACCCTTGACGCGGCCTTCGACCACGCCTTCGATGATGTCGCCTTCACTGTAATCGGAAAGAATCCGATCCCAGTTTTTCTGGAGTTCGGCGCGCTGTTTGCTCAGCACCACCATTCCATTGTCGTCTTCAAGCCGTTCGAGGAGCACTTCGACCGTGTCGCCGAGATTCAGTTCCTCGCTCTTCTTAAATTCACTTCTGGGAATCACGCCCTCGGACTTGTACCCGACATCCACCATAATGTCGTTGGGACGGATGTGGACGATTTCGCCCTCGATAATGGAGCCTTCGTTAAAGTCCTTCAGGGATTCCTCGTACAACTTTTCCAGTTGCACCGCGGTCAGGCCGGACGTTTCGTCGGCTGCCGCATCTTTCAATGCATCGGTCATCTAATGAACCAGTGGTTGGAGTTCGCAAAAGAACGACGCGTCGAAGCGCCGCCGCGGAACCGCGTGTTCCGCCTAAAAGGAGGCGCACACCTATACGCGCTTTTTCCCGATGGCAAGCAAAAGACGGGGTTAAGTGCGCTCCACCGTCGTCGCGCCTCCGGCCTCCAGCGTCCGCCGCCGAATTTCATCCCGCACCGCCGACAGCAACTCTTTCGGCGTGACCTTTTTCCGCTCCGTTTCCCGCTTCACCCAATCGAGAAAAAAATGGATGTCCGAAAGGGGGACCCCCTGGGTCGTCACGGCCAGCGTGGTGCCGCATGAACAGTTGGACATCGCCACGGCCCCCAACGGATTGTTTGTCTGCCACGCTTTCAGTTCCACATCATAGGACACCGCGCCTCCCACCCGCTCTGTGTTGAGGATGTAGTCCAGCAGGGAGTCATACACGCGCCCGCAGGTCGGACAGGTTTTCGGGAACAAACTCTCGAAATGCGCCTGCAGTTTTCGCAGCGCCTCCTCGTCCTCGGGCCCCAGGCCCCACACCCGGGATTCCCGCGGCCTTTCCTCCCCGTTCACGTCCTTCCCATTTGTATTCATGGTCGTCTCCATGGTCGGTCAGGCGCTTTGCCTGGCCGTATGTTCGGGAGGAGGGACGGCTTCGGCGCGCTCACCTTCTCCCACCGCTTTTTTCCGGACTTCATCGCGCACCCATCCCAGCAATTCCTTTACGGTCTTGTCCCGGCGAACGGTTTCCCGCTTCAGCCATTCCAGCACCCGCTGCATGTCTTTGGCTGGAACGTCGGCCGTACTGAGCGCCAATGTGCTGCCGCACTCACAGTTCGCAAGCGCCACGCCACCCACGGGCTGCTTCGGCTCCCACGACCCGAGTTCGGCGTCGTAACACACCTCTCCCATTATCCGCTCGGTGTTCAGGATGTAATCGCGAAGATCGGAGTATACCCGACCACACTTCGCACAGACTTTCGGGAAAAGTCCCTTGTGGTATTCATACATCAGGTCAATGACGTCTTCATCATTCATGGGCCGGGCTCCTGCGGGGGGTTCGGGAGGGTTTTCATTCAGCTTCATTTTCAATTGTAACGTTTTAATTCCATTCTTCAACTATTATTTTATACATCAAGGTATAATTTAAAGCTCACACGCATGTATCGCAATCGAGGCGTTGCGACCTGTGGAAGCCGGACGGTCACGCGCCGCTTCGCGCGCGGACCCGCCCCTTCCCACGATACAACCCCTCCCCCCGGATCAACGCCTCCACCCCTTCCGGCACCAGATACCGGATCGACCGCCCGGAGGCGACCCGCTCCCGAACCTCCGTGGCCGAGATATCGATTCGGGGACCTTCCGGTACCAGACGAACCCCGCCCGCCAACCCGGGCGCCCGTTTGAACAAAGCCCCCAGGGCGGGCCGCGGATCCGCGCCGGGCCGGGGCATCACCCTCACTTCCGCCAACCGAACGATGTCCTCGACCCGCACCCAGCGGTCAAAGGTGTCCAGACTGTCCGCCCCCATCAGAAAGCACAACCCGGCGTCCGGAAACGCGCGGCGCAACGCCTCCAGCGTATCCACCAGATAGGAAACCCCCTTCCGACGCACCTCCAGGTCACAGGCCTCCAGACCCGGTTCGTCCCGGACCGCCCGATCCACCATGGCCAAGCGGAGTTTCGCTGGGACCAGCACCTCTTCTCTCCGCAAGGGCGACCGGGCGTTGGGCACCAGCAACACCCGATCCAATTTCAGCGTTTCGGCGGCGTACCGGGCCGCGATCAAATGCCCGTGATGCACCGGATTGAAGGTGCCGCCGAACACGCCCAATCGCTCTGCCTGTCCATTCATTTCCCGACCATAGGCGGAGAAATCCGGTTGCGCAAGAAAACCCGGTTTTCTTTGCGGGAGGTCTTGCATGGCACCGTTTGCTTCCATAGGGAAAAGCCGTCTTTCAACCCAATCCAACCTCAGGAGAACCCTCATCATGCCAGACATCATCGACGTGTACGCACGACAGATCGTCGATTCCCGCGGCAACCCCACCGTGGAAGTCGAAGTCACCCTCGATTCCGGAGCCGTCGGCCGCGCCGCCGTCCCCTCCGGCGCCTCCACCGGGGAACACGAGGCCCTCGAACTCCGTGACGGCGACAACTCTCGTTGGCTCGGCAAGGCCGTGACCAAGGCCGTCGACAATGTGAACGGCCAAATCTGCGACGCGCTGATCGGGCTCGACGCCCTCGACCAGGTCGCCGTGGACCAGACCATGCTCGACCTCGACGGCACCGACACCAAATCCAACCTTGGCGCCAACGCCATCCTCGGGGTTTCCCTGGCCACCGCCCACGCCGCCGCGGAGGAACTCGGCCTTCCGCTGTTCCGCTATCTCGGCGGCGCCAACGCCAAGGTCCTCCCCGTCCCGATGATGAATATCGTGAACGGCGGCTCCCACTCCGACGCCCCCATCGCCTTCCAGGAATTCATGATCCGTCCGGTGGGAGCCCCCAGCTTCAGTGAAGGTCTGCGCTGCGGCGCCGAGGTGTTCCACAACCTCAAGTCCATCATCAAGAAGAAAGGCCTGTCCACCGCCGTCGGCGACGAGGGCGGTTTCGCCCCGAACTTCTCCGGCGGCACCGAGGAAGCGCTGGACGCGATCATCGAGGCCATCAAGAAGGCCGGATACGAGCCCGGCAAGGACGTGATGATCGGTCTCGACTGCGCCGCCTCCGAGTTCTACAGCGACGGCGTCTACAACTACGCCAAGTTCGAAGGCGACGACGGGGCCAAACGCAGCTCCGAGGAACAGGCCGCCTATCTCGAGGAACTGGTCTCCAAGTACCCCATCGACTCCATCGAAGATGGCATGGACGAGAACGACTGGGACGGCTGGAAGGTTCTCACCGACAAGATCGGCGACCGCGTCCAGCTCGTCGGCGACGACCTGTTCGTCACCAACACCTCCTACCTCAAGCGAGGCATCGAAAGCGGCACCGCCAACTCCATCCTGGTGAAGGTCAACCAGATCGGCACCCTCACCGAAACCATGGACGCCATCGAAATGGCCAAGCGCAACGGCTACACCGCGGTGATCTCCCATCGGTCCGGCGAAACCGAGGACACCACCATCGCCGACATCGCGGTGGCCACCAACGCCGGCCAGATCAAAACCGGCTCCATGAGCCGTTCCGACCGGATCGCCAAGTACAACCAGCTCCTCCGCATCGAGGACCTGCTCGGCAACAACGCCGTGTACGGCGGCAAGGAACTCTTCCTCGACCGCATCTGATCCGATTCGCTCCGCGAAAACGACGCCCCGGGGTTCGCGCCCCGGGGCGTTTTTCGTCCCTTCTTCCGAGGGAACACATCCTTTGAAGCTTGTTTTTTAGAAGTTTTTACATAATTTTGTCTGGAAATCAGGTATCTACCAATTTAAGTTAAAAGTGTGATTTCTTTCCAGCACATTACCCGAATGATGGCGTCCATGATCTTTGTGATCGTGGGATGCATTGCCCTCGCGGGATTCGTGCCCGAGTGGCGCAAGTACACCGCCCACGAGGAACGGCTGGAGGAATTGCTTGACGACAAGGCCCGGGCCGAATCCCGTTTGCAGGAGTTGCGGGTCCAACAGGACCGGTTTCAAAACGACCGCGATTACGTTCGCAAAGTGGCGCATGAAATCGGGCTCGTCGAAGACCACGAAGTGGTTTTTCGCTTCTACGACGAAAACCGGAACTCCGCCCGCCGCTAACCTCCTTCCCGCATGAGCGATTCCGACCCCCATGCGGACGTGGAGTTCGATTTCCACCGTAGAGAACGTCTCGGCTTTCCCGAGATCGTCTATGGCGAAGCCAAATCCGCCGATCAACTCCGCCGCATCGTGGCCGAATGCCGCGCCAAAAGACACCCGGTGCTCATCTCCCGCTGCCAACCTGAAAAAGTCCGCGATTTGGAAAACGGACACTACGACGAGGTCGCCCGCACCTGGATCCACCAACCCGACCCTCCCCCCGTGTTTCCCGGCCGGGTGGCCGTGATCTCCGGCGGCACCGCCGACGCGCCGGTGGTCCGTGAATGCGTCAACACCCTCCGTTTTCTTGGCATCGAATGCGGAGACATTCAGGACGTCGGCGTGGCCGCCATCCACCGTATTCTCACTCGACTGGAGGAAGTGTCGACCTACGACGTGCTCGTCTGTGTGGCCGGGTTCGAGGGCGCTCTGGCCTCCGTCGTGGCCGGACAATGCCCCCAACCCGTCATCGGCGTGCCCACCGGCGTCGGCTACGGCGTGGCCGCCGGGGGACGGGCCGCCCTGCACGCCATGCTCGGAAGTTGCGCCAACGGCCTGATGGTCATGAATGTCGACAATGGTGTGGGCGCCGCCCTCGCCGCCCGGAGGATACTCGGCGTCCGACAGAACCGGACATAACATTCTTTTTACATCCGGGTGACCAGTTGGTGACATTTCCACCGGGCATGTTCGCCATGATGGGGACGTGAAATCGCCATCTCCCCTTTATCTTTGTACGGGCCTCCTTCTCGCAGCTCTCACCGGACTTCTCCTTCGGAATAGCGCCGGATACCTGACCGACCCGTCCCACGTGCCATTCTACCACGAGCGCATCGGGCAAACAGGTTCCGCCCTCTGGGGGCCCATCCTCGTGCTCCATGTCTTGGCGGGCATGATATGCCTGTTGACCGGACCACTGCTATTCCTCCCGCCTTCCCGTATGGGTCGGCACACCCATCGAATCACGGGAATACTCTACACCATCGCCACCCTTGGACTCATGTTGCCCACCGGCTTCTGGTTGTCCTTTCACGCACATGGCGGCCTGCCCGGGCAAACGGGATTCCTCTTCACCGCGATCCTGATGTTCCATGTCACGGGCTCCGGACTGCGGGCCCTCTTTGAGGGAGATCCCCCGAAACATCTCCGCGGCATGATTCGCAGCTATGCCCTGGCCACCAGCGCCCTGACGTTCCGACTCGTCTATGCGGCTGGATTCTGGGCGGGGGTTCCCTACGACCTCAATTACCCTGTGACCACCTGGATCAGCACCCTCTTCAACCTCCTCGTCGCCGAATGGATTCTGACGCGCCGGGGGCTCCATTCCACCCCACACCCCAAGGACCCCTCCCATGAAAAAGCACCTCGCCCGCTGTCTCCTCCTGATCGTCAGTCTCGTCGGCGCCTCCTTGTCCGCACAAACCGATCCCGCCCCTCCTCCTACCAAAGAAGCGCTGGTCGAAACCCATCTATTACACCCCCTACTCCGGCGACCCGCCGCCATGTATTCCCGCCGTCGACTTGACCCTCCGGCCTGCACATGGGGTCCGAACCTGACGGAAACCCTCCAGTCCTTCACCATTACCTACGTTGAGGGAACCCTTCTGGGCCTGTTCGACGCCTCCGCCCGGACCCTGTGGATTCTCGATCCCGCGCAAAAAACCTACGTCCCCCCCGGCGATCACCCTTTGTTTCACGCACAATCGGATCCGACCGATTCCTGATCCCGCTTGAGACCCCCGTTCATCGCGTTTGACTTAAAAACACTTCTTTGGAGACCTCTTTTCTTAACGTAACCCTCACCACATTTAGCATTGCAAGATCGGGACGCGCTTCTGTACAAAGGGATTTGAGATCCTGTCCGCATCGTTTGTATCATGAGTAACGCGCCGCCCTCCGATCGTTTCCAGATCGATAACACCTACCACTGGCCCGCCGACGGCGAGAGCCGTCCCTGGACCGAATTCTGGGTAACCACCTTCACCTCCCCCGTGGGCGACGCGCAAAGCGCGTCGGTTCTCTACAGCGTGGACCATGGCCTTAACTGGACCCACTACCCCATGGAGAAATCCTGCGTATTGGGCGACCGCGATGTCTGGCACGCGAACCTCGGAACGCTGCCGGCCCATACCCGGGTTCGCTACGCCGTCGAGGGCGTCGACCGGCATGGAGGGTCCCACTGGGACAACGCGGACGGCAAAGACCACCACGCCGTGATCGGATCGGCCAAAGACCAGGCCGTCCGCGGCTGACGCGGAGGCTCAGCCCAACAGCTTCAGCGCCATCGGGATCGCCTTGTTCTTCTCCGAACAGGACAGCTTGTCCATCAGAGAGGAAATCGTCACCACGAACTCCGCCAGATTCTCCATCTGACGATTGAACTCGCGGCAATTCGGACACGCGTGTCCCTCCGTTTTTTCCGCGCAGTCCTTCAGCACCTCCAGCGCCGGCTCGATTTCCCGCCGTTTCCGTTCACGGGTGATGATGCAGAACATTTTCCAAATGTCCTTCTCCGCTTCGAAATGCTCTTTCCGGTCCCCCTTGATGTAGATGCTTTTGACGATCCCCCAGGTCACCAGCTCCTTCAGGTTCCCGTGGGCGTTGCCCCGACTGATCTGCAACTCCTCCATAATGTGATCCGTGCACATCGGATCGGGGCTGACCAGCAACAACGCGTGAATCTGGGCCATCGTCCGGTTGATGCCCCAGGAGGAACTCAAGGCGCCCCACTGCCCGATGAACTCGTCCCGAGCCTGCCGGAAATCGGAAGATATAGGTTGATCTGCATCCATGACGAAAGGTAGATCATAACGTAAAAATCACAACTCGTACACGCCCGATCTTTCCCTTTCTTCCGGCCCGTTCCGCCCGATGCTGAAAACCCTCTCCTCGCCATTCGACCTCCTGCTCTGCCGCCCCGGCTCCACGGACCTCCTGCAACGGGAACTTGAGGAATGCCACGGCGTCCATTCCCGCATCGTCTCCCCCGGACTTCTTCAGCTCGATTCCGGGACCGCGCCCACCGCCCCCTGCATGTTCGAAGCGCAACGGGTGCCTTCCGCCCGCTTTTATCCTCTCGAAAAAGGCGACCGGATTCCGGACGAGGTCTGCGAGGCCGTCTGGACGTCCTGGGCCGAAACGCCACGCCCCTGGGGCGCCCACTCTCTCACGCCCGAAGGGGAAGGCCCCCGCGAAACCGGACGCCTCCGAGGCGTCGCCCGGGAACTCGTCCGCAAAGGAAACCGGCTTCATCCCGGCCTCGCCAAATGGGAACGGGATCCCGCCAAGCTCTTTGCCGCCGACAAGGGCTGCATTCAGCAATGGGTGCTCGCTCCCGAGGGACTCTTTTTCGGCACGGCGGCACCTTCCGCCCTCAGCTCCTCCGCGCCCGGCGGACGCTTCCGCATGAAAATGGACCCCGCCGCCCCCTCCCGCTCCTATCTGAAAATCGAAGAGGCCTTCGCACGCATGGGCAGGGAACCCGCCGAAGGCGAAACCGCCATCGATCTCGGCGCCGCGCCGGGAGGATGGAGCTACGCCCTCGCCCGCCGCGGCTGCCACGTCACCGCGGTCGACAACGGCCCCCTGAAAATCAAAGACGCCAGTGTCCGTCGAATCGAACACCTGCACGCCGACGGCCTCCGCTTTCGATTATCCCGTAGGCAGCCCGCCGTGGACTGGCTGGTGGCCGATATGCTGGTGCCGCCCGGAAAAGGCTTCGGCGTGTTGCGACACTGGATCGGAGACCGAAAATGTAGCCATCTGGTGTTCAACCTCAAACTGCCCCAGGGCGAGCCGATTGCCGCCCTCCTCCCAGTGAGGGACTGGCTTTCCCAATTCAACGAACTGCAAATCCGCCAACTGTATCACGACCGACGCGAAGTCACCGTCTTCGGTTCCATTACCTCGTGAAGCGCCGCCACCGCCACGGCACTTAAAAGACACGCGCTCACTTGATGCGCCACCGCCAACGGCAAATTCATGCCGCTGATCAAGGTGAAGATTCCCAACAGGAACTGGATCGTCACCATCAACGGGATCAGGTTGTAAAACACTTTCTGACGGGGCATCAAACGGTTGCGCAGGGCCAAAGCCCACAACGCGAACGCCGCGACCACCACCACCAATCCCAGATGACGATGCGCGAACTGGACCGCGACCGGGTTGTGCAACAGGTTCTCCACCACCGACCCGAACCGGGAGGATACGAATTCCGGGGGGAGGACCCCCCCTCCCATCAGCGGATACGTGTTGTACATGTACCCCGCCCGCAACCCCGCGGTAAACGCCCCGTACACAATTTGCACGGCCAGTAGAATCAGAAATCCAACGGTCCATCTTCGCAACGGGCGGACGGAAAGATAATTCGTGTGCCGATGGGTACGGAAGGGCAACAGATCCAGAATCAGCCACAACAGATACATCAACACCACCAACGCCAACCCGAAATGGGCCGCCAAGCGGAAATGACTGACGTACGGTTTGTCGATCAACCCGCTTTTCACCATGTACCACCCCAGCAATCCCTGCGATCCCCCGAGCACCAACCCCAACAGCAGCTTCCACCGCCAGCCTTTCGGAATCCGGCCCCTCACCCAGAACACCGCCAACGGAACGGCATACGCGATCCCGATCACACGTCCCAACAACCGGTGCACATACTCCCAGAAAAAAATCTCTTTGAAATGCGCGAGGGTCATTTCCCCCTCGGCGCTGAACTTTTCGTACTGCGGCGTCGCCTTGTACTGATCAAACGCGTCCCGCCACGCCTCCGGAGAAGACGGGGGAAGGGTCCCCATGATCGGATTCCAGTTGACCATGGACAACCCTGATTCCGTCAGGCGGGTAATGCCTCCCACAGCCACCATCAACAGAATCAATGTACACACCAGCCACAACCACAACGCGATTCGACCGGCGGCGGGAAAAGGAGAGGCATTCGAACTTGTCGTCATACGAAGAGTGTATACGACTCGACGGCGCAGAGTTCAAGCCCCTCCCCCGCTCCAAATCCAACGAAGGTGTCTGACCTGTCCGACTTGTCCGACATCATCCCTCTAAATTCGATCCGGCGCTTCGATCCCGAGCAACCCCAGCCCGATCTTAAGCGTGTCCGCCACCGATCGAATCAGACGCATCCGGCTTTCCCGCACCCCCGCCTCCGCCTTCAGAAACGGAATGCTCTGGTGATAGGTGCTGTAGGTCTGCGCGAGCTCGAACAGATAATCCGCCAGGTAATTGGGACGGTAATGTTTGGTGGCCGCCAGAACCGCTTCGGGGAACTGCAACAGTTTCAGCCCAAGTGTCTGCTCCAAGGGTTCTTCCAGATTCCAGGCCGCCGCGTCGATGTCACCCTCCGGAAACCGATCGGCGTACTTGTCGAGCACGCTCCGAATCCGCGCGTGGGCATACTGCAGATAGGGAGCGGAATTTCCATCCAGCGCCATCGCCTTCTCCCAGGTGAAGGTCACCAAACTCTGGGGGTTCTGGCTGATGTCCGCGTATTTGATCGCGCCAATCCCCACCGCTTTCGCCACTTCCCCCTTTTGATCGGCCGGCATGTCGGGACTGCTGGCCGTAACCATCTCCAACGCCCGGCGCTCCGCCTCGTCCAACAGGGCCTCCAATTTGATCACATTGCCCTGGCGGGTGCTGAAGGTCGCGTCCGGCAGGCGCATGAGCCCGAACCAGACGTGCTGCAGGTCGACACCGACACCCAGCTTCTCCACCACGTTGAAAAACTGGTTGAAGTGACGCTGCTGCCGTTCGTCGGTCACGTAGAGAATCGTTTTGGGAGAGAACTCCTCTACCCGGCTCAGCACGGTCGCGATGTCGGTGGTGGCGTAGTTGAACCCGCCGTCGCGCTTGCGCACAATGCACACGCCGAGCTTCTCCTCCTCCAGGTTCACCACCTGCGCCCCCTCGCTCTCCTCCAACAGACCCGCCTCGCGCAACCGATCCAACACGCCCGACAGCGCGTCGCTGTAGTAGCTTTCTCCGCGTTCCAGATCAAACCGCACGTCCAGTCGATCGTAGATTTTCCGAAATTCGGTCAGACTCAAACTCACGAATTTCCGCCACAGCTCCAGATTTTCAGGGTCGCCCCGCTGCAACTTCACCAGCTCCTCGCGCGCCGCCTCCAGCCAGGATTCGTCTTCCTTCGACTTCCCGTAGCTTTCAACGTACACCCTTTCGAGTTCCTGCACCGGCGAGGTCTCCAACGCCTTGGCGTCCAGAAAATGACGGTAGCCCATAATAATCAACCCGAACTGGGTGCCCCAATCCCCGAGATGGTTGTCCGCCACCACCGTGTAACCACAAAACCGATGCAGCCGATCCAGCGCGTTGCCGATCACCGTGGAACGGATATGGCCGATATGCATCGGCTTGGCCACGTTCGGACTGGAGTAATCAATCACCACCGTGTCGCCCTCGCCCACCTGCGGAGTGGCGCGGCGGGCGTCGGCTTCCTGCGAACCCAACCGCTCGGACATCCACTCCGGCGACAAGCGGAAGTTGATAAACCCCGGCCCCGCCACTTCCACGGACTTCACCGCCGGATGCCCCTCCAACACCTCCGTCACGGCCTCCGCGATGCCGCGCGGCGGACGCCGCAACGCCTTCGCCAGCGGCATGGCGTCGTTGCACTGATAGTCCCCGTGACGCGGATCGGCCGTCCGCACCACCCCGGCCCGGAATTCCGCCGGAACGGCGTCGGGAAACTTCTCCCGAAGGGCCTCTTCCACGGCCTCGGCGAGTACGGCGTCCACGGTCTGCACTTTTAACATGGTCCTGTCCTTTTCAGTCTTGCATCTTGAATCACAATGGCGGAAATTGGCGTCATATTCCTTCCAACCCGGAAAATCAACAAACAAGGACAGGCACATGAGCGCCAAGAAAAAATCCACCGCCCCCACAAAGAAAACCACCGCGAAAGCCGCCGCCAAAAAAGCGCCCGCGAAAAAGAAGGCCGCCGTGAAGAAAGCTCCGGCCACCAAAAAGGCCGCGACCAAAAAAGCGCCGGCCCGCAAAAAAGCCGCCACGAAGAAAACGCCGGTGAAAAAAGCGGCCACCAAGGCGACCGGCCTCTCCCCCGAGGAACGCTACCAGCGAGTTCAGTTGGAAGCGTATTTCCTGGCGGAGAAAAACGGATTCGCCGGCGACGCCAGCTCCTACTGGATCGAAGCCGAGCAGATCGTGGACAACCGGTTCGCCTGAGTCCCTCTCATCGAATCGATCCACCGGGCCGCATATCGATGCGGCCCTTCTTTTTGTTGTTCCCTCACCCCACTCGACACCAGATGCGTGGTGAACGGAGATGTGGAGCGGTGGTGTCTCACCGCCGCGTCACCCCGCACCTCGGACACGCACCTTCGCATTCCCGCCTCAAAAACGGAGGTGTTCAAAGAAACCCGGTCCGCGTCCAGGGGCTACCGCATCAACTGAAATTCGACCCGGCGATTCAGCGACCACGCCGATTCATCGAACCCCTCCACCGCGGGCTGTTCCTCGCCGTAGCTGAGCGTTTGAATCCGGTCGGGCTCCACGCCCAGGGTAATCAGCGATTCGCGCACCGCCAAAGCGCGGCGTTCACCGAGCGCGAGATTGTATTCGCGGCTGCCTCGTTCATCGGTGTGTCCCTCCAGAATCACCGCGTGTCCGGTCTGGGAATTCAAGTGATCCGCCATTTCGCGCACCTTGGACATCTCGCTCGGCGCCAGCGTGTAGCTGTCGAAGGCGAAATAAACCGGCGCGTAGGCCGAGCTGTCCACCGGTTGCATATCGCCGATCATGCCGCGCTCGCCCAGTTCGGTGGGTTCATCAAAACCCATGATCTCCCCGTCCAACGGCATGCCGCTCAATGTCTCGTCGGACAAGGGGTTCCCGGGTTCGGGATCGTTCCGGCAGGCGGAAAGCGTCAAAAGCAGGAGCGGAACAAGCGTACGGAAAAAAATGCGGAGAATGGATTTCATGGCGGTATGTCGGGGTGCGTGAGGTTCGAACGATGGTTGTTGAAAATGTGAAAGGTCAAGGCGACCAGTTGGGCATATACCAGCTTCCCTGTCCGTGAAGGATCATTTTGGACCCTTTGCCTTCCCTGTCAAGCAAGTACAGTGAGGATTGCCCGCGCCGACTCCGGGAAGCTACAATGTGGTATCCATCCGGAGCCCAGGAGGGGTCCTCGAAGTCCGCATCCGCCGGACTGACATACCCGACGTCGCCCGTGTCGGGATTCAGGACCGCCACCCGATACACCCCGCCCTGCCGCCGGGTGAACACAATCAGGCCGTTGTCCCCCCAGTCGGCGGACAGGTGTTCCCCGCCGCCCCGGGTGATCCGTTGCATTCCCCCGCCGGACCGACTGATGACGTACAAGTGGGGACGACCCTGGTGACCGGAGGTGAACACGATCCGGCGTCCGTCCGGAGACCAGCTCGGGCTGGACTTCGCCGACATGCCGGTGTCCGTCAGACGCGTGAGCGCTCCGCTCCGCAAATCCTTGACGTACAGTTCGGGTTTCCCGGTTTTTGACAGGATCAACGCAACGTGCCGTCCGTCTGGCGATATCTCGCCCCCGGTGTTCATGCCGGAGGAATTGGAAATGATCGTGCGCCGTGCCGGACTCAACTGATGCCGGTACACGTCCGGGAAGCCGCGATGGTAACTGGTGTACAGGAGCGACTCTCCGTCCGGGCTCCAGGTGGGCGCGATCACCAGCGAGCCGTCGCGCGTCAACTGAATCAGCCCTTTTCCGTCCGGATACATGGCGTAGACCTCTTTTCCCTTGGTACCGGGACGGGTCCCCACAAACGCGATACGCTTGGAGGATATGCCGGGACGGCCCGTCAGTTCCGTGACCACGTCGTCGGCCACGGCCCGGGCCAAGTCGTCCGCCCGACCCGTGGCCACCCGGTACCGTTTGCCGAAGGCGCGCCCGCCCCCCTGCCGATTCAATACCTGCACGGTGGCGTGCAGCCGTCCCCCGTCCACCCGCGCGTCGCCCACCACCCGGTAATCGGCCGAACTGGGGGGCCCCTCGCTGAAAAAGGTCGGGAGCGTGAGGTTTTCACGCAGCGACGCGAAAAAGGCCGCGCCCTCGCCCGCGCCCGCGGAAAACCCCGAAAAATCAAACGACGCGGCGGAAGACCCCGATTTTTCGATCACGATCCGCTCCTGCGCCCGGGCCGCGATCGACAGCAGGCCCACACACAAACATACACACACAGAACTTCGGAACATTTTCATAGGATCATCGGGTCAGTTTATAGTCGATTTGAAAAGTGCGGGTCGCTCCGGTGTACTCCGCAGGCAAGGGCCGGACCGACGTCACGGAATCCAGCGCCCGTTGTACCGAGGCGTTCATTTCCGCGTTTCCGGAGGGCTCGACAATGCGGGAGGACACCAGGTCTCCGTTCTTCCGCACCACCACCGACACCGTCACGGTTCCGGCGGAGGCCGAACTCAGTCCGACCGGCTGCCGCCAGGCGCTGTACAGCTTGGCATACAGGTCCCGCGTCACCTCGTCAAATGAAACCTCGGCTCCACCCGAAGCCCCGCCCGCGGAACCGGCCGCGCCTCCCGTGTTGGAGGGGAGGCCGTCGGCGATCATGTCGCGGATCTGTTCCGGACTGAGCGTGGGCGCCGCCGGAGGAGGGGCCGGATTGTTTCGTTGCTGAATTTCCCGCCGGATCTCCTCGGGCGTTTTCGCCCGCCAGGACGGCGTGGGCGTGGGAGCCGGGCGCGGCGTGGCCGTGGGACGGGGCGC
>Ga0194138_10000741_pt1 | contig 15376 bp, 19 predicted proteins | sample TARM_MetaG_T2_14_FD_134022 | JGI IMG/M metagenome (GOLD analysis project Ga0194138, IMG submission 134022) | Freshwater microbial communities from Pennsylvania, USA, analyzing microbe dynamics in response to fracking - TARM_MetaG_T2_14 (version 2) | ecosystem: Environmental > Aquatic >...
CGGCAAGTGCAATGGCCTGACCGTGCTGGAGGTGGGCGATTCCGTGTTCGGCGTGCCGGCGCGTATCAGCGCCACTGTGTATCCCGGCAGCAGCGGTATTGTCGATATCGAGCGCGAGGTCAGCCTCGGCCAGTCGATCCACTCCAAGGGGGTGATGATCCTCACCGGCTATATGGGCAGCCGTTACGCCCAGCATTACCCACTGGAAATCTCCGCCAGCATTGCGCTGGAGCAGTCCTATGGTTATGTGGATGGCGACAGCGCCTCGCTCGGCGAGGTCTGTGCGTTGATTTCCGCGCTGGCTTGGACCCCGCTCAAGCAATGTTTTGCGATTACCGGCTCGATCAACCAGTTTGGCGAAGTGCAGGCAGTTGGTGGCGTCAACGAGAAGATCGAGGGCTTCTTCCGTCTGTGTCAGGCGCGCGGGCTGACCGGCGAGCAGGCGGTGATCATTCCCGCCGCCAACGTGCCCAACCTGATGCTCGATCAGCCGGTGCTGGAGGCGGTGCGCGCCGGCCAGTTCGCGGTCTACGCGGTAAGCCGGGTGGATCAGGCTCTGGAGTTGTTGTCCGGTCAGACCGCCGGGGTCGAGGACGAGGACGGCCAGTTTCCCGAAGGCAGCCTGAATGCGCGGGTGGTCGAACGCCTGCGGCTGATGGCCGAGCAACGCCGCGAGCAGGAGCAGGGCAGCGAGGAGGCAACCGGCGAGGCCGCCGAGGGCACGCCGCAAGCCTGACCGCTGAGTCAATTCTGGTCGGCATTTCACCAGTGCGCTGCAGTTATTGAAAATACTGCAGCGGCGCTGGATTTCCCCGCTTCTTGCACAGAGTTGTCCACAGCTTTTGTGGGCAGTTGTCCGGCACGACTGCGGTCTTCGAGGCTGTCAATCCCGCATCAGATAAATATTCTGCTTGACCTTGATCAAGTTGCAGGGCAGGCATTACGCCGTCTGCAGGGCGAGCCTTGCGGCTGGTGATAATTTCACCAGATTGCTGACGGGGCCATGCCATCTGGCCTGTAAGCAGTCATACATAGACTTCCCACATAGTTATCCACAGAAGCTGTTGATTGACTGTCTGGATCTGAAATAGCTATACATTGATGATTGTTTTATCAAGTTATCGTAGCATTCCTGTATAGTTATTTTCTCCAGATACTCAGGGAGCTGCCATGACACTCGAACAGCTTATCGAGCATGCCCACGCCGAGCGTCTTCAGGGGCTGCCCCTGTGAGCGTACATCAGCTGATACTGATCCTCGGCGACCAGCTGGACCTGCAGATCAGCAGCCTGCAGGGTGCCGATCCGGCACGCGACCGTATCCTGATGGTCGAGGCCGAGGAGGAGGGGCGCTATGTACCACACCACCTGCAGAAGATCCTGTTCATCCTCTCGGCGATGCGTCACTTTGCCGAGGAGCTGCGCCAGCAGGGCTTTGTTGTGGATTACCGCCGGCTGGATGAGGCAGACAACAGCGGCAGCCTCGATGGCGAACTGGCGCGTGCCCGCCAGCGCTGGCAGCCGCAGGCGATTCGTCTCACCGAGCCTGGGGAATGGCGCCTGCTCGAGCGATTCCGCCAGCGCCAGGCGGACTGGCCGGAGTTTCAACTGCTGGAAGATCAGCGCTTCTTCTGCAGCGCCAAACGCTTTCGCCGCTGGGCGGCTGGTCGCAAGCAGTTGCGCATGGAGTTTTTCTACCGCGAGATGCGTCGTCACAGCGGCCTGTTGATGGGCGCCGACGGCCAGCCCGAAGGCGGTGCCTGGAACTTCGATGCGGACAATCGCAAACCGCTGCCGGCCGGTACGCCACTACCGCAGCAGCCACACTTTGCCATGGATGCCATCAGTCTTGAAGTCCGCGATCTGGTGGCGCAGCGTTTCAGTGATCATTACGGCAGCCTGCAGGGCTTTGACTACCCGGTAACCCGGACACAGGCCGAACAGCTCTGGCAGTCTTTCCTTGAGCAGGGCTTGCCGCGCTTTGGTGACTATCAGGATGCCATGGCGGTCGGCGAGCCCTGGTTGTTCCATGCGCGTATTGCTGCGGCGCTGAATATTGGGCTGCTGGATCCGCAGCGCCTGTGCCTGGATGTGCAGGCTGCCTGGCAGTCGGGCGCGGTGCCGCTGAATGCTGCCGAGGGTTTTATCCGGCAGATTCTTGGCTGGCGCGAGTATGTACGCGGCATTTACTGGTTGCTGATGCCTGAGTATGCCGAACGCAACGCGCTGGGCAACCGGCGGGCATTGCCGGCCTTCTACTGGACCGGGAAAACCCGCATGTGCTGCATGCAGCAGGCCATCGGCCAGACCCTGGAGCATGCCTACGCCCACCATATCCAGCGGCTGATGGTGACCGGCAACTTTGCCCTGTTGGCGGGGATCGAGCCAAAACAGATCTGCGACTGGTATCTGGCGGTGTATATGGATGCCTTCGACTGGGTCGAGCTGCCTAACACCCTGGGCATGGTTATGCATGCCGATGGCGGTTATTTGGGCTCCAAGCCCTATTGCGCCAGCGGCCAGTACATCAAGCGCATGTCGGACTACTGCAGCGGCTGCAGTTACAAGGTCAGCGAGCAGACCGGCCCGCGTGCCTGCCCGTTCAATGCACTGTACTGGCACTTCCTGATGCGCCACCGCGAAGCCTTGCAGGGCAATCCGCGCATGGCGCTGACCTACCGTAACCTGCAGCGCATGGACGACAGTCGGCGTAATGCCTTGTGGGACTGGGGCGAGGAGTTACTGGCACGCCTGGATGCCGGGGAAATGCTGTAGTTACTATTCGCCTTCGCCGAAGCGGTCTTCGATCAGACCGATCAACTCATGCATGGCCTGCTCGGCCTGCTCGCCTTCACAGCTGACACAGACCTCGGTGCCGCAACTGGCCGCCAGCATCATCACTTGCATGATGTTCTTGCCGTCGACCAGTGCTTCGGTACTGCGTCCGATGTGAACGGTGCAGCCATGGCGATTGGCAATACCGACAAACTTGGCTGCAGCGCGTGCATGCAGGCCGAGTTTGTTGGTGAGGGTGATCTGGCGTGTCGGCATGTGTCAGTTCGGCAGGTCGCGATGGCGGATCAGCAGGCCGGGCAGTTGCTGGCGCAAGGCCTCGCCAAGGCGTTCGCTGAGGTATACCGAGCGATGATGCCCGCCGGTGCAGCCGATGGCAATGCTCAGGTAACTGCGCTCGCCGGCGGCATAACGCGGCACCCAGCGGCGCAGGAAGGCCAGTATGTCGTCGTACATTTCCTGTACGTCCGGCTGGGCTTGCAGGTATTGCTGAACCGGTTGTTCCAGTCCACTGAAGGCGCGCAGGTCGGGCTTCCAGTAGGGGTTGGGCAGGCAGCGCACATCGAATACCAGATCGGCATCCACAGGCACACCGCGTTTGAAGCCGAAGGACTGGATCATTACCGCAGGACCACGTCCGTCGTGCGACAGCAGGCGTTGCTTGAGCAAATCGCGTAGCTGGTAGAGTGTCAGGTGGCTGGTGTCTATCTTCAGGCTGGCCAGATCGATGATGGGAGCCAGCAGCTCCAGTTCGGCAGCTATTGCTTCGGCCAGAGACAGGTTGCCGTCGGTCAGGGGGTGCCGTCGTCGGGTTTCCGAGAAGCGCTTGATCAGCACTTCGTCGGTGGCTGCCAGAAACAGCACGTCGCACTGCACGCCGGCGCTACGGACCTCGCGCAACAGTTCCGGAAAACGTTCCAGATCGCTTGGCAGGTTGCGTGCGTCAATGCTGATGGCAACCTTGGGCAGGCTGTGCAAGGCACTCTGGCTGGCCTGGCGTGCCAGCTCTGGCAGCAGTCCGGCAGGCAGGTTGTCAATGCAGTAGTAGCCGTTGTCTTCCAGCAGGTGCAGCGCGGTACTTTTGCCTGATCCGGAACGACCGCTGACCACTACCAGACGCATTGTTCAGCTGCCCTGGGGAGTGGCGGTGATCAGGTTGAACAGGCTGCGGGCATCCGCGGCCTTGCGCATTGCCTGACGCAGATCTTCCTGATCAAGTTTTTCGGCCAGCAGCTTGAGCAACTGCAGGTGCTGTTCAGTTGCCTGTTGCGGTACCACCAGTACGAAAATCAGGTCGACCGGCTCTCCATCAAGGGCGTCGTAGTCGATCTTGCTGTCCAGCTGCAGGAGTGCACCAATCGCATGGTTGCAGCCTTCCAGACGGCAGTGGGGAATGGCAATGCCATGTCCGAAGCCGGTTGAACCGAGCCGTTCCCGGGCCAGCAGGCTTTCGTAGATGGCATCGGCATCCAGGTTGCTGTGCTGGGCGATCAGCTTGCTGATCAGTTCCAGTACGCGTTTTTTGGAGCCCCCTTGCACACCGGTGAAGGTGCGCTCGGGGGTCAGGATATGATTGATTTGCATGGCTGCAGTCAGGCTGCCTCAGCGGTCGTTGGCGCCCTGCAGGCGATCAATCTGCTTTTCCTTGTGCTTGATCAGTTGGCGATCGAGCTTGTCGGTCAGCAGGTCAATGGCGGCGTACATGTCGGCGTGCTCGGCATTTGCCACTACTTCGCCGCCAGCGATGTGCAGGGTGGCTTCAGCCTTTTGCCGGAGTTTTTCGACTTCAAGGGTAACCTGAACATTGGTGATCTTGTCGAAATGGCGCTCCAGTCGCCCCATTTTCTCGGTGACGTAATCGCGCAGTGCGTCGGTGATTTCCAGCTGGTGTCCGCTGATGTTCAGTTGCATATGCACTCTCCTGTTCGGCTTTCCGGTTCGGGACCTTTGAGTCCCATGCTGCCACTTGCAGAAGGGCAAAACCTTGATCTGGGTTATGCGATCGGTGTTTTGCCCGGGTTGTTCGTTCTATACCAGTCGTTTGCGCTCGCTCGACGGTGCGATGTTCAGTGATTCGCGATATTTGGCAATGGTGCGACGTGCCACCTGTATGCCCTGTTCTTCCAGTAAACCAGCGATCTTGCTGTCACTCAATGGCTTGCGCGGGTTTTCCGTTGCTACCAGTTTCTTGATCAGTGCGCGGATGGCGGTGGATGAAAATTCTCCACCCTCGGTGGTGCCAACATGGCTTGAGAAAAAATACTTGAGCTCGAAGATGCCGCGCGGGGTATGCATGTATTTCTGCGTAGTCACCCGCGAGATGGTTGACTCGTGCATGCCGACAGCTTCGGCAACGTCATGCAGCACCAGAGGCTTCATCGCTTCTTCGCCGTATTCGAGAAACTCGCGCTGGTGCTCGACGATCTGGGTGGCCACTTTCATCAAGGTTTCGTTGCGGCTTTGCAGGCTTTTGATGAACCAGCGGGCTTCCTGCAGGTTGTTACGCAGATAGGTATTGTCGTCGCTGGCGTCGGCACGACGAACCATGGTGGCATACTGGTTGTTGACCTTGACCCTGGGCATGGCTTCAGGGTTTAGCTCAACCAGCCAGCAGTCTTTCTCCCGACGTACCAGTATATCGGGGATGATGTATTCCGGCGGCTCGCCGCCAATATCACTGCCGGGACGTGGATTCAGTTGCTGGATCAGGGTGATGCATTGGCGTAGCTGATCTTCGTTGAGGCGGGTCTTGCGCATCAGCTGGTTGAAGTCGCGGCTGCCCAGCAGCTCCAGGTGCTCGCTGACCAGAGCGCTGGTCTGCTCCAGCAATGGAGTCTTTGCAGGTAGTTGGCGTAATTGTAGCAACAGGCATTCGCTGAGGTTGCGCGCCCCTATGCCGGCGGGCTCGAACTGCTGGATGCGATGCAGGACCATTTCCACTTCATCGGCCTCGATCTCCAGTTCCGGGTCGAGGGATTCGAGAATCTGTTCCAGCGTCTCGTCCAGATAACCATCCGGCCCGATGGCGTCGATCAGTGCCGTGGCAATCATCCGGTCGACATCCGACATCGGCGACAGGTTCAGCTGCCAGTGCAGGTGATCCTGCAGGCTCTCGGCACTGCTGGTGCGGGCGGTGTAGTCCCAGTCCTCATCGTTCTGGCTGGGCAGCGAGCTGGCAGACGTCTGGTAAACGTCTTCCCACTGGGTGTCTACCGGCAGCTCGTTGGGGATCTGCTCGTTCCAGCGGCCATCCTCGATTTCCAGTTCGGGCTGCAATGATTCCAGGGTGACAGGTTCGGGCAGGTTCAGCGCGTTGCTCTCGTCTGCGCCTTCGCTGGTATTGTCGCTGCCGCCGAAATCGTCGTCGGCATCCTCTGCCAGTTCCAGCATGGGATTGCTTTCCAGTGCCTGCTGGATCTCCTGTTGCAGATCCAGTGTCGACAGCTGTAGCAGCCGGATGGCCTGCTGCAGCTGCGGGGTCATGGTCAGCTGCTGGCCCATCTTGAGGACAAGCGATTGCTTCATCGGGTGACGCTTTACCTTGTGTCAGTCAGGCCGGTGATCCGGCAGTTCGGGCAACGGATTCAATGTATCCGATCGGACAGAGCTCCGCTATGCGTCAAGCATGCCTTAAATGCGGGCGCTTTCACAGACGGAAACCGTGACCCAGGTATACGTCGCGAACCTGCTGGTTGGCCAGTACGGTTTGCGCATCACCTTCGGCAATAATGTGCCCGTCATTGACAATATAGGCCTTGTCGCAGATGTCGAGGGTTTCACGCACATTGTGGTCGGTGATCAGGACACCGATGCCCTTGTCCTTGAGGTGGGTGATGATCTGTTTGATGTCGTTGACCGAAATGGGGTCGACGCCGGCAAAGGGTTCGTCGAGCAGTATGAAGCCGGGTTCCGTAGCCAGCGCCCGGGCGATTTCTGCACGCCGGCGTTCGCCACCGGACAGGCTCATGCCGAGGCTGTCGGCCAGATGGTGAATATGGAACTCGCGCAGCAATGAATCCAGCTTGCCTTCGCGGCCCTGGCGGTTCAGGTCCTTGCGTGTTTGCAGGATGGCCATGATGTTTTCCGCCACGGTCAGCTTGCGGAAGATCGAGGCTTCCTGCGGCAAATAGCCGATACCGGCGCGCGCCCGTCCGTGCATGGGCAGATGGGTCACATCCTGTTGATCAACCACAACGTTGCCTGCGTCAGCCTTGACCAGGCCGACAATCATGTAGAAACAGGTGGTCTTGCCGGCGCCGTTGGGTCCGAGCAGGCCGACCACCTGGCCGCTGTCGATAGACAGCGAGACATCGCGTACCACCTTGCGTGACTTGTAGGCCTTGGCCAGATGGCGGGCAGCCAGGGTGCTCATGGCTGCTCCTGAGTGTCGGTGCGACGGCGCGGCTGAATGGTCATTTCGATACGCTGGGTTGGCGAGGCGCCTTCGCCGGCGCCGCGGCCGGCGCTGACCAGTTGCTGCGGTATGTCGTAACGGATGTATTCACCGTCAAAGGTGTTGCCCTGCTGCTCAAGGTGGGCCTTTTCGGTAAGGATGATGCGTTCCTCGGCAGCCCGGTATTCAATGTTCAGGGCGCGGGCATTCACCGGCGCTTCACCGGCGCGCGGTGTTTGCCGGTAGGTGGCAGGCTGACCCTGGGAGATAAGGCGTTCCAGCTCGCCGTCGGCGTTGGTGAACAGGGTGACCTTGTTGCCGGTGAGCGTCATGCTGCCCTGGGTGATGATCACGTTGCCGGTATAAATGGCAGTATTGCGCCGCTCGTCCAGCGTGGCACTGTCGGCCTGGACGCGGATCGGCTGCTGGCTGTCCTCGGGCAGGGCCTGGGCCAGCGGAGACGCCAGCAGCAGGGCGCCAAGAAACAGGGCGGAGAGCTTAACGCGGTTCATGTTCACCTCGTACGTTGGACAGCAGTTCCAGCCGTCCTTCCTGATAATGGAGCTGCATGCCGTCGGCGGTGGTCAACTGCCGGGGCGCTTCAAGTCTGACACTCTGATCGGTTTCGGCATAGTCACGTGCCGGGAATATGGTCAGCAGGCTGGTCTGCAAGCGTCGTGCGGTGGCCGGCTGGTCCAGCTGTACCTCTTCAAACAGATCGATGCGGTCACCTTCCTCGGTCACCAGACCGCGCCGGGCCTCTAGTGTCCATGGGGGCGTTTCACGGTTTTGGGCAAATACCAGCAGCGGTTGCTCAAGGTGGGTGCTGTCCTGTGCCTGATAATGCCGGGTATGCGGGGTGGTCAGTTCATGCTTGACCTGGCCCTGCTCGTCCAGCGTGATGATATGGGCATTCTGCATGAAGAAATCGGGCTGGCCGGGGTCATCCACCAGAGGCGGTGCCATAAAGGACGCAGGACGGATATTCCAGTAGCCGACCGCCAGCGCAGCCAGCGCGGCAACGCCGAGCAGCAGGACCGGAACCAGCTGACGCGGCAGTTTCACAGGTACTCCGCGCGGGCGGCGTCAAGATTGCCCTGTGCCTGCAGGATGAATTCGCAGAACTCGCGTGCTGCACCTTGCCCGCCATGGGCGCGGGTAACGCCATGGGCCTGTTCGCGGACAAAGCTGTCGGCGCTGGCTACCGCCATGCCCAGGCCAACCCGGCGCATCACCGGCAGGTCCGGCAGGTCGTCGCCGAGGAAGGCGATTTCCTCCATCTCTACCTCGATGCGCTGGCGCAGTTCGGCCAGCGCATTGAGTTTGTCCTCACGCCCCTGGATCAGGTGGCGTATGCCAAGGTTGGCTGCGCGACGCTCCACCAGTGGCGACTGGCGACCGCTGATGATTGCCACCTCCACACCGGAGGCAATCAGCAGCTTGATGCCGTGACCATCCAGGGTATTGAACGATTTGAACTCGGTGCCGTCCGGCATGAAATACAGACGGCCATCAGTGAGCACGCCATCCACGTCAAAGATGGCCAGACGGATACGGCGGGCGCGTTCCAGCAGCTGGGCGTGACTTAGGGCCATCAAACCACCCCCGCACGCAGCAGGTCATGCATGTTTAGGGCGCCAACCGGGCGGTCGTCGGCATCCACCACGAACAGGCCGCTGATCTTGCCGTCTTCCATCACCTTCAAGGCTTCCGCTGCCAGGATGCCCTGACGTACACGCTTGCAGTTGGCGGTCATGACGTCGTGGATCCGCGCGCTGTGCAGGTCGATCTGCTGGTCCAGCGTGCGGCGCAGGTCGCCGTCGGTAAAAATGCCGGCCAGGCGGCCCTCGGTGTCGATTACGCCGGTCAGGCCGAGGCCTTTGCGGGTCATTTCCAGCAGCGCGTCGCGCAATGGCGTGTCCGGGCTGACCAGTGGCATGCGTTCACCGGCATGCATGATGTCGTCAACCAGCAATAGCAGGCGCCGGCCCAGACTGCCGCCGGGGTGCGAGAAGGCAAAATCCTCGGCGCTGAAGCCGCGCGCCTCGAGCAGGGCAATGGCCAGCGCATCGCCCATTACCAGTGCGGTGGTGGTGCTGGAGGTGGGGGCCAGGTTCAGCGGGCAGGCTTCCTGTTCAACGCCGGTGTTCAGGTTGGCCACAGCGGCCAGTGCCAGGGTCGAATCGGGATTGCCGGTGATGCTGATCAGTGGCACGCCAAGGCGCTTGATCAGCGGCAGCAGGGTAACGACTTCGGCGGTGTTGCCGGAGTTCGACAGGGCAATCACCACATCGCCGGCAGTGATCATGCCCATGTCGCCATGGCTGGCTTCGCCGGGATGCACGAAGAATGCCGGTGAGCCGGTACTGGCCAGCGTGGCGGCGATCTTACGACCGATGTGGCCGGACTTGCCCATGCCGGATACCACGATGCGGCCGCGGCAATCGAGCAAGGTGTCGCAGGCGCGCACAAAGCTCTGGTCCAGGCGCTCAAGCAGGCTGTGGATGGCATCGCGCTCAAGGCGGATGCTGCGCTGCGCGGAGGCCAGGTAATCGAAATTGGCTGTCACTGTGACTGGGGCTCCCGGAAGAATGTGATGCCGCAAGCAAGCTGGAAAATCCAAGGGGCGCAGTATAACGCCAACTCGGTCGCCGCTCACCCTGCATGCGCTGTCACAGGCGGTTACACCTGCGGCTGCTTGGGCTGTGGCCGTCATGCTGGTATATTAGCGCGTTCGATCAGGCTGCGCTGCCGTGCCGTGATGTACAGGGTGCCGGCCGAGCGACGGCCGACCAGCCCTGGCAGGCCTTTTGTTGCCGCCACAGGCATCCATCAAGAGTCATTTATGTCGGAAAATCCGGACTACATCGTCGATCTGCGCCAGGTGTCCTTCAGGCGGGGAGAGCGAACCATTTTCGATCAGGTCGATATCCGCATTCCGCGCGGCAAGGTTACCGGCATCATGGGGCCTTCCGGCTGTGGCAAGACCACGCTGTTGCGGCTGATTGGCGCGCAGTTGCGTCCGGACGGCGGCCAGATTCTGGTCAACGGCCAGAATATTCCTGATCTGGGCCGTGAGCCACTGTTTGAAATGCGCCGGCACATGGGGCTGCTGTTCCAGAGCGGGGCACTTTTTACCCATCTGGATGTGTTTGAAAATGTCGCCTTCCCGCTGCGTGTGCACACTAACCTGCCGGAAGACATGATTCGCGACATAGTGTTGCTGAAGTTGCAGGCGGTTGGCTTGCGCGGCGCCATCCGGTTGATGCCGGATGAGTTGTCCGGCGGCATGAAACGGCGTGTGGCGCTGGCGCGCGCGATTGCGCTGGATCCTGAGTTGATGATGTACGACGAGCCCTTCGTTGGTCAGGACCCGATTTCCATGGGCGTGCTGGTGCGGCTGATCCGTCTGCTTAACGACGCGTTGGGGCTGACCAGTATCGTGGTATCGCATGACCTGGCCGAGACCGCCAGTATTGCCGATTATCTGTATGTGGTCGGTGACGGACAGGTGCTGGGGCAGGGTGCGCCGGACGAGCTGATGAATTCCGACAACCCGCGCATCCGGCAGTTTATGCAGGGTGAGCCGGACGGACCGGTACCTTTCCATTTCCCGGGATCGGATTATCTGGATGATCTGCTGGCAGGAGAACGACGCCGATGAAACAGCTTCTTGATCGGCTGGCCAATCTCGGTCGCAGCGGTTTTGATGTGCTGGTGGCGCTGGGGCGTGCCGGTGTTTTTCTGTTCAATGTGCTCACCGGGCGCTCGCGCTTCGGTCATGGTTTTCAGTTGCTGGTGCGCCAGTTGTATTCGGTTGGCGTACTGTCGCTGCCGATTATCATTGTGTCGGGTTTTTTTATCGGCATGGTGCTGGCGTTGCAGGGCTACAACATCCTGATCGACTACGGGTCGGAGCAGGCCGTGGGCCAGATGGTCGCGCTGACCCTGCTGCGCGAACTGGGGCCGGTGGTCACTGCACTGCTGTTTGCCGGGCGGGCCGGCTCGGCACTGACCGCTGAAATTGGCCTGATGAAAGCCACCGAACAGCTTTCCAGTCTGGAAATGATCGGAGTGGACCCGCTCAAGTACGTGATCGCACCGCGGCTCTGGGCCGGATTCATTTCCATGCCGCTGCTGGCAATGATTTTCTCGGTAGTCGGTATCTGGGGTGGCGCCATGGTGGCGGTGGATTGGCTGGGCGTGTACTCCGGCTCCTACTGGGTCAACATGCAGAATTCGGTAGAATTCGGCCATGACGTGATTAACGGCCTGATCAAGGCGGTTGTCTTCGCTTTTGTGGTGACCTGGATTGCGGTTTTCCAGGGCTATGACTGTGATCCGACCTCCGAGGGTATCAGTCGTGCTACCACCCGGACCGTGGTCTATGCCTCGCTGGCCGTGCTCGGCCTCGACTTCATTCTTACCGCTCTGATGTTCTGATCAGCCAAGGATATTGAACATGCGCAACCGTACTCTGGAACTGACCGTGGGTCTGTTCATTATTGCTGGCGTGCTGGCACTGCTGGTGTTGGCCCTGCGGGTCAGCGGCCTGACGCTTAGCACGCCGGCTGATACCTACAAGGTTTATGCCCACTTCGATAATGTATCGGGTCTGTCGCCGCGGGCGCGGGTGACTGTTGCCGGCGTTACCGTTGGTCAGGTGACCTCTATCCGCTTTGACAGTAACCGCTACACCGGTCGGGTCGAAATGGCCATTCGTGGTGATGTCGATACCCTGCCGGCGGACAGCACCGCCTCAATTCTCACGGCCGGCCTGTTGGGCGAGAAATATATCGGCATCAGTGTTGGTGGTGATGATCTGATGCTGGCCGAAGGTGACGAGATCTTTGACACACAGTCCGCGCTGGTGCTTGAGGAACTGATCGGCCGCTTCCTGCTCAGTACTGTAAGCAAAGACGATTGAACCGGAGACTATGACCATGCGTATTGCCATTGCCAGTCTGCTGGCCCTGATCTTCTCCCTGTTCGGACAGGCCGCTGCGGCCACTCCGCACCAGGTGGTGGAAGATACGTCGCGCCGCGTGCTGGAGGTGCTGGATGCCAACCGCGACACCTATCGCAATGACAGCAATGCCTTCCTTGAAGGGCTGAGCGAGGTGTTGGATCCGGTTGTCGATTACGACGGCATCGCGCGCAGCGTAATGACTGTGCGCTACAGTCGCAGTGCCTCGCCCGAACAGATCGAGCGTTTTATCGACACCTTCAAGCGCAGCATGGTGCAATTTTACGGCAGCGCGCTGCTTGAGTTCGATGGCGGTGATATCCGTGTGTTGCCGCCGAACCCGCGCGAACAGCAGCACCCCGACCGCACCAGCGTCAACATGGAGGTTATTACCGGGCGCGGTATGGCGCATCCGGTCAGCTACACCATGGTCAAGCTGGACGAGCAGTGGAAGGTGCGTAACGTGATTGTTGAAGGTATCAATATCGGCCTGTTGTTCCGTGACCAGTTTGCCCAGGCAATGCAGGCCAATCGCAACGACCTGAATGCCGTTATCGACAATTGGGGCAATGTGGTGGCGAAGTCGCGTGAAGTGGTCGAGAACGGAGAGTCGCGCTAATGGAGGCGCGTCTGGTTGATTCCTCCGACGGTCGTATCTGCCTGGAAGGCGTGCTGGATTTCAGCACAGCGGCAGCCTTGCACGACCAGCTTCTGGACGCACTGCGTCGCGGGTCCGGCAATGTAGAACTGGATCTGTCCGGTGTCCAGCACAGCAACAGCGTGGGCCTGTCACTGATTCTGCTGGCGGCGCGTGAGCTGGCAACGCTCGGACGCCAGTTGAGTGTGGCCTCGCTGCCCGAGGGTCTGCACAGCATGGCCGGCGTCTGTGGTCTGGATGACTGGCTGAGCGGCCTTGCCGGTAGTGCACGGCAACCCTGAATGCAATTGGAGTGATGAGTCGATGAGCAAGAATCTGAAACAACTGATCGAAGAAGGCATGCCCGGTGTCGAGGTGCAGATTGGCGGCGATGGCTGCGACCTGTGCCTGAACATCATCAGCGACGAGCTGGCAACGCTGTCGCCGGTCAAGCGCCAACAGCAGGTGTATGCCCAGGTAGGTCATCTGATCACCAGTGGCGCCCTGCATGCAGTCAATATGAAATTCTTCACCCGCGACGCCTGGAACAACAGTCAGGCCTGAGCCGACCCGAGAGCCCCAATGGACAAACTCATCATCACCGGAGGCAAGCCGCTAAGCGGCGAAATCCGCATTTCCGGTGCCAAGAACTCGGCCCTGCCGATCCTCGCCGCCACCCTGCTGGCGGATGGTCCGGTGACGGTCGGCAATCTGCCGCACCTGCACGACATCACTACCATGATCGAGCTGTTTGGTCGCATGGGCATTCAGCCGGTGGTGGATGAGCGCCTGAATGTCGAGGTTGACCCGACGACCATATCCAGCCTGGTAGCGCCCTACGAGCTGGTCAAGACCATGCGCGCCTCGATTCTGGTGCTGGGTCCGATGGTGGCGCATTTCGGTTATGCCGAAGTAGCCCTGCCGGGCGGCTGTGCTATTGGTACGCGTCCGGTCGACCTGCACCTGCGCGGTCTGGAGGCAATGGGCGCGGAAATCGAGGTGGAAGGCGGCTATATCAAGGCGCGCGCCCCCGAGGGCGGCTTGCGTGGCGGACACATCTTCTTTGATGTGGTCACCGTGACCGGCACCGAGAACATACTGATGGCGGCGACCCTGGCAAACGGGCGGACGGTGATCGAGAACGCCGCACGTGAGCCGGAAGTGGTGGATCTGGCCGAATGCCTGATCGCCATGGGCGCCAATATCAAGGGGCATGGCACCGACACCATCGTGGTGGAGGGCGTCAAGCGCCTGTCACCGGCACGCTACAACGTGATGCCGGACCGTATTGAAACCGGCACTTATCTGGTGGCGGCTGCTGCCACCCGTGGCAAGGTGCTGCTCAAGGACACCGAGCCGGGCATTCTGGATGCGGTGCTGCTGAAGCTGGAGGAGGCCGGCGCGCATCTTGAAACAGGGCGCAACTGGATCAGTCTGGATATGAAGGGCAACCGGCCGAAGGCGATCAACCTGCGCACCGCGCCCTATCCGGCATTCCCTACCGACATGCAGGCACAGTTCGTGGCGATGAACACCATCGCCGAGGGCACTGGTACGGTGATCGAGACGGTATTCGAGAACCGTTTCATGCACTGCCAGGAAATGAATCGCATGGGCGCGCGCATTTTGGTTGAGGGCAACACCTCTGTGATCACCGGCGTCGAGCGCCTCAAGGGCGCGCCGGTGATGGCCACCGATCTGCGCGCCTCGGCCAGTCTGGTCATCGCCGGTCTGGTCGCCGATGGCGATACCCTGGTCGATCGCATCTACCATATCGACCGTGGTTACGAGTGTATCGAAGAGAAACTCCAGCAACTGGGCGCCGGCATCCGCCGCGTGCCGTCCTGAAGGAGCCCCGATGAGCCAGATGCTGACCATCGCCCTGTCCAAGGGCCGGATTCTGGAAGATACCCTGCCGCTGCTGGCAGCCGCCGGGATCGAGATGCTGGACGATCCGGAAAAGAGCCGCAAGCTGATCTTCACCACCAGCGATCCGGATGTGCGCATCCTGATCGTGCGTGCCACCGACGTGCCGACCTATGTCGAGCAGGGCGCTGCCGACCTTGGTGTGGCCGGCAAGGATGTACTCATGGAGTTCGGCAGCCAGGGCCTGTACGAGCCGCTGGATCTGAAAATTGCCAAGTGCAAGCTGATGACCGCAGGCCCGGTTGGGGGGGCGGAACCCCAGGGACGCCTGCGTGTGGCCACCAAATTCGTCAATGTCGCACGCCGTTACTACGCTGAGCAGGGCCGCCAGGTCGAGGTTATCAAGCTGTATGGCTCGATGGAGCTGGCGCCGCTGGTTGGTCTGGCGGACAAGATCATCGACGTGGTGGATACCGGTAACACGCTCAAGGCCAACGGTCTGGAGCCGCAGGAGCTGATTGCCACCATCAGTTCACGCTTGATCGTCAACAAGGCTTCGATGAAGATGAAGCATGCGCGTCTGCGCGCCCTGATTGATCGTCTGGCTGCCGCGGTAGAGCAGCGCAACAACTGAATGAAAGCCGCCTTATCCCCCGCAAAAGGTAAATGACCATGAGCAGTGCAGCCCTGAAGATTGCCCGACTGAATGCCAATCAGGCCGA
>Ga0194138_10000743_pt1 | contig 15371 bp, 12 predicted proteins | sample TARM_MetaG_T2_14_FD_134022 | JGI IMG/M metagenome (GOLD analysis project Ga0194138, IMG submission 134022) | Freshwater microbial communities from Pennsylvania, USA, analyzing microbe dynamics in response to fracking - TARM_MetaG_T2_14 (version 2) | ecosystem: Environmental > Aquatic >...
ACCAAAAAACCGTTTAGGTCGTGCTCAATTTACACACCTACACGTATACGCTGGTGCGGAACACCCACATGCAGCGCAACAACCTAAACAATTAGACATTAACGAATTAATCTAAGGAGGGAACAGCAATGGCACAAGCTCAATATTCAGCAACAGGTCGTCGTAAAAACTCTACTGCCCGTGTACGCTTAGTACCTGGTACTGGTAACATTGTTTTTAACGGTAAAACTATGGAAGAATACTTACCATACGAATCATTATTCGTAATCGTTAAACAACCTTTAGCAGTAACTCAAACAGAAGGTCAATACGACATCTTCATCAACGTTAACGGTGGTGGCTACGCAGGTCAATCAGGCGCAGCTCGTCACGGTATCTCACGTGCTTTATTAGAAGTTGATCCAGACTTCCGTAAACCATTAAAAGCAGCAGGTCTTTTAACACGTGACCCACGTATGAAAGAACGTAAAAAACCAGGTCTTAAAAAGGCGCGTAAAGCACCTCAATTCTCAAAACGTTAATTCATTATCATATCAACGTTTCAAGACACTTTCCTTTATGGAAGGTGTCTTTTTTTTTATGTTCGTGACCGAAATCCTGAAATGCAAGACTACAAATTCAGTGCTTCAGCAAATTTGTTCGCAGTGTTTCCTTTTTCTTTTTCTGTTAAGTACCCATAAGTGTCACCGATAATGCTTATCGAAATATGCCCCAATCGCTCTTGTATTTCTTTGATCTCCGTAGATGCTTCAATCAGGTAATTATGTTTATTCAGTTCGAGATCAAATTATTCCAATGATCCATAAAAAAGCGAATACGCTCATCGATAAGAGCTTAGAGGAAAAGTCACTCCAGACGGTTACAGGATAGTGTAATAAGCTAATGAGAGAAAGAGGGAAAAATGTTACAATGATAGCGTATATACCAAAATTAGGAATTTAACGAGGGATTATAATGAATGAAATAGATAGACATTTACAAACCAATATCAACATCCAAGAAAAGTCCAATTTGATTTGGAACAATGCCGAGATTTTAAGAGGCTTATACAAGCCCCATGAGTATGGAGAAGTTATCCTTCCTATGACTGTGATTAAAAGATTTCACGATACTCTCTTACCCACGTTGGAGCAAGTACAGGAAACGTATGAAGAGTACAAAACGTTTGAGGTAGTGGAACCCTTCTTACTCGATGCAACAGGTGGATACTCGTTCTATAATACAAGCAAGTTTACGTTTGCTTCTTTGTTGTCCGATCCGGAACACATTGAAGAAAACTTCCGTGCCTATCTTAATGGATTTTCTGAGAACGTCCAAGACATCTTAGAACACTTCTCTTTTGATGTGCATATCAGTCGTTTAGCAAACAATGATAAACTGTACTATATTATCCAAGAGTTCAATAAACCAGGTGCATACATGGGGGCAGATAAAATATCCAGTACTGACATGGGTTACATATTTGAAGATTTGGTTAGACGCTTTTCTGAGTCTTATAATGAAGAAGCGGGGGAACACTTTACCAGCCGAGACATTATTTATCTTATGACAGACATTCTATTGGCTGAAGATAAAAACATGCTGATGGATAATGGAGTTGTCAAAACCGTCTATGACCAGACAATGGGTACTTCTCAGATGTTGAGTGCAATGACAGAACGTCTTCAAGAATTTGATAGAGATGCTGAAGTAACGACTTTCGGGCAAGAAATTAATCCATCGACTTATGCTATTGCTAAGGCAGATACGATGATTCGTGGAGGCAATCCCGGAAATATGAAACTTGGTAATACTTTAACTAAAGATGGGTTCCCAGGATACACCTTTGACTATTGTATCTCCAATCCTCCTTTTGGCGTTGACTGGAACAGTTCCTATAAGGAAGTAAAAGCCGAACATGATGAAGGTGAAAATGGACGTTTCGCTCCAGGTCTTCCCCGTAAGAGTGATGGGCAGCTTCTTTTTACATTAAACGCATTGAACAAATTAAAAGACGATGGACGCATGGCCATCATTCATAATGGTTCAGCTCTCTTTAGTGGTGCTGCAGGAAGTGGAGAGTCTGAAATACGTCGTTACGTGATTGAAAACGATTGGTTGGATGCGATTATTCAACTTCCAGGAGATAGCTTTTATAATACTGGAATCACAACGTATATTTGGGTTTATTCTAAGGACAAGCCTCTCCATAGGGAAGGAAAAGTCCAATTGATTGATGCGAGTGAAATGTATGAGAAACGCCGCAAAAGCATTGGGAGCAAGCGTGTAGACATCACTGAAGAATGTCGTGAAGTAATCGTACAAGCCTATGGGGAGTTCATGAACAAAGAATACACATTAGGTAATCGACGTGTGGAGTCTAAAATCATGAACAACGAAGATTTTGGTTTCTATAAAGTAACTGTTGAAAGCCCTGAGCGAGACGAAGAAGGAAATATCATTCTCAAAAAAGGAAAACCGAAAGCAGATGCTGCTTTAAGAGACTCTGAAGACATCCCTTTGACGGAAGACATAGATGCGTATTTCGAAAGAGAAATCAAACCGTTCAATTCGGACGCATGGATTGATAAAAAGAAAACGAAAATAGGCTACGAGGTTCCATTCACTCGTCTATTCTATAAATATGAAGCACCAGAAAAATCAGAAGACATCGCCAAACGCATTTCAGAAATTGAAGCACGCATCGTCAAGAGTTTCGAAGCCCTCTCAGGTGAGGAGGTTGATGTAGATGATAAATAGAGAGATGAAAGAAAGTGGAGTTGAGTGGATTGGAGCGATTCCCAAGAGCTGGAACATACTAAGGGTCAAAAGAAAATTTATTTATAAGAAAGAAATAGTAGGGGAAAAATCAGAAGAATACGAGCGTTTGTCATTGACTTTGAGAGGTGTTTTAAAACGTCCTAAGAATGATAACGAGGGACTTCAACCCGAGAAATTTTCAGGATATCAGATATTAGAACACAACGATTTAGTTTTTAAATTAATTGATTTAGAAAACATTAGTACCAGCCGAGTAGGACTATCGAGTTTTACCGGTATAGTTTCACCCGCATATATAAGATTAATTTGTTTAGACGGTATTAATAGTAAGTTTGCCTACTATTTCTTTATATCTATGTGGCATCAAAATATTTTCAATGGATTAGGAGGTGACGGGGTTCGAAGTAATCTAAATTCAACAGATTTATTAAATTTAAGTTTTGTAGAGGTTCCAAAAGCGGAACAGCAAAAAATTGCTGCTTTCCTTGATGAAAAGGTCGCTCATATAGACAACATCATTGAAGACACGAAGAAATCAATTGAGAATCTAAAGTTTTACAAACAATCTCTCATCACCGAAACTGTCACAAAAGGACTGAATCCTAATGTAGAGATGAAAGATAGTGGGATTGAGTGGATAGGAGAGATACCAAAACATTGGAGAGTTACAAAAGTGAAGAACTTTGTGCAAATAAAAAATGGTAAAGATAACAAAGTGAAAGATGGTGAAATACCAGTTTATGGATCTGGTGGAGTTTTTGGTAAAACTGACCAAATAATGTATGAAAAGGCAAGTGTCCTTTTAGGAAGAAAAGGAACAATTGATTCTCCCAAGTATATTGAGAAACCTTTTTGGGCAGTCGACACTACCTTCTACACCATCGCAAAACCAAATATTGCTCTGAAATTCTTTTACTACTTAATGAAATCAATTGATTATAAAAAGTATACTTATGGAAGTGCAATTCCAAGTATGTCGCAATCAATATTAAATGAAATTAAGTTACCTTATACAAATTTAGATGAACAAAAACAAATAGCCATTTTTCTTGATGATAAAACTTCTCATGTTGATTCATTGATAGAACAAAAAGAACAACTTGTTGCTGAATTAGAATCCTACAAAAAATCACTCATCTACGAGTGTGTCACTGGTAAAAAGGAGGTCAAGTAATGGCTGTTTTACAAGATGATGAACGCCGCTTTGAACAAGATATTGAAACTTACCTGTTGACCCAAGGTGGGTACACGAAAGGTAATATGCAAGGGTATGATACTGACCGTGCGATTGATTTAGACCAGTTACTGGCTTTTGTAAAAGAAACACAGCCAAAACAGTGGAAAAGATATGAGCGTAATTATCAAGGGCAGGCAGAAGAAAAGTTCTACACACGTTTGAATGATGAGATCAATCATCATGGACTTCTTCATGTCTTGCGTCATGGGATTGAAGACCGCGGAGCAAAAATAAAAGTCGCGGCCTTTCGCCCAGAGTCTACACTGAATGACAAGGTCATTAATGACTATCAAGCTAACCGTCTGACTGTTACTCGTCAATTTGCTTACAGTTCAAGCAACCGCAATACCTTAGACATGGTACTTTCATTGAATGGTATCCCCATTGTGGCCTTAGAACTGAAAAATCAAATTAAGGGGCAGTCTGTTAGTCATGCCAAGTATCAGTTTAAGAATGACCGTGACCCTCGTGAATTGTGTTTCCAGTTTAATAAGCGCTTCTTAGTTTACTTTGCAGTGGATCTCTATGAAGCATGGATGACCACCCACTTGAAAGGGAAAGATACCTACTTCCTACCTTTCAATCAAGGAAGCAACGGTGCAGGAAATGTTGGTGGTCGAGGGAATCCAGAGAATCCGACTGGCTATGCTACATCTTACTTATGGGAAAAAGTGCTTCAAAAAGATAATCTAATGGAAATCTTGCAGCGCTTCATGAGTTTGGAAGGTGACTTTCGTAAAGGGAAATTAATCTTTCCACGTTACCACCAATGGGACGTTGTGAGTAAGTTAATCCATCATACCCGAACCAATGGAAGTGGACGAAATTACCTCATCCAACATTCTGCTGGAAGTGGGAAATCAAACAGTATTGCATGGCTGGCATACCGCCTGAGCAGTTTACATAACAAAGACGATGAATCTGTTTTCTCTTCTGTCATTGTGGTCACCGACAGACGTGTCTTAGATCAACAATTGCAGAAAACCATTGCCAGCTTTGATCACGTCTCTGGGTTGGTTGAAACGATTGGGGATAATAAGACATCGCAAGACTTGAAAGGTGCTATCAATGCTGGCAAGAAAATTATTGTTACTACTTTGCAGAAGTTCCCAGTTATTTATGATGAAGTGGACAGTATAGATGGTCGAAAGTTTGCTGTGATTGTCGATGAAGCTCATTCTTCTCAAACAGGTAGCAGTGCACAGAAGTTGAAGTCTGCCTTAGCCGATACAGAAGCAGCCTTGCGTGAATATGCGGAATTGGAAGGCGAAGAAGAGGCGAAGCAACTGGATGGGCAGGATAAGTTAGTAAAAGAACTTCTCAGTCATGGTAGACACGACAATTTGAGCTTTTTTGCCTTTACAGCAACACCGAAAGAAAAGACGTTGGAGATGTTCGGCTCTCAACAAGAAGATGGCACTTTCAAACCTTTCCATACCTATTCTATGAGGCAAGCGATTGAAGAAGGCTTCATCATTGATGTCTTAAAAAATTACGTTACTTATAAGTCCGCTTACCGTATTGCTCGAGAAACTGAAGAGAATCCGGAAGTTCCGCAAACGCAAGCACTCAAAGCCATCAAACGTTATGAGTCGCTTCATCCTTATAACTTGAAACAAAAGACTGCTATCATGATTGAACAGTTTAGAGAGATTACACAACATAAGATAAAAGGAAAAGCGAAAGCAATGGTCGTTACACCTTCAAGACTTCATGCTGTACGTTATTTTAATGAATTCAAAGCCTATATCAAACAAAAGGGCTACAAGGATATGGATGTATTGGTTGCCTTCAGTGGTACAGTGAATGACCAGAGTGAAGAGTATACTGAAAGCAAATTGAATCGTAAAAGGGATGGCAAGAGTATCTCGTCAGATCAGATTAAAGCAGAATTCAACTCAGAAGAATTCAATGTGATCGTTGTGGCGGAGAAATTTCAAACAGGTTTTGATGAACCTTTGCTACATACGATGTTTGTGGATAAAAAGCTCAGTGGAGTGAAAGCTGTACAGACGCTATCGAGGTTGAATAGAACTCATCCAGATAAAAATGATACTTTTATCTTAGACTTTGTCAATGAAGCCGAAGAGATACAAGAAGCTTTTGAACATTATTATGAAGAAACTACATTAAATGAAGCCATTGACGTGAATATGGTTTATGACACGAAGAATAAACTGCGTAAATACGTGGTCTACAACCAAAAAGACGTCGATGACATCATGAAAATCTATAACAAAAAAGGAGCGCAAAATGAAAGGTTGCTGGGGCAGTTTACAAGCGCTCTAAAACCAATGATTGAGCGTTATTTAGACTTGGAAGAGAGTCAGCAGTACGAGTTTAGAGTGACACTGCGTAACTTCGTGAAGTGGTACTCCTATATCACGCAATTGACACGCATGTTTGATCAGTCTCTCCATGAAGAATACATCTTCGCCAAATATTTGATTAAATTCCTTCCGAAAGAATCAAGGGATATTGTGGAGTTAGATGATAAGATCAAATTGGAATTCTTTCAATTGAAGAAGGAGTTTGAAGGTGATGTCTCTCTGACTCCTGATACAGTAGATGGAGAATTAGAGAACATCCAAGAAATCAATGCGAATCCAAAGCCTCCTGAAGAAAATGAATTCTTAGAAGCCATCATCAAGAAAGTTAACGATCGCTTTCAAGGAGAGTTCACAGATTCCGACCAAGTAGTAGTCGAAGAAATCTACAAGAAAGCAATTCGTGATAATGAGAAACTGAAGCAACAAGCGCAAAACAACAGTCAACAAATGTTCGAAGAGAATCTCTTCCCACAAGAGTTTCAAAAAATTGCACAAGACTCATTCAAAGAACAATCTAAAGCGTTTGCTAAATTGTTCAAAGACAAATCGTTTTATACAGTTGTATTAAACGCAGTCAGTCGAGAAGTGTACAAAGAGTTAAGGAAATAATCTCTCTTAATAAACCATTAATAGATCTGAACACATGCTATTAAGTACAAATAGGTAAAATGAGAAATACAATTACAATAAGACGCAATCAGTTAACAAAGAAAACATCACTATAAGAGTGGTGTTTTCTTTGTTAATACAGACATATATCTCTTTTCGTCTCATAGTCCTCATGTCGCCATTCAATGCTTCTCACTCTTTTTCGATCCTGTCTTCTCGTTTAATTTTCCCACGCATTCTATCTTGTCTAGCGCCTTTGCTTTTTTCTGTACTATCTTTCTATGCTAATGGGACTCCAAAGTGTCAGAATCCCTCATTCTTCTACTTAATTACTTATCCTTTAAATTTTCCAGAGCCTCTCTGTATTCCTCTATGCCTTCTTTAAGGAGCTTTTCGAATTCTTCTTGCTCTTCCTCTGTCTTCTCAGCGAACTCGTTTTTATCATCATTTGAAAGCCTATCCAATCTTTCTCACCCCCTTCTGGTTTCTACTTATCTATTATAAGTCGAGCAGAGTCAGAAATACAGCATAGTATTTGAAACGATGGCGTTGTGTCTGTTTTACAGGTGGCCCTCCAAACAACATCCAAAGATTGTGAAAAAACGAAATAAATATAGACAACGGTCAACTTTTTAAGCGGGTTAAACGTTGTTATACCATCGTTTTAGACTATTGTCTATTTATGGGATTTTCTTACTTAGTTTGTGAAAAAATCAGTTGACATGCTGCAACAATCAGTTAAAATGAATCAGTACTTAATAATAAAAACAGATGAGCAAGCGCAATGAGAAAAGTAATACACTCTACAATTATGGAACATATTGGAAAAACTATTGAAGATAGAGGAATCACAGATCTACATAAAGGATTATATAGGATTGCCCCAATAGTTGGTAACATGGATCACTTTGATCTAATGATTATTGACAAATTGCTTAATAAATTTGATTTCAACAGATTAACCAGTCGAAGAAGGATTAGTTTTACTCAATTCGTATTAGAGTTTTTCCCATCACCTGGATACCTTGAGTATGCGTTTGTTTTGAAAAGGCTTTTGAACATTTCAACTTTATTTGTGACGAATGTAGTGGAAGTTGAAGGAGCTCATCAAGCATACACTGATGATAACTTCGAAAAGTATATAGCAAATGGCCCAGAACTCAAACACAATGTAATTATGTCTAATCATTTAATAGATGGGTTCGAATTTGAATTGATAGAAAATGATATCACCTTAACACTTGGTATAAACATGGATCATATAGACTTCTTACAGAACTTGTCTAAAAAAAACTATATGTAGAATACTATGATTCACAGAGCATATGATGTAGTAGAAGTATAAATTATGGTGTTGGGTAATTTCAACATAGGTGAAAGGTGAAATGATATGGATAAAACAGTGCGAATGAAGTTGAAAGAAGCGAGAGTTGAAAGAGGTTTCACTCTTCAGCAGGTTGCAGTTGAGGTCGGATGTTCACCTGCTTACATTCACAGAATTGAGAGTAATGACAGGAAAAGTTTCAACTATAAAATCTACCAAAAATTGCTTCATTTCTTAGAAATTGAAGATACTGGGAGTAATCATTCTGAAGGGACAATAAGTGAGCTTGAGGAATTGCTATTGAGTAGCAAGGAAACAAAATTGAAGTTGCAATTCGCATTAGATGCAGCAAACCAATCGATTAGCAAAATAGTCGAGGATCTAAATAAAATAGAAAAGGGTATAGAGAGTAGGCTATTAGAGATTATTAGATAATTAAGTGGCTTAGGCAAAGTTCCTCTCAAAGAAATACACTCCAAATGCTAAGAACAATCTTGTTCAGTAGTGGGAGTGTGTTTTGTTGATCTCCATCCAAAGAAACAAACGTAGTTTTGTCTCAACACCTATTATATTACTGTTTTCTAATGGGCGCACTAATTAGTGGTAAATAATATTACAACATTCCTTTGAAATATTAGTAATACAATATTTCATTTATAAATATTTATTTGAGCGAAAAATGAAAAGCAGAACTCGTCGTGTGTACCTTTATGAGAAAAAAAGAAACGCAAAACTACCTGAGCGGTGCATCTTCAATAAAAGAGAAACCACACCAACTTGAAGTTTCTAAATCTCGTTTATTTACAATTGAGCATATAGACTTCTCCGTAATCAGGACAAAAACCCAACCACTCATACCACCCTTTTTTGATGAAGTCCATATCAGCATGTAGGTTTGGAAATTTCCATGATACTTACACTTTTTTACTTGTCATCAATGCAAATATACAAAAATGTATGTTTAAAACAACTTTTATTGTTATAAAAAATGATTTTATCTGAAAATCAAGAAAACGGTTGCAATCAACGTAGAGAAGATTGAATGCGGTTTCAATAATAGTTATACTATGTTTATAAAGATGTTAAAAAATTCACAAAGGAAGAGGTTATATTATGGTAAAAGTTGCGATTGTTACAGGTGCTGGTCAAGGGATTGGGTTAGCGATTGCTAAACGTCTACATGCAGATGGCTTTAAAATTGGTATTGTTGATTATAATCCCGAAACAGCTGAAGCTGCTGTAGCCGAATTCCCAGAAGGTGATGCTATTGCTGCAGGCGCAGATGTGTCTAAACGTGAACAAGTATTTGAAGCATTTGATAAAATTTCAGCACATTTTGGTGATTTAAATGTAGTTGTCAATAATGCGGGTGTTGCACCGACAACACCATTAGAAACAATTACCCAAGAAATGTTCGACCAAGTATATGGTATCAACGTAGCAGGTGTAATCTGGGGTGCACAAGCTGCTCAAAAACACTTCAAAGCCTTCGGTCACGGTGGTCGAATCATCAATGCTACGTCACAAGCAGGGGTATTGGGTAACCCTGAATTAGCTTTATACTCAGGCTCAAAATTTGCAGTCCGCGGTATCACACAAGTATTAGCCCGTGACTTAGCTCAAGATAATATTACTGTGACAGCATACGCACCTGGTATCGTGAAGACACCAATGATGTTTGGTATCGCTCACGAAGTAGCAGTCAATGCAGGTAAAGACGATGAGTGGGGTATGAATCAATTCGCACAAAACATTACCCTTAAACGTCTATCAGAACCAGAAGATGTAGCCAACGTAGTAGCATTCCTAGCTGGACCAGACTCAACATACATTACAGGACAAACAATCGTTGTTGATGGTGGTATGGTCTTCCACTAAGCTAAATGATTTGATGAAATTTGATAACACCCTTCGAGAAATCGGGGGTGTTTTTTGTGAGATAGGAAACCGATAATAAAGGATTATAGTTAGGAAAAATGAATGTTTTTGTACTCTCAATAATTTCCTATCAGTAAAATACTCTTTAATTCTGTAAGCAAATTCCTTATGTTTTTGTACTCTCAATAATTTCCTATCAGTAAAACAAAAGAAAAAAGAATGCTTGAATACGAACAGTTTTTGTATTCTCAATAATTTCCTATCAGTAAAACCAATCGCTGTGATGATATCTGATACACCACGTTTTTGTACCCTCAATAATTTCCTATCAGTAAAACTTTAACCACGCGATCAAATAAATATAATGCGTTTTTGTACTCTCAATAATTTCCTATCAGTAAAACGGTCGACTATTGTGAATGGGTTTATGGCTGGTTTTCCTTTCTGTTCAATGGTCTATTTAATCAAGTGGCAAATACTTTCGGTGGTACGTTGGATGTTTTGCTTGCCGTCTTGTAGGAGTGTTTGTAGATCATTGGCTTTTGGGATGGTGCCAAATACGCCGTCGAATCCTTCGTCGTATAGGGTTTCAATATCTTCACCAATGCTGCCGGCGATGGCGACGACTTTGATGTTTGGCTCAATTGCTTTGGCGGTTTTCATGACGCCATAGGGGGTTTTACCAAATTTGGTTTGGAAATCGATTTGACCTTCACCCGTTAGACAATAGTCTGCGCCTTGGAGTTTGTCTTTCAGTTCTGTGTACTCGATAACAAGGTCAATACCAGTTTCTAAGTGGCTGTTGGTGAAGGCAAGTAAGCCAGCACCTAAACCACCGGCTGCGCCTGATCCAGGGATTTGACCAACATTTTTATGAACATCGCGCTGAATAATTTGATCGTAATGTTGTAGGTTCTTGTCTAGTTGTTGGACCATTTCTGGTGAGGCACCTTTTTGTGGGCCAAAGACGGATGAGGCACCGTGTTCTCCATATAATGGATTGGATACGTCTGATGCGATGGCAATCTCGCAGGCGGCTAAGCCAGGGTGGACACCTGAAAGGTCGATTTGATCAAGTTGGTCTAGATGACCGCCACCTTCAGGAATGTCGTTGCCGTTTGCGTCTAAAAACCGGATGCCAAGTGCGCGTGCCATTCCAGATCCGCCATCGTTAGTGGCAGATCCGCCAATGCCTAGAATGATATTTTGGATGCCCATGTCTAAGCATTCTTTGATGAGTTGACCGGTCCCGTAAGTGCTTGTTATTAAGGGATTGCGGTCTTCTTTTGTGACTAGATGGATACCGCTGGCACTAGCCATTTCGATGACTGCGGTTTGACCATCACCAAGGATGCCGAGGTCGGCGACAACAGGATCACCAAGTGGACCAGTGACTTCCTTTTCTATAATACGACCATCCGTGGCATCAACTAGGGCTTGAGTTGTGCCTTCGCCTCCGTCAGCCATAGGTACTTCAACGATTTCTGCATCTGGAAAGACGCGCCTAATGCCTGCAGCCATGGCTTGACAGGCTTCTAATGCGGTACATGATTCTTTGAATGAGTCTGGGGCGACGACAAATTTTAAGGGCATAGTTTTCCTCCTTCTGGGTTATCCACCAATGCCTAAGAGGCCAAAAATAATAGTTGAAACAATTGTTAGGACTAGACCGATTGCTGATTCGTAGGGAATGATTTGCAGGCGTTCTTTGAAGGCCATATTGACGCTACCACCTGTTGCATGGAAGAATGAACCGTGTGGTAAGTGGTCTAATACGGTGGCACCTGAATGAATCATGGCAGCACCACCGATTGCTGATACGCCGGAATCTAATAATGTTTGTCCAAATACTGAACTTGCAACGGCTGATCCTGATGTAGTTGAGGCAGTTGCTGCTGACATTAGGATACCAGATAATGGCGCTAATAAGAATGTTGGCAGTCCAAGCATGTCAATGAGGCTAATCAGACTATCGCCAAGGGTTGAGTTTGAAATGATACCTGCGATTAGACCGGTACCAAGTAAGATAATCGCTACGCCAGTCATCTTTCCGAGACCGTACTCGATATATTCGACAGCATGTTTGTGATGGCCTAAAGCAACAATACCGACTAAACCGCCCAGGGGTAGGGCAATCATTGGGTCGATGACGATGCCAAAAAGTGGACGCAAGGCTAATATGATAATTGCGACAGCAGGTCCTACTAGTGATTTACCGATTGAAGGTAAGTTGGCAATGTCTTCACTCGTTTCCACTTCTTCGTTTTTAATAGCTGAACCCTTATTGATTAACTTAGTGGCAATGATGAAAGTAACGATGATACCAAAAATCGCTGGAATGATACCGGCTAACATGACATTTGTTAAAGGCACTTGAAAGGCATCAGAAACGGCAATGGCATTGGGGTTGGGTGACATGATATTACCAGCTTTACCACCACCAATCATTGCTACCAAGATAGCTGTACGAGAATATTTGGCATTCTTGGCAATTTCTAGTGCAATTGGCGCAACGGTAATAACGGCGATATCAATAAATACACCGACCGCTGTCAAGGCCATAGTGGCTAGTGATAACGCGAGTAAGGCTCTTTTAGCACCTAACTTATCTATAATGGTGAAGGCGATAGATGAGGCAGCGCCTGATTTGATTAGGATACCAGCAAGTACACCGGCAGCTAAAATACGTAGTATAGCAGTTACCATACCTTGAGCACCTGCAGTCATTAAACCAACCGTTTCGACGACGTTAGCGCCACCGATTAGTCCGCCAAATAAGGCACCAATAAAGAGCGCATAAAATGGGGGCACCTTCTTAAAAATGAGCACAATTGAAAGTATCAGGCCGACTAAAGCCCCTAAAGCGCTAATTGTAACTGTTGAATCCATCCATATAACCTCCAGTGGTTTAAAATAATGCAATAGATACATTGTAAATTCAGGAGAAAACATTTACCATGTTATAAAGAACGAATTTAAGCGTTTTCAAAACCGTAAATATAGTATGGAGGACAAGTTGTGGAAATTGATACAGGCTTAGCGCAAAATATCGTAAGCGCTTTAAAAGAAATTTTAAATTATGAAATCAATTTTATTGCGATAGATGGGCGAATTATTGCGTCTACTGATCAAGTTAGAGTAGGGACATTTCACGAAGGCGGTAGGCTTGTCAAAGTAACTGGGCAAGATTTGACAGTCAGAAGCGAAGATAATTATGCTGGTACGTATGAAGACTTTAATACGGCGGTATATTTTAATAAACGGATTGTGGGTATCGTGGGGATAACTGGTCCAACAAATGAAGTAACTAAATTTGCTAAGGTTATTCGAAAATTGACGGAACTAATGATTTCAGAGGCGCATTTAGTAAACTTGGACTATAGCAACCGACAACATCAACGAAATATCTTGGAAATGTTGGTATCGGAAAATTTTGATATGGCTACTGTCAATTTTGGCCTGGTTGACTATGATGTTTCTGTAAATCGACGTTGTATCTATGCATCATTTGTCCCAGTTAATTTTGACGATATGGATTTATATCATATATTAAAGAAAAACTTTTCGAGTAAACAGAATTTGATTGTGGTTCAAGAAACTTTCATTGTCATGTTCTTGGAGAATCAGGAAAAGGACCTTTTAGTCGATAGATTGATGGCTGTACAAAATGAATTAGTCAGCAATTTTCGTATGAAACTAAATTTTGGCCTAGGTGATATTTGCGATGACGTTGCTAGTGCTCGTGCGTCATTCTTGCAGGCAAAATATGCCTATCAATGGGCCGTTAAAAAGACAGATGTGACGATTCAATTTTATGATGAATTCACTTTAGAACTTTTATTCGCTGAAGGTAACCATAAACAGTTGGAAACTTTTAGCCAACGAATTTTAGGCAAGTTAACGGATAAAGAGAAAAATGAATTTCGCCAGATATTAACCATTTACGAAAAGCATAACGGTTCAATCATCAAAACAGCGGATGAATTATTCATTCATAAGAATACTTTGCAATATCGTCTCAATAAATTATATGATTTGACGGGTTATAACCCTCGCGAGTTATCGGATTTTGTCACCTTGAAATTGGCGTATATGTCTGAAGAGGTGTATTTGAAGTGATTGCAAGTAGATATGAAGGTGATAAAGGTTATCAAATAGAACTTTATACAATGGTATAATGATGAAAATACAATTGATGATGACATTATGAAGGAGAATGACTATTGGCGCAGGAAATGGATTTATTATTCACTCTAGATGAAGGCTATTTAAGCCATTTAAAGGTGACATTATTATCGATTAAACGAAGTAATCCTATGGCAAAAATCAGGATTTGGCTTGTTCATGAAAGTATTGCACCCGAATCAATAGAAAGTTTACGCACCTTGACGGATTATTTGGCCTTTGATCTACAGGAGATGCAAGTAGATGGGAGCCAATGGAATAACGCCAAGACAGAGGATCGTTATCCAAAAGAGATGTATTTCAGGTTACTTGCGGGTGAAATGTTACCGCAGGACGTTAAAAAGGTCCTATACTTGGACCCGGACACCTTGATTATTAATCCATTAGACGAATTGTGGCATACGGATTTGGGTGATTATTTATTAGCTGCTGCTACCCATACAGGACTAACTGAAATGTCTACCCGTTTAAATAAAGTGCGTTTAGATTTAGATCATGTATATTACAATTCTGGTGTTATGTTGATGAATTTAGATCAGGCGCGGAACATTATTAAGTGGACGGATATCTCAGCCACAATTGAAAAATATAATAGTCTGTTGATTTTACCCGACCAAGATATACTGAACCATCTGTATGGTAAATATGCATTGGAAATTCCAGAAGAAATTTGGAACTACGATACCCGTAAATACATGCGCTATTTGACCAAAAGTCTTACCCAACATGATATTCATTGGGTCATGGCGAATACAGTCGTATTGCATTTTTGTGGGGGACCAAAACCGTGGGATGAGAAACATGATAACAGGTTCACATCTGTTTATTTAGATTATCAAAACCAGTTGAGACGGTTGGAAGATTCATTCAAATAAGAGAAGTATCTTTTAAAGTAAAGAGAGGCTGGGACAAAACTACTTTTGCGAAAAAAGTAGTCCCACTTTCGTTTATTTTTATAAAGATATAGAAAAATACACGCCCACTACTGAACAAAAAAGTTCATAGTTTTGGGCGTGTATTTTTTTGAGAGACCTTTTGTCCCAGCCTC
>Ga0194138_10000744_pt1 | contig 15369 bp, 12 predicted proteins | sample TARM_MetaG_T2_14_FD_134022 | JGI IMG/M metagenome (GOLD analysis project Ga0194138, IMG submission 134022) | Freshwater microbial communities from Pennsylvania, USA, analyzing microbe dynamics in response to fracking - TARM_MetaG_T2_14 (version 2) | ecosystem: Environmental > Aquatic >...
GGTTTGGGATATGTAGGTATGCCAATTGCTGTGTCTTTTGCTAATAAAGTCAATGTAATAGGCTTTGACATTAATCAAGAGAAAATTGCCCTATACCAGCAAGGAATAGACCCTACTAGAGAAGTTGGTAATGATATTATTAAGAATACGACAGTTGATTTTACTTCTGATGCGAGTCGTCTAAAGGAAGCAAAATTCCATATTGTTTCAGTTCCTACGCCGATTAACCAAGATAAAACTCCCAACTTAAATCCAATCAAAGGAGCATCTAGAATATTAGGGAATAATCTAACAAAAGGTTCGATTGTTGTGTATGAGTCAACTGTATTTCCAGGGGTAACTGAGGAGATATGTATACCAATTCTTGAAAAAGAGTCAGGTTTAAAGTGCGGTATTGATTTTAAAGTTGGCTATTCTCCTGAACGTATTAATCCAGGTGATAAAGTGCATCGCTTAGAAACCATCGTTAAAGTGGTATCTGGTATGGATGAGGAATCCTTGGACACGATTGCTAAAGTGTATGAGCTAGTAGTGGATGCTGGAGTTTACAAAGCTTCAACCATTAAAGTCGCAGAAGCAGCAAAGGTAATCGAAAACTCTCAACGCGATATTAATATTGCCTTTATGAATGAGCTATCCATTATTTTTAATGAGATGGGAATTGATACGAAAGAAGTCCTAGCAGCGGCAGGAACTAAATGGAACTTCTTGAACTTTACACCTGGTCTGGTAGGTGGACATTGTATTGGGGTAGACCCGTATTATTTAACCTATAAAGCTGAAGAGTTCGGCTATCACTCTCAAATTATTCTTTCTGGTCGTCGTATTAATGATAACATGGGTAAATATGTTGTTGAGAACACGATTAAGAAGTTAATTAGTTCAGGAGTTAATGTCAAGAATGCGAAAGTCGCCATCTTAGGATTTACATTCAAGGAGAATACGCCGGATACTCGAAACACACGTGTTATTGATATAGTTGAAGAGCTAAAAGAATACGGAATCACACCAATAATTGTTGATCCTGTAGCGGATAAAGAAGAAGCAAAACATGAATATGCCTTAGAGTTTCAAGAGTTGTCAGATCTTAAGGAAGTGGATGCTTTAATTTTAGCAGTATCACATGATGAATTTAGCTCATTAACACAGGAACTGATTGATTCATTCTACTCTAATAATAACGAAAAAGTGTTGATTGATATTAAGGGTACATTGGACCGTAATGAATATCAAGATGCTGGCTATGTTTACTGGCGATTGTAATAGGAGGTAGAGAATGGGATACGAAAATGTAAAGTTTGAAGATAACTCAGTATTTTTAGTAACAGGTGGCGCTGGTTTTATAGGGTCTAATTTAGTTGAAGTGTTATTAGAAAAAGGCTACTCTGTCAGAGTGTTAGATGATTTATCACAAGGAAAACAAGCGAACGTCGACATGTTCCTTGATAATTCTAACTACACATTTATTAAAGGAGACATTCGTGATTTAGAAACATGTCTAAAAGCAGCAGAAGGTGTAGATTATGTCCTAAATCAGGCAGCATGGGGAAGTGTGCCAAGAAGTATTGAAATGCCTTTACTGTATGAAGAAATCAATATAAGAGGCACATTGAATATGCTAGAAGCATCTCGTCAAAATAAAGTGAAGAAATTCGTTTATGCGTCAAGCTCTTCTGTTTATGGTGACGAGCCAACCCTACCTAAAAAAGAAGGAAGAGAAGGTAATCTACTTTCACCCTATGCACTAACAAAAGCTACGAACGAAGAATACGCTAAACTATATACTAAATTGTACGGATTAGATACTTATGGTTTAAGATATTTCAACGTGTTTGGAAGACGTCAAGATCCAGATGGTGCTTATGCTGCTGTTCTACCTAAGTTTATAAAACAATTATTGAATGATGAGCAACCAACCATTAATGGAGATGGCAAACAAAGCCGAGATTTCACTTATATTGAAAACGTCATAGAGGCTAACTTAAAAGCATGTTATGCACCTAGTGAAGTAGCAGGGAATTCGTTTAATGTTGCATATGGTGGTAGAGAATTCCTAATTGATGTATATTATTCACTAACTAAAGCATTGGGAAAAGATATTGAACCAATCTTTGGACCTGATAGAGCAGGAGATATTAAACATAGTAATGCGGATATTAGTAAAGCAAAGAATATGTTAGGTTATACTCCTGATTATAGTTTTGAGAAAGGTATCGAAGAAGCGATTGAATGGTATAAGGGGAATTTATAATGACAATTAAACTAAGAGTTCTACATGTCTTTGGGCTATTGAACAGGGGCGGTGCAGAGACGATGATAATGAATTTATACCGTCAGATAGATAGAGATAAAATACAATTTGACTTTGTAGTTCATTCTACTTTAGAGGGAGACTATGATAAAGAAATTAAAGAATTAGGAGGTAATATATATAATCTGCCTAAGTACACGATTCTAAATCATTTTCAATACAAAAAAGAATGGAACACTTTCATGCGAGAGCATCCAGAAATTAGTATTATACATACACATGTGAGAAGCAGTGCGTCAGTATTTCTAAAAATTGCCAAAAGTCACAATATTCCAACAATAGCTCATAGTCACAGTACGTCAAATGGTGGTGGAATCCAGGGTTTTGTTAAAAATATTACACAATTTCCGATTAGATTTATTGCAGACTACTTTTTTTCAGCGTCAGATAAGGCAGGAGTTTGGTTATTTGGAAAAAAAATAGTTAATAACGTAAATTATTCTGTATTAAACAATGCTATAAAATCTGAGGATTATATATTTAATCAAAATCAAAGAGACACTATTCGTAATGAGCTAGGTATTCAAAATAAGTTTGTGATAGGTCATGTTGGAAGATTTCATGAGTCCAAAAACCATTTTTTTTTATTAGATATTTTCAAAGAAATTTATGAAACGAATAAAGAAAGTATATTAATGCTTGTGGGAGATGGATTACTGAAAGAAGATGTTGTAAATAAAATCAGTAGAATGAATTTAACAAAAAATGTTTTGTTAATGGGTGTTCGTGACGATGTCAATAAACTAATGCAAGCTATGGATGTCTTTGTATTCCCATCAAAGTTTGAAGGGTTACCAGTTACTGTTATCGAAGCACAAGCTACAGGTCTTCCGGTAGTATTATCAGATCAGATTACAAAAGAGGTTTCGATAACTGAACTTACCAAATTTATATCAATTGATAAAGAAGCAAATGTTTGGAAAAATGAAATATTAAACTCTTATAATCGAGTAGAAAGAAAAAATATGGAAAAAGAAATTATTAAATCAGGTTACGATGTGAAGACTACTGTTATTAAGTTGCAAAACTTTTACTTGAAAATTAGTAAATAATCAATCTAATCAGATAAAAAGTAGGTATGGAACAAAAAAACGAAATTCAGAAGATTTCTAGTTGCGTTTAAATGATTAGGTAAATAAGTTTGCTCTTTTAATCAAAGAAATGCAATTTGATATTATTTTTTTAAAATATCCGTTACTAAATGTTTCCAATGAAAGTTTGTCTCTAATCGAATTTTTTAATAGATAAAAAACTGCTCAATCATTATAAAACATCTTACTTTATGACCGATTCTTAATCTCAATGTTTCGAAAAAGTTATTAGTTATAATATGTTGATTCTCGTTTTTTACAGTTTGTTTAAAGATTGATTAGGAGAAATTACGATACTGAATCATGGGAATCAACCTAATTGGATATACGTTTGGCAATCAGATTTGGTAAATTATCCTAATGAATTGAGGATGTTCATCTATTTAGTGGTTAATTTGTAGTATGCTTATCTAAGCTATCGTCCTTTATAATGGATATGGATAAGTTATCCGAATTCATTGTAAAGGACATTCTTCACTTCAAAGAATAAATATAGATAAAAATAGTTGTTCGACTCATTTAATAGCGTACAAATATTTGAAATGTTAACACTCCAAGAGATAGTTGTATATAAGGAAAATTAAGGAGGAGTAAAATCCATGAAGGATGAAAAACTTGTCTCGGTAATAATACCTACGTTTGGAAGACCTGACTTTCTTTTGAGAGCGATTGAAAGTGTAATGAACCAAAGTTATAAAAACATAGAGATTTTGATTGTTGACGATAATGGAGTAGGTAGTATATTCCAAATTGAGACAATAAATAAAATAGAGACCATCTTAACAAAGGACAAAAGAGTTAGATATATTAAACATGAAATCAATATAAATGGATCAGCTGCTAGAAATACAGGAATTAAAAATGCAGGCGGAGACTATATTTGTTTTTTAGATGATGACGATGAGTTCGACAAGGATAAAATTTTATTACAAGTCCAAAAGTTAGAACAACTAGGAAATAACTGGGTAGCGTGTTATACAGGGCATAAGCGAGTGCTAGAGAATATCAAAAAGGTAAGGGAAGTATTCCCTACTCAAGAAGGAGACATATTGTATCAAATTTTAATGTTTGAAATAGATCACGTTGGTGGAAGTAGTTTAATGATAAGAAAAGATGTGTTTGACTCTGGAATTTTGTGGAATGAGAAGTTAGCTAGACATCAAGATTTTGATTTTATTGCGAAGGTTTCACATTATGGGAAGGTAGCAGTAATAAGTACACCTTTATTAACAGTAAACATTCATGGAGGGAGTTATAGACAAAATGAATTTACAAATATTGAAAAAACTAGAATTGAATATATGAAAAGTATATCAGAATGTTTTAAATCATTGACTCAAAAACAATTAAGAAATGTAATGTTTATTAATTATTTTTGGTTATTTAAGAAAACAATTCAGTATAAAGAATTCAAAAAAATGTTCTTTTATCTTGGTAAAAGTAGTAAAGAAAGTAAAACTTCCTTTATAATATACGGATTCAAAGATTTGAATGCTTTTATTAAAAAAATAATATTGGCCGACAAATTATTTGGTGGTTAGGGTGGAGATGTATTGTACAAGTCATTTAAAAATATCAATTAAAAATAATTAGTGAAGTAAGATTGGAGGTTTAAATTGAATATAATAATAAATAAAAAAATAAACATATTAAAACTTGCAAGAGAATTTTTAGTTGTTTTATTTATCATTTGGTCATTAAATCCAATGGCAAATTTTTATTCAAGGTACATAGGATTTGGAATACTTCTTATTTGGTTGGTATTTGCATTTTTGCTAAGACCAAATGTATTTTTCGTAAGTATCAACAAAGGGTTCTTGCTTGCCTTTGCATTCCCATTATTTTCAGCATTTAGTAGTCTTGTTAGCCGAAATGAAATTAATGCCACTTATTTTATGATGACATTTATTTATTTTATTTTTTGGTATTATTATAATTTAAAAGACTATACTTCAATGAAAATCATATCATTTTCCGCTGTGGTATATTACGTTATCATTGCTGTGTATAGTATCAGTAGATTAGCTGTAGACGGACGCTTAGCAAGATATTTGGCTCAAAGTGACCAAAGTCGTACGATACTTTATGCGCATCCACTACTTGCGAATTATACATATATATATTCGTTAATTTTATTGGCGGTAACTATAAGTGGAATTTTATTTATCTATAGCAATTCAATAAAAAGAACAAAGAAATTATATTTATTTTTATGCATGTTGTCGTTTTTAATAGTTGTTATTATGGCACAATTTATGATAGCGATATTACTTTTTGCTACATTCCTAGTAATTATGTTAAACATAACACGAAAAAGAACGTATAGAAACATTATTATACAACTACTATTTCTTATATTGTTAATCTTTATTTTTTTAAATATAGATACAATACTAATATTTTTTTCCAGATTATCAACTAGTCAAACATTAAAAACAAGATTAAATGATATCCGTTTCTTAATTAAAGGTTTCGATATTTCAGCAACAGAAGCTTTATCTTTAAGATTTAAATTGTATTTAGACTCGATTAATACTTTTTTTTCCTATCCTTTTTTTGGAGTAGGTTATACAGAGTATAGGATGGGAGGTTTGGTTGGTGGACACTCAGAGATATTAGACAGACTAGCATATCATGGAATAATTGGAGCAGGATTTTTATTTACTGGTGTTTACTCGAATTATAAATATATTATAAATAAGATGAATGACAAGAGCAAAAAAATATATAAAACAATTTTTATAATGTTTATATTTGTGAGTTTGTTGAATTTATCATATTCAATTCCATTTTTGATTATGTTATATATAATTATACCTTTCGGTATCATAGTGTATGAACAATATCATGTTAACGATAGAATTTGATTGTGGTTGTTAAGAATGATAACCGAGACAACGGAGTACCTAACAAAAGACAGGATGTTTTTGATGATATTACATTTTTTTAGTAATGATAAATTTTTAAAACCTTATCTTGAGTTTATGAATGCTAATTTTGATGAGACCGAACATTATTTTATTGTTTGGGGAGGAGTAGATTTTGCTAAAATCCCGATTGATAGTCAAAAAAATCTTTTAAAAGTCAAAGAAAACTTAAACTTAGCAAGCATAATAAAGATAATTAAATTAATGAAAAAGGCTCAAAAGATTATTATTCATAGTATGTATAATAGGAAATTAATCGTACTCTTAAATTTATTTCCTAAAAGTATAAGAAAATCTATTTGGATAGTTTGGGGTGGGGATTTATATCAATATTTAGATGGCACATTAAATCTAAAAGCTAGAATATTTGATTTATTTAGAAGGAGAATCATTCATAATGTAAGAGGTATTGGAACATTGGTCTCTAGAGATTATGATTTAATAGTTCGGAAATACAAAACCACAGCGGATCAGTATAACGTGATTTATATGAGTGATGAAAGAACAAAGTATATTAAAGACATTTTAAATAAGAATAATGAAATAAAGGATGATATTACCAGAATAATAGTTGGTAATTCTGCTACTGAGTCTAATAATCATGAAGAAATATTATTGGAGTTATCCAAATTTAGTAATCACAAAATTGAAGTGTATTGCCCGCTTTCATATGGACAAATAAAATATGGAGAAAAAATAAAGCATATCGGGAATGAATTGTTTGGGAAAAAATTTATAGCATTAGATGAATTGTTATCGATGAAAGAATATGTAGAATTATTAAATAGAATGGATATTGGTTTTTTTAATAATGATCGACAACAAGGTTTGGGCAATATATATTCATTGTTATATCTGGGGAAAAAAGTATATTTGCGTGATAGTACTACCATGTGGGATGAAATGACTTTAGATATGAGGCTTAAGGTTTTTTCTATTAAATCAATAAAACATGATAATTTTAAAGGTTTGCGAAGTATTGAGCTGGAAGATATAAAAAATAATATTAATATTTTGGATAAACGATATGGACCGGAATATGCGATTGAACTATGGTCGGAAGTTTTTATTTAATATCATTTAAATAGGAATTGAAAATATTATTTTGTTGGTTGTAAAACAAAAAACGTTGTAAAAAAAAAATATTCCCATCGATTGGTAATATTCTAAAGGTGACAAAATGCAAAAAAAACATTCAAACTCACAAATTGTATACTCTCTTTTTTGGAAGTTTATGGAACGAGGCGGTACACAAGGGATACAGTTCATTGTTCAAATTGTTCTAGCTAGACTTTTAACACCTGAACAGTTTGGAACTATTGCGATTGTAATGGTATTCATAAATTTAGCCCAAGTATTTGTTCAAAGTGGATTTAACACAGCATTAATACAAAAAAAAGATGCAGATGAAGTAGATTTTTCATCGATATTTTACCTAAGCATCGGCTTGTCATTTATATTGTATGCGATTATATATTTTTCAGCTCCAATGGTAGCTAATTTTTATAACGAACCTGATTTAACTCCTGTCTTAAGAACACTATCCTTTACGCTTTTTGCAGGGGCGTTTAATTCTATTCAAAATGCATATGTATCGCGACATTTATTATTCAAAAAATTATTTAAAAGTAGTTTAGGTGCTATTTTAATTTCTGGAATCTTTGGAATAATAGCTGCGTATCAAGGGTTAGGAATATGGGCATTAGTAATTCAACAATTGATTAACCAATTCACAGTAACGATAATAATGTGGTTCACTGTAAAATGGAGACCTGTATTTTTGTTTTCATTTTACAAAGTAAAAGATCTTTTTTCCTTTGGAGGAAAACTATTGGCATCATCTTTATTAAATGTATTGTATATGGAATTAAGAACCTTGATAATAGGTAGAATATATACACCTTCAACATTAGGTTATTATAGTCGAGGTCAACAGTTCCCAAAAATACTAGTATCAAATATAGATGGTTCTATTCAATCAGTAATGTTGCCCGCATTATCTGCTCAACAAGATAATCAAATTAGGGTAAAAGAAATGATGAGAAGAGCGATTGTTTCGAGTTCTTTCTTAGTTTTTCCAATGATGATTGGTATGGCTGTGGTTGCCGAGTCATTGATTAAAATAGTTTTGACAGATAAATGGCTACCGTCAGTACCATTTATGCAAATATTCTGTATATCATATTCATTAATGCCTATTCAAACAGCAAATTTACAAGCAATTAATGCAATGGGAAGAAGTGATATTTATTTAAAACTGGAGGTTTTAAAAAAAACTATAGGATTGATTATATTAGCAATTAGTTTACCATTTGGGGTGTACGCTATCGCTATAGGTCAGGTCATCAATAGTATTACATCTAGTTTTATTAATGCTTATCCAAATAAACAATTACTTAATTATAGCTTTAAAGAACAGTGGTTGGATATCATCCCATCCTTGTTCATTTCAATTCTAATGGGCGCCATAGTTTATCAATTTAAATATCTCAAAATTTCAGAATTGCAAATTATACTTCTACAGGTGATTATTGGTGTAATACTATACCTCCTGTTCGCTAAACTATTAAAATTGGAAACTTTTGATTACTTGATTAATACATTGAATCAGCTATTTAATAATAAAGACAGGGGTGCTAAATGAAAAAAATATTACATTTAGGCGGATCCACGCAACAAATACCAGCTATAGTATATGCAAATGAACAAGGATATTATACAGTGCTTTGTGATTTTCTTCCAGACAATCCAGGACAAAATTTTGCCAATAAATTTCATTGCGTAAGCACTACTGATAAAGAGGCCATATTGGAAATTGCGATTGAAGAGCAGGTAGAAGGAGTAGTGGCTTATGCGTCTGACCCAGCGGCACCAACAGCTGCTTATGTTGCTGAAAAAATGGGACTTTCAACTAATCCCTTGAATTCAATCAATACACTGGCATATAAGGATGAATTTAGAGAGTTTTTAAGTGCTAATGATTTTAATTGTCCGAAAGCAAAAAGCTATTCATCAATTGAAGAGGCTATAAGTGAAATTGAATCGTTTACGTTTCCAATAATGGTCAAACCGACTGATTCTTCTGGAAGTAAAGGGGTATCCAAAGTAGAAGATTTTGAACAATTTGAAGCAGCTTTCAATACTGCAAAAGATAATTCAAGAGGGAAAAAGATAATTATTGAAGAATATATAGTGCAGGATCATGAGTACATGGTTGGAGGAGATTGCTTCGTATTAAATGGAGAAGTTGCATACTGGGGTCTCCTTAATTGTCACAGAGATGTATCAGCTAATCCACTAGTACCAGTAGGTAAAAGTTATCCTTTGAAGATTAGTGATTCTAGGTTAGTTAAGATTAAAAGAGAAATTCAAAAAGTTATAGATATTCTGAACATTAAATCAGGCGGATTCAACCTTGAGGTAATGGTAACTAAAGACGATAGTGTTTTCATTGTAGAAATGGGACCTCGTAATGGGGGAAATATGATACCTGACTTTCTAAAAATGATTCATAAAATTGATTTAATTGGCGCTACTGTTGAAACAGCAATAAATAATAAAGATTTATCTTTAGCCTATGAACCTAACGATGGGTACTACGCGACTCATAATATTCATTCGATCAAAGACGGTGTATTTAGAGGAATAGAATATAAGAGAAATCTGAAAAAGAATATCATTAAACAAGTAATCTATAAGAAAGATGGGGATTTTGTTCAGTACTTTGATAGTGCAAATAAAGCTATCGGCATCTTATTTCTAAAGTTTGAAACTGAGGAAGACTTGACTAACTTTGTATCCAATCCTGAGAAGTGGATTGAAGTAAGGGTGGAGGAGTGAGAACATGAGAGAAATTGGAGGTTATTTTCAATTAGATCAGTTAATTGAACAACCATACTATAAACATCTAATTGAGCTAAATACTGCCCGTAATGCGCTATACTATCTAGTAAAAGCAAAAGGAATTAAAAAAATTTACTTACCTTATTTTCTGTGTGATTCAGTATCTAATTTACTTGATATGTATAATGTTGAATATGAGTACTATAATATTGATTTGGCTTTTGCCCCTATTTTGGAAATTACACTAAAGGACAAGGAATATATTTATATAGTCAATTACTACGGGCAAATTACCGATGCACAAGTAATTGACTATAAGAATAAGTACAAAAATATAATTCTAGATAATGTGCAATCTTTTTTTCAAAAACCAGTTGAAGGAATAGATACTATTTACTCTTGTAGGAAGTATTTTGGTGTTCCGGACGGCGCTTATCTATCAACTGATTTAAAATGGCAAAACAAGTTGAATGAAGATAAATCAAGTTTACGGATGAAGCATATATTAGGACGCTTCGAAGGTAATGCATCTGATTATCATGCAGACTTTAGAAAGAATGATGCATTATTCAAGAATGAAGCCGTTAAAAAGATGTCGAAGCTTACAAAAAATATACTAGGTGCGATTGATTATGAGTTAATCATTGACTCCAGAAACATGAATTTTAGTTACCTCCATGAAAATTTGAGGCCCACAAATCGATTAGAACTTACTATCTCAAAAGGTCCATTTGCATATCCTTACTACGTAAAAGATGGGTTGAATTTAAGAAAAAAACTTGCTGAGAAGAAAATATATATCCCTACTTTATGGCCGAACGTATTGATGGCAAATACAGTTGAGAGCGTGGAATATGATTACGCTGCTAATATATTACCAATACCTTGTGATCAAAGGTACGAGATTAATGATATGGAAGTTATTATAAAGGAGTTGACTCAATGTATACACTAAGAGAGCTTAATAAAGAAGATATAGTGGCCATTAACTCATGGCGAGCCGATAAAAACCTTATTGATAATTTGGGTGCCCCTTTTAGGTATATTAATCAAGAAGTTGATTTCAAATGGTTTGAAAATTATATGGTAAATAGAAATAGTAATATAAGATGCTCAATATTGGATGATAATAATCAAAGTGTAGGACTAGTTAGTTTAACTAATATAGATCGTTTCAATCAAACTGCAATTTTTCATATAATGATAGGGGATTCTTTAAATAGAAGCAAAGGTGCTGGGCGTTATGCTACTCAAGAAATGTTGAAACATGCATTTCTAGATATGAACTTAAATCGTATCGAATTATCGGTGTTAGAGGATAATACTAAAGCACTTTCACTTTATGAAAAAGTTGGTTTTATTGCTGAGGGTGTAAAACGACAGGCGACTTTTAAGAATGGAACGTTTATAAATATGGTAATTATGTCAATTTTGAAAGAAGATTACATTAAGGGGTTGAACTCATGAAAGAGAAAATTCAAGTAACTCAATCATCTATGCCACCAATTGAAGAGTATGTAGAAGAAATTAAAGACTTATGGGATAGCAAATGGCTGACTAATATGGGAGCCAAACATCAAAAGTTAGAAGAAAAGTTACTAGATTATTTATCTGTTCCCAATGTTAAACTTTATACAAACGGGCATTTAGCTTTAGAAGGAATTATTGCGGTTTTTGACTTAAAAGGTGAGGTTATCACCACACCATACACGTTTGCATCAACTACACATGCGATTGTACGCAATGGTTTGACACCTGTTTTCTGCGACATTAATCCAGATGACTATACAATTGATGTTACTAAGATAGAGGCATTAATTACGGATAAAACATCGGCTATCGTGCCAGTTCACGTATATGGTAATGTTTGTGATGTTGAAGCAATTGATCAAATAGCTAAGAAATATAATTTAAAAGTTATTTATGATGCTGCTCATACGTTTGGCGTTAATGTAAATGGACAAGGTATTGGGTCATATGGTGATGCTTCCATGTTTAGTTTTCACGCAACGAAAGTTTTCAATACAATCGAAGGTGGAGCAGTTACTTATAACGATACGAGCCTAGGGCGTAAGTTAGATGCACTGAAAAACTTCGGACAAGTCGATGCAGAAAATGTTGAATTTGTTGCTGGTAATGCTAAAATGAATGAATTTCAAGCCGCAATGGGCTTAGCTAATTTGAACTACATTGACGAGTACATTGCAAAGCGGGAAGTTGTTGTAGAAAGATATAATCATCATTTGAGTGGGATTGATGGTATCAAGCTCTCGGTTATTCAAGACAATGTGACTCAGAATTTTGCTTATTATCCTGTTGTATTTGATGGTTACAAATACAATCGAGATGAGGTGCAGGAAAGACTGGCGGCGGAAGGTATTTATGCTAGAAAGTATTTTTATCCTTTAACTAGCAGTTTTGAAGCATTCAAAGGTGAGTATGATGTTAATGAGACACCACTGGCCTTGAAAATGTCTGCAAATGTTCTAACCTTACCCTTGTATCCAGATTTAGCACTAGATGATGTTGACCGTATTTGTAAAATTATTTTAGAATAGAGGTATTTGAATGAAAGGTATAATACTGGCGGGCGGTAAAGGGACAAGACTTTATCCAATGACAAAGTCTGTTTCAAAGCAACTTTTGCCCATTTATGATAAACCGATGATTTATTATCCGCTATCTGTTCTGATGTTAGCGGGTATTGATGATATCTTAATTATTTCAACTCCAGAGCATACACCGCTATTTGAACAATTGTTAGGTGACGGCTCTTCGTTGGGGATTTCTTTAAGTTATAAAATTCAAGACAAACCTAGAGGACTGGCTGATGCATTTATTCAAGGAGAGACGTTCATTGAGGATGATAATGTTTGTCTGATTTTAGGAGATAATATCTTTTATGGCCAAGATTTAACAAGAGTGATGAATCGGGCTAAGAATCAAATTGAGAAGGAAGGCGGATCAGTGATATTTGGTTATCAAGTTAAAGATCCACGGGCCTTCGGTGTAGTGGAGTTTGCCCAAGATAAAAAAGTAATATCTTTGGAGGAGAAACCTGGCAAACCTAAATCGAATTATGCGATACCCGGCCTTTATTTCTACGATAATAATGTTATTGAAATCGCTAAGACTGTTGAACCCTCAGATAGAGGCGAAATTGAAATTACTACTGTTAATAATCATTATTTACAAGAAAGTAAATTAAGTGTTGAGCTTCTTGGACGAGGAATGGCCTGGTTAGATACGGGAACTCCAGCAGGTTTATTACAAGCAGCTGAATATGTTGAAGCTGTTCAAACAAGACAAGGTTTTTATGTGGCGTGTCTGGAAGAAATTGCTTGGAGACGCGGTTTTATAGATGACCAAGAATTGAGTGCAGTAGGAAAAGAATTAGACAAGACAGATTATGGTCAATATATTCTTTCGCTATTGAATGAAGTAGATTAAATTTCTAAGGAGAATGTAAATGAAGCATATACTAGTGACAGGTGGAGCAGGATTCATTGGAAGTAATTTTGTGCATTTTGTTGCCAAACGTCATCCTGAAATAAAGATTACTGTATTAGACAAACTAACTTATGCAGGCAATAAAACAAACTTATCTGGATTACCTAAAGATAGTGTCCATTTAGTTGTAGGGGATATCTGTGACGCTAGTTTAGTGGATAAGTTAGTGCAAGTGTCGGATGCGGTTGTGCATTATGCTGCTGAATCTCACAACGATAATTCATTGAGTGACCCTACTCCGTTTATACAAACTAATATCTTTGGTACCTTTACTCTAATTGAAGCTTGTTGCAAGTATAATGTTCGTTACCATCATGTATCCACTGATGAGGTATATGGGGATTTACCATTGAGAGAAGATTTACCAGGAGCTGGGGAAGGTCCTGGTGAAAAATTCACAGCGGAAACATCCTATAATCCATCGAGTCCTTATTCTGCAAGTAAAGCAAGCTCAGATATGTTGGTGAGAGCTTGGGTAAGATCTTTTGGTCTTAAAGCGACTATTTCAAATTGTTCAAATAATTATGGTCCGTACCAACATATCGAGAAGTTTATTCCTCGTCAAATAACTAATATTTTGTCCGGTATTCGACCTAAGATTTATGGAGAAGGTAAGAATGTGCGTGACTGGATTCATACTGAAGATCATTCTTCAGGTGTATGGGATATTCTCACTAAAGGTCAAATCGGTGAAACATACTTAATTGGTTCTGACGGAGAACTAAATAACAAAGAAGTTCTTGAAATGATTTTAGAGATGATGGATCAACCTAGTGATGCTTATGACCATGTAAAAGATAGAGCAGGACATGATTTGCGCTATGCAATTGATGCATCAAAGCTTAAAACAGAGTTAGGCTGGCAACCTAAGTTTACAGATTTCAGAACTGGTTTGGAACAAACAATCGCTTGGTATCAAGCAAATCCTCAGTGGTGGCAATCAAAAAAGGCTGAAGTTGAAGCTAAGTATGCGGAGAATAATCAATAAGTGTAAGGTAAATTTAATCATTTTAATTATGTATAATGAATTCGGCTATTTAACTGCCTTCTCAGACGCTCTCACTGATCATTTGTATCAACAAATGGCACGAAAAAATTGAACGAAAGTGACTAGTTGCTTATTATGATGTCACGATTTTTGCGATTGAAATTGTTCAAGCAAGATAATAAATCAAATGAAGTACAAGAAGTGATAGGGCTTCTGACGGACAATCAAGGTATTCTCATTTCTTATTAATTATTTGCAGGGAATACAATGAATCAATCAACATAAAAAAATTCGGTTAAGGAGTTGAAATAACGTTATCAAATTGAGAAGATTGTACTAGTCGCAGATCGTGACTTAAATAGTAAAAACAACCTCCTCCATCTCGTACAAGCAACCTATGACTTTATCATTAACTACACGCTTAATAAAGCACCGGATCAGATCAAAACACTAGCCTTTAAGTGGTGCAGGCTTGTCTCGGGCACTAGATTGTGGACTACTAGTTATGTCCCTAACACTGAATCGCTTCAAGCAAGAAACATAGTTAGATTTGATATTTAACTATATAAATGGATACACTAGTGTTGCATAAAACTGGAAATTACTGTTACTTGTTTATTGTTAATTAAATCACATGTAGTTTTCGTTAAAAATTTCAAAAAAGTCAAATGCTGGCGCAGCGGATGACTTTTTCCAGAA
>Ga0194138_10000747_pt1 | contig 15329 bp, 16 predicted proteins | sample TARM_MetaG_T2_14_FD_134022 | JGI IMG/M metagenome (GOLD analysis project Ga0194138, IMG submission 134022) | Freshwater microbial communities from Pennsylvania, USA, analyzing microbe dynamics in response to fracking - TARM_MetaG_T2_14 (version 2) | ecosystem: Environmental > Aquatic >...
CTATGATTCTTATTGTTATATACCATATAAAGTGGTATCATGAAGTCAAACCACTAAATACAGTTAGGAGGAGTATTTCATGACTAAACCCATAGATTTTACTAATCAAGCGAATACAACAGGATCCGATGTAACCAAGCCACTTAATACTACTCCGGATCCGTCTTCTCAACACCAAAAAGAACCTTTATTCATCGCTGTGGAAGGCCCCATCGGCGTAGGGAAAACCACCCTTACGAAATTATTGACAAAAAAACTCGAGGCCACCTGTCTTAAGGAAATTATCGAAGAGAATCCTTATTTAAAGAAATTTTACGAGAACATCGAGGAATATGCCTTTCAAACCGAAATGTTCTTTCTGTGTAATCGAATCAAGCAGTTAGAAGATACCCAGTACCAAAAATTGGATAAAGGACTGTCTGTGGTAGCGGATTACAGTATTATTAAAAACTATATCTTTGCAGGACTTACTCTAAAGCCAGATCATTTTCAAAAGTATGAGAAGGTCTTCGAAATTTTAACGAAGGACCTTCCTCAACCGGATATTATTATTTATTTACACGGAGATGTGGATCTCCTGATGAAGCGAATTGCCCTAAGAGATCGACCTTTTGAACGAAATATGAGTCGAGACTATATGGAAAAGCTCAGCGTGGCCTATGATCGATATTTTTCTAGTGAAGATATTGAACCTTCCATCGATAACTTTGAGCCTTCATCAGAACAAAAGCACTTAGACCCCAATTCGTCGGATCAGCCTTCCATAGTCCAAAGACCTACGGCAATAATCTCGATAGATATTCAGGAAAGAGACTTTGTTAATCGACCGGAGGATGTCGTTTTTCTTATGGAAGAAATCACCAAGATCATTCATCAAAGGAGGATACAATCATGTTCACCAAACTAAGGATCCCCGAAAACTATATTCCCCAGGATCGAAAAAATTCCAATGGGTTTTTTATCACCGTGGCAGGAAATGTGGGGGCGGGGAAATCCACATTTACCAAACTCATCGGAGAGAAACTGAACTTTAATACCAGTTTTGAAAAGGTTGATGATAACCCATATTTAGAGGACTTCTATAAGGATCAGGCCCGATGGGGATTCCATTTGCAACTGTACTTTCTCAGCCAACGATTTCAAGATCAAAAAGCCATCGGAGAGGCGAAGGAAAATCATATTCAGGATCGGAGCATTTACGAAGATGTGGAGATTTTTGCAAAATCCTTGTACGATAACGGTAAGATGAGTAAGCGGGATTTCGACACCTACTCTGAGTTATTTTATGCTATGATGAGCCCCTATTTGGTTAAGCCGGATTTAATGGTTTACCTTGAGGGAAGCGTGGATACCATCATTGACCGGATACAGCAACGGGGTCGGGAAATGGAAAAGGCCGTACCCAGGGAATATTGGTTAAACCTTCATAACCGATATGAAAAGTGGCTAAAGGAGTATAACGAATCTCCCGTGTTAATCGTCAATATTGATCAGGTGGATCTTATGGAAAATCCTGACCAGGTTGAAGCCATTGCCAAAGAGATTGAGGGCTTTCAACAACACAGTCTACGAGATTTACGTCAAATACTATAGCTCTTCATTTTCTACTAATTCCTGCTCGAGGTTATCGGTCTGACGATTGTAAAAAAAGGCATTCATCGATTTCGTTGTGAAGCGTCCTTCATTAAAACCATAGTCATTTCGCATACGAACTTGCACTTTATTCATCAGTCCGGTGAGTTCCATTCGGGAATTCTCGTCAATGGTAAATTTCAATCCGTATTGTACTAAGCCCTTTTCCATTTCTTCTTTCCATACCGGAGTTCCGTAAACTCTTACCGGCGTTCCCAAAAGTTCCGAGTTAAACTGCAAAATCAGATCTTTCTTAATCGGCAGGTTAATATTGGCCACAAAGCTTAATCCTCCCGGTCCCATGTTTTTAATTAAGGATTTCGTGTTCCCCACTCTGATCGAGTTAAAGCGGTATTACTATTTTTAATCAATTCATCTTCATGTCTTCCGTCTTCAGGATAAGTACTAAAACCCATACTGACATTAACATCCAATTCATACTGACTCACGGAGACGGGTCGAAGACTGTTTCTTAGTTTTTTTATTTCCGCTTCCAACCTTTTTTTCTCACTCTCGTCGGAAAAAATCCAAAATAATCCCTTAACCTCTTCAGACTGTTCCAAGGGAATTACTGTAACTTCCATGTCTTTTACTTCCCCTGAAGATTCCATACGGATCTCCCGTATAATACTGCTTTGCTTCGTTAAGTTTTCCAATGCTTCACGAATATTTTCCCCATCGGCTTTTGGCAAAAACCAAGGAGGACAGCGGGACGGAGCTTTTGTCCTCCTTTTGGAATTATTTCTATGGTTATGATTTTTTCTTGCAAGATACTATTTATAAAGCATAATCCAAGGCTTTCTGGGTAAAAGTAAAGGATACAAGAAAAAGCAGTTTCTACATCTTTTTTTCAGGAGGAAAAACCATGTCTATTATAAAAAAAATATTATTGGGAATGTTCGTTTTTACTTTACTGATCCAAGCACTTTTCTTATTTATTCCTCTATCCGCAGCATCACAGGAAAGACCGGACACCTCTTTCGAAAACAGTCAATGGATTAGTGTCGGTGATGTTGAGCTTCATTACCGAACTTGGATTCCGGAAAATCCGAACTACCAGCCTATAGTATACATACATGGACTCGGAGGCTCCACATTTTCTTGGCGGTACAATATTGATGAATATGTGGATCTGGGATTTCCGGTTATCGCCCTAGACCTACCCGCTTTCGGCTACAGTACCCGACAAACCGGACTAACTCATTCTCAGGAAAATCGTAGTGATTGGGTGTTTGGACTTCTGGATCAACTGGATGCACAAGGTGAAATTAATGCTTCGGAGGGATACCATTTATTAGGTCATTCTATGGGTGGTGGAGTCATTACCGCTATGGCCTTGAACCGTCCTGAAGACATTCAAACCTTAACCTACATAGCCGGCGCTGTTATGAATGAGCCCCCAAGAGTTCGAAGCTTGCTTTCTTTTCCACCACTTAAACGGGGAATCGCTGTTCTAGGTGAGTACGTTTTTTTCACGGAAAATCGATTGGAAGAGGTTTTATCTTCTGCCTATGGCGAAGAAGTAGATCAGGATACTCTGGATGGATATCTTCATCCGTTAACCTTACCGGGCACCGGCAGAGCGTGGGGAGATTTAGTAACCAGTACTACCAGCTTTGATGAAGAAGATGTAGAAGATATCTCACTTCCCGTATTCCTGATCTGGGGAAATGAGGACAGTTGGGTACCTATTGAGGAAGGACACCGATTAAATAATCTACTACCAAAGGCTGAGTTAACCGTTATCCAAGGGAGCGGTCACACTCCCATGGAGACGGATATCGTGGAATTTAATAATCGACTCTTAGCTTTTTTGATCGGAGAGTACAGCGGGGCGGAGTAATTGTCCTCTTTTTCTCCAGTGATGTCCCCAGCATTCAGTTATGATTTTTCTTCCCGCAAAGGAGGCGTTTTTTGACGGATCAAGTTCCGGAGCGATTTCTACAACATCAAAACCTAAAATTGGAAGCTTAAATATCCCCATAAGAAGATCCAACAGTTGTCGACTGTTTAAGCCTCCAAATTGAGGGGTTCCGGTTCCTGCTGCAAAACCCGGGTCTAAAGCATCAATATCGATGGTTACATACACTTGATGATAATCTTTCATTTGTTCATACACTTTCTCCAGCACCTTTTCTACTCCCATTTGGTTCATCTGATAAGCGGTAATAATTGAGGGTTTTTTATCTTGCAAAAAATCATACTCCTGATCTTCGATGGAACGAATGCCAATAAAGCTCAAATTATCCAGTCCTGATATATGTTCTAGTTCTAAGGCTCTTCGCTGTGTAGATCCATGAGATAAATCGTCTCCATCCATTTTGTCACAAAGATCCAGATGGGCATCAATATGAATAATCCCAAACTCTTCACCAATGGCTCTGTCAATACCCTGAAGCACAGGAATGGTTACGGAGTGATCTCCACCGATCATGGTGAAAAACTGCTTCTTCTTTACTAAATTTTCTACCAGATTACGCACATCCTCGAAGACCTGATTCCTGTCATCTCCATGATAATCTCCAAGATCTCGAACACGAAAACCTTCCAAACTTTCTAAATGTTCCGTGGTCTTTGCGATAGTATAGGTGATTTCCCGTACCGACTGAGGTCCTTTAGCGGCACCACCCCGAAAACTGACGCCACCATCATAAGCGATTCCAAATAATACAGCATCCAATTCTCCGATCCTTCCTTCCGGATCATTCAGTCCTGCCCAAAGTTTTTTTTGATCCGCTGCAGTTTCCTTTAATTTTCTAATTTTCATTAGCAGTAACCCTCCTTTGATTCTTCAAATGGATTATCAAGCCATAACTATTCAGCCTTTATAGTCACGACGACTTCCCAAAAGAGGACAAAAGCTCCGTCCCGCTGTCCTCTCTCTTGCTCATTTATAAAAACTTTTGAACTTCCAAGGTGTAACCGTTAGGATCTTCCAAGAAAAAGTGATAAATTTTAAAATTGGAATTTTCTTTCGGAGGATGCTTTACAACGATAGAGTTGTCCATGAGCTTTTCATATAAAGCATCCACATCTTCCACCACAAGGGTAATAATCGGACTTTTTTCTACCTTTACGATTTCGATATGTTCGCAAAAGCCCAGTTTTCCTCCACCTTCCACATTATAAATGCGGCAGACTCCCTGATCTTTATATAGAGGAAGTCCGATTATTTCATGGTAAAATTCATGGGTTGTTTGTAAATCTTTGGTACCGAAAAATGCAATTAAGCCTTCGCCCTGTTGATTCATTATAACTTTCCTCCTTTCTTTCACTCACTGTGTACTTGACAGAATGCATCAAAATTTTTCCCTGCATATTTCCAACGCGTTGAAGGTTTTTCAAATCCATCGGTCATGCTTCTATTTTTCGAAGAGGACAATTACTCCGTCCCTCTGTCCTCTTTTTCCTCTAGTCGCCGGGTTAGTTCGTCTAAAACAGTTAGAGTAGCTTCCTTTGTAGGTTCGTTGTAAAATACCGTGAGGTCTTCCAGGTGAATCACAAGGATGATTGGGGTTTCACGAAATACGTATACTCTGGATTTTCCATAACTACGAACGTTGAAACTTCCTCTGGCGTAATCCGCAGTGGCGGTACCGTTGGTTTTGGTGGTATTTCCCAACTCCTCTATTGTGGTTACCTCCTGAATACTTTCATAGGCAATTTCATCACCGTAGGCTAGGGATTGAATGTACATCGCTTCTTCATCCCAAAAAATCTTAGGGTCCATAAACTCCTCCGCCACCACAAAAGCCCAGGATCCTAATATCAAACCGATGGTCAGAATCACCGATCCTCCCAGTAACCATTTCCCCGCTGTCGTTCCGAGGTTAATGGAAGAACCGATACCGATGCGCGTGCTGACAAAGGTCTTTTTCACATTGGGATTATAGTAAAGGATTCCGCCGATCCAATAATCATCTTCGTCCACTTCCAAAAGATTTCGATCCTTTCTAAGATCCTCCACCATTTTCACCCGCATACGATGCATGATTAATAACGGTATCAACGGTAAGATACTACCCACAAGGATGACAATTGTAAATCCTATGCCCATATCCCCTCCGGAACCCGTAATGAATCGATGAATCACATTGTTAAAAAGAACGAAGTAATAAGTCAGTATTAAAGCAAGGGTCATCCAACGAGCTTTCCAAGTATCATTAATCTTTTGATCTACCTCCGTCTCACCGGTATAAACTTTAGGAGGGGTTCTTTTTAGTTTTACCATTACCACGACTGCCAGCAACCAAAGAAATAAAGAGGTGCCGATCATGAGCCATGCTGCACTTTTTAGCAGCGGATGTTGAGATAATAAAGGCTCGAAACTGAGAAGGAAGGCCGGAACCAGCCAGAAAAGCTTCGGTTGCTTTTCACTTTTGTCCTCTTTCGATAGTTTGGTATCAACATAAACGGTCTGTTTTTCTCCTACTCGCCAACCCTGCTCACTCTTGATGGACTTCATTTGTCGATTTCCTTGATAAATCATCCAATAGAGCCAGACAAAAAATGACACTAAGTATACATTAAAGTAGGAATAAACCCATGCAAAGTTATCGAAATAAATAATTGGAAATGTGAAAATCAATCCAAGGATTGTAAAGCGCTTTTTCCGTTTTTGATATCGATTAATAAACTCTAAGACCTCTGGATCCTCCATATAATCCGACGGTACCGTAACACCAAACAGCATCCTTCTTCTTTTATCAATCAGAAAGCTTAGGATAAATAAAAAACTAAACCAAATTACCAACAGTGTGCCCCACATTATCCAGGTCACCATATTTAATCCCTCCTTTTTCCATAAATTCGCTGTGTAACTTTAGAAAGATCTTCCATGGTCATTCCTTTCAACTTTGCCTCGGATAAAATCAGTTCCAAGGCTTCTATAAGATGTTCCGTTTTTTCTTTTTTCAGTAGTCCAGCATCCTGAATCCTTGCCCCGTGTCTTCGGTCGATTACGACGTAACCTTCATCTTTTAATTGATTATAGGCTTTATTAATCGTCATGGGGTTCACCCCGATATCTTTTGCCAGCTGACGGACCGTGGGGAGATTTTCCCCGGGAAGGAGTGCTTCTTTCGCCATGGCTAAAATGATTTGATCCCTGATCTGTTGATAGATCGGTGTTGGTGATTCAAAGCTTATTTTCAGTAGCATGACCCTTCCTCCTTCTTTATTATTCTTATATATCATTATTTATCTGGTATCTCATTATTTATCTTCAATCTCTTTTGTATGCTTGTATTATACTATGTAATACAGACTAGCGTCAACAAAACCGGTAGCAAAATACTACCGGTTTGATTGATGAGGACAATATCTCCGTCCCGCTGTCCTCTTTTTGTTAGATATGAAGATCCCGACGATTAAACCAAGAGATGCACAGGCCGTATAATAAAGCTGCTAAGACAAATAAGCCTGCCATGCTAAGGGCTACTAAGCCGGTGTTTCCATCAATCAGTTTTTGAGGATCAAACAGTGCAAAGAGGGATAAATTCCCGATCCAGCTAAGATCCGGGTCGCTGTTACCGAGCATCTCTAACACGAGGAATGCAATCGGTAGCCCGATGCCGATGGCGAGGCTGTGCTTTGCTTCATGGACAATAGCCGAAGCAAAAAATCCGATGCCTCCGAGGGTAAAGTAGTGAACGATGGCATATAGATTAAGTAGCGCTTTCAATCCTTCGGGGTCATACATGGAGATCATAATGCTAAAATAAAAACTGTAAACCACAAGCATAATAATCCAAATCATTCGGTTGTTCTTAATATTACTGTTAAATAGTGGAAGAGACATTAGACATCCTCCTTACTATTTTACTTTCTTCCCTTTTCATAGGATTTAATATGATCCTCAACGGTAATTTTTGTGCATAATTCTCCGATTAAATCATAGGGGATTTTATCTGGATTTCTAAACCGGATACAACTCTTTCCCATATCCAGTTTTCTCGGCACCCGCTTTTCATATTCTTTTGCAAACCATTCTTCCACGTCCTTTTTGCTGTAGATCCCCATGTGATAGAGGGCAATATGATTTTTTTGAGAAGCTATAGAGATAAATGGTAGCGGCTCCCCTTCCTTCACATGATATCCTTTTGGATATAAGGACAGCGGAACAACATAGCTGATCATATCGTAAAGGAATTGTTCTTCAAAACCTTCCGGGAGATTGGAAGAAACAACCTCCCTAAGCTTCTGGACAGCTCTTCGTCTCTTATCCGGCAATGCTTTAATATATTCATCTACAGAATCCGCTTCATAGTTCATGAATTTCCTCCTTTCAAATTTTTATAATTTAAAAAACATATATTTCCTATTTTAAAAAATCTTATCCGCCCCCTAAGGGAACCAAAACCAGTACCCGGTCCTGATCGGAGAGCATAGTATCGGGATATCCCTTTTCTTCATTGATCATGATCGTGGCGGTGTTCAGAAGCTTTTTCTCATCATCAGTGCGATCTTCCTTTAATTTTTCCAGTAAAATTTTTGCGGATGCACCTTCCGGTAGATCTACAAAAAAACCTTCTTCAATAGATTCCAACCCAAAATATTTTACTCTTACCTGCATACCGACACCCCATTCCATAATTTTCTTTTCACAGCGGCTTTGCGAGTTGATTCTTAGATAATTCTTAGCCCTTTTAGTTATATTAATGATTTCTGTTAATTTTTAGCTGTTTCCGAGGTTTTATGCGCCGTAGAGATCATCAATTACCTTTTCCAGTCCACCGAGTTTTTCCATTTGTTCTTTTGTCGGTTTTCCGGAATCCATGTCCCAGCCGAGGGTACTAAAGAAGTTTTCCCCAAGTTTTTGATGGTCTACGGTAATACCTTCTAAGGGGCCTGCTTCCTGAGGTGGTTGCCCGACACTTCTAAGGGTAAGGGTCATATCCTTTGGCTTGATCCCCTCCCGAAGATTAAAGGCATGTCGCTGGATATAGATTCTTAGGCCGGTTTCGTAGGCAGTCTCGTTATCAAAAGTACGTCCGGTAATTCCTTCAATGATCTGATGGTGGAGATGCTTAGGCGTGACTCCGCTACCGAAAAGACAAAATCCTGCGGTATTCAAAATTTCCCGATGAACCATAAGTTTTACATCAATCTCACCGGTATCCTCATAATCGTATTTATCACCTTTTTGCTTATTACCCATATGCAAACTGCCGAGACCTCCTTTGACATGTCGCCCCGGGGTTGGATCAAATTGATATGTTCTTGCAAGTCCCGGTGCATATCGAGGATCATGCATAGGCAATTCGATGCCTGATGCAGTTTGTAAATAATCCTCTCCTATACCAAAATGTTTTGCTGCATAGAGAGATCCGTTGGCAAGGATTTTTCCTACGCCTTCACCTTGTACCATTTTTTCCAAGATCTGAACGATTGCCTCACCATTACCCCAGGTAAGATCAATGCCGTCCAGATCCTCTTTCTTCAAGAGACCTTCTTCGTAGCATTCCATAGCCCAGGCAATGGTCATACCGGCGGATATGGTGTCAATGCCGTGAATATTGCAAAGTTCGTTGCAATGTATTATAACATCGTCTTCGTCGCAAAGAAGAGTAGGTCCAAAGGCTCCTGCGGTCTCATATTCCGGTCTTTGGGTGCTTTCTACAGGCCAACGTCCATCAGGCACAGAGTACTCGGCGCCACAGCCTAGTGGACAACTGTTACAGTGATATTTTTCAGTTTTGTAACGGTCCAAGTTTTCTGATCCTACTTTTTCTGCTGATTCTTCTCCAAAATCGAGAATCCCTACACCTTTCCAGTTTTTCACCGGTGCATCTCCGCTTAAGGATGCGCTGGGTGTTCCGCCACCGGTTCCCCGCTCACCAAGACGTTGATTCCCTTTATTCTCTTTCATATTTTTACTGATTTCCTTATTGGCATCCCGAATTTTATCCTCATCCGCCACTTCAGTTTTTAGTGTTCCACGAATCGCCACGGCTTTAAGATTTTTCGAACCCATGACAGCTCCACCGCCACCTCTACCCGGTGCACGGTGCCGGTCATTGATCGGACAGGCTAGATAAGACTGATTTTCTCCTGTTTTTCCGATAATCGATGCCCGAATTTTTTCTTCTCCGGTTTCCTCTTTTAAGATTTTCAGAGTTTCTTTCGTGGTTTTTCCCCATAGATCTTTAGCACTGCGGATTTCCACTTCACCATCCTGAATGTAAATATACACCGGCTTTTTCGCCTTACCATAAACAAACAAGCCGTCATATCCGGCTTTTTTCAGTTCCGGTCCAAAATGCCCTCCGGAGTTTGCATCATTCCAACCCCCTGTGATTGGCGATTTATGCACGAGGGTATATCGTCCGCCAAACAATGTTTTTGTATCATTCGTAAGTCCGGTCATAAATCCGATATAACTATCCGGACCTAAAGGATCGGCATTTGCCGGCATTCGGTCATAAAGGATCTTTGCACCGATACCGTATCCTCCAATAAACTGTTCTGCAAGTTCATTACTAAGGGTTTCTTCCTTGATTTCTTCCGTAGATAAATCAACAAACAATAGTTTTCCAGCATATCCTGTTGGCAATTGTATTTCCTCCTCGAATTTTTTCTTTCGATCGAATCCTACTCATTTGCTATATACCCAAAATATTTATGGCTATTACATTTCTTTATTTTTCTTTGACGCAGGCTCTCCTGACTCCAGTTTTTCCATCACAGGGCCTTCCAACACCCGCTCTCCCACAATTTTTATTGCGATGGCTCCTAAGGGTGCGGTAATTACGATGGATAGGACCGCCAAAGCTAAAATGATTTCGCCGGAAGGCACCCCTAATGTTAAGGGTACAGCCCCTATGGCTGCCTGAACCGTTGCTTTGGGAATAAAAGCCACCATACAAAACCCTCGATCCTTCAAGGTGAACTTTGTCCCCAATAACGATAAAAACACCCCAAGGGATCTCGCTAATAGGCCGACGGTAATAATCAAAAGTCCGATCCACCCCGTATCCAAGGCCAAATGAATGTTTACCTGGGCGCCTACTAAAACAAAAAGCACCATCTCTGCCAAAATCCAAATTTTATTAAATTCATGGGACAATTTTCTCGCTAAAGTTTCTCGTTTCTCTAAGATAATAAATCCAATTGCCATCACTCCTAAAAGGGCAGCCATGGGCACGGTCCCTTGAAGGAAATCTTCCAAAGTGGTTATTACAATCCCCGATGCCAAAATCATCAAGAGTTTTTTTGTATCGTCGATTTTAAACCACTTAAATGCATATAACAGCAACAGGCTTAAGCCCGCACCAATGCCTATCCCCAGTGCAATAGCTATAGGGATGTTTAATAGCTGAGCCGCAATACTGATTCTTTGACCTCCATACATCCCCACAAAACTCGAAAAAATGGTAATCGCCACCACATCGTCTACGGAGGCTCCTGCCAAAATCAGTGTCGGCATACCCTTTTTTTCTCCTTTTTCCCTTGCAATAAATGAAAGCATGGAGGGTACAATTACCGCAGGGGATACTGCAGCGATAATAAAACCTAACATTCCCGCCTCCACTCTACTGATCCCCAGAAGATATCCTCCAATGAGCATTACCGTTAACCCTTCTAAAACAACGGGAATAAAACTCAGTTTTATCGCTGTTATCCCGTTTTTTTTCAAAGCATGCCGGTCAATTCCAAATCCTGCCCGTATCAAAATAATAATCAAAGCGATTTTTCTCAAGTCTCCGGAAATCATCATCATACTTTCATCCAACCAATTGAAACCGTGGGGACCGATCAAGGCTCCAAGAACTAACATTCCCAGTAATCCTGGAAGTTTTATCAGTTTAAATACCTTGCTCAAAAGTAATCCCAATAAAATAATAATTGCTAAACTAAACGCCATTTTGCCTACCTCCTGTGCATATTTTTTGCAAACCTAGTTGCCTCCTCCTCTTTTGCAAGTCCATAAAGATATTAAACAAAAGGAAACACAAAAAACTCCTACAAAACCATCGGCTAAGATCGTTTTGCAGGAGTCATCAACTGTTATACAGTGGTTAAGGGCGAACTCCATCGCCATTTATTTATCTGAATTATATCATAAGGACTTCAGTACAGCAAAGTTTTTGTGGATCATTCATTTCGAAAATTTTACTGTAGCGAAATTTTCCGCCTTCAGACCGAGAATATAAACATCCACAGGTGGAGTTATAAAGAGTCTTACGACGGTTAAGGTATAGTTAAAGATCTCCTATACTAGACTATAAGAGTACGTTTAGAGAATGACAAGGAGGATGAAACATGAAGATATTTATGAAGTTTATTGCAAAGTCGATGTTAGAACGAAAAGCTCGACTGATTTTATTGGTGTTTGCCATTGCCATTAGTACAGCGCTTTTCATCGGAAGTATTGGGGCTGTGGAAACCGGGCTCGACAGTTTTTTAAAGCCTATTACCGCAAGTTTCGAAGGGATGGAAATTCGAATCGAATCCAAAGAAAACGGATTGATGGACCCCTCCCGAATGAACACTGAGGGATTAGGGGATATTAATACTTTCGTAGTCTCCCAAGGGATCTACCAGACCGACAATCTTGAGACCATTAACTTTTATGGAATGGACCAGGATTGGACTCAGTCGAAAAACTGGATTGAGGGAGATAAAAACACCGGAGTCAGTGAAAGAGAAGCATTAATCTCTTATCGGACAAAAGAAGAGCTGGGACTGCAAATAGGAGATTCAGTGGAAGTTTTATTGCTGGGTAATATTGAAACCTTTGAAGTCACCGGAATTGTCGATGTGGATGGGATTTTTTATACGGATACCAAAGAGCAGTTTTCTCTGGTGGTTCCGAAAAACACCGCTCAAGAAATATTAGGAACAGCAAATTTAGTCAACCGAGTAACTGCAACCTCCTCTGAGGATACGGTAGCATCTGGAATCGCAACTTTTAATGAAAACAACGAAGCTTTTCACGCCCAAGAGATCATGGACATGGAAGGTGCTGAAGCTCAGATTGCTCAGATAACTTCAATTTTTTATGGAATGCTTATCATTGTAGTACTTATGAGTAGCTTCATCATTTACGGATCCTTTAAATTACTTATCACAGAGCGTCTACCGATCATTGGTACTTTCTTTTCTCAAGGAGCTACCAAAGGAGACGTACGTCGAATACTTTATTTAGAAAGCGGACTTTATGGAATGCTTGGCGGAATAATCGGGTCGGGACTCGGAATCGGCATCCTTTATTTTATTCACTATTTCCTTGCACCCCTAAGAGATTATGGAATTATCGGAAGCTATGAAATCGATACTTCGTTAATTATCGCTGGAATGGTCTTCTCATTACTGCTTTCCTTGATCTCCTGTACTATTCCAATTATCAAGTCAGGAAGAATGCAAGTGAAAAACGTAATCTTAAATATTGAAGAAGGTAACGGTAAAAAAGGATATGTAGGATTTATCATCGGGACCCTTTTACTCACCTTTATCACTGTTTCCGTATACATGGAGTTGGACTTTGTGGTGGATCTAAGTCTGTTAATGCTACTAGGCTCAGTTCTCAGTCTCATTTTAATCTATCCCCGAGTACTGTCTTTTTGTACACCGAAACTGTTTAACGGTTTGAAAAGCTTTAGCGGAACTTCTGCCTTAGGTCTTCACAATGTAGAAAGCAGTAAATCACTTCGAGGAAATATCACACTGCTGATCATGTCCATTTTAGCTATGGTGGCAATCAACTCCGTAAGCAGCAATTTACAGACCACCGTGGTGGATGCATTTACCGATATGGATTTTGATTATTCTGTAGAAAACATCCGTATGCAGGATCCCGACTCTATTGAAAGTCTTAAGGAAAGTCTGGCAGGGCATCCGAAGATCTACGAGGATTCTATCCATGAAATTATGCTGGGATACGGAAAACTTGGGACCACCAACAGTTTGGTTATGGGAATCGATCCTATGAAATACCCGGACTATAACCCGTACCTCGGTTTTGACGAAGGAGATAATAAAGTCATTTATGAACGATTCCTGGAAAACCCAGAAAGAATGATTATCGTATCGAAGAATACGGCCAATAATATTGGTATTAAAGAAGGAGAAATTCTTCACTTTGAAGTTGATGGAAGAGCCAAAGATTTTGAAGTAGCAGGAGTTGTAGATGGAAAATTATATTATAACGGGTCCTTTATCATGATTGATAATCAGCAGTTAAGAGATACCTTTCACTATGCTTATACCGATAGTCTATATTTTCATGGTGAGGAAGTAAGCGAAGCCTTCGCCCAAGAAATACGAGAAATTACCCGAAGTTTCGGCGCTCAGTTAATTAGCCTGGATGCCTCCATGGAACGTAATTTGGAAGGGAATCGTCAAATGATGAACATTCTAAGCGTATTTTCTATCATGGCGGTGGTCATCGGTGCCTTTGGAGCCCTGAATAATATCATCATCAGCTTTATCCAACGAAAAAAAGATTTAGCCATACTAAGCTCCCTTGGGATGACAAACCGTCAACGGAGTCGAATGATCTTTATCGAATCCGGGGTAACCGTTCTCTGGGCTATCCTCTTTATCACTCCATACGGATATCTGATGGCGCGCCTAATTACTGCCATAACAACAATGATCGGGCTTCCCATTCCCATTGAATTTAATTTTGCCGGGATGGTACCCTTCTTCCTAGCCGCCTTCTTACTCTTTATTCTAGCTACCCTTCCGGTAGTTATGAAAAGCAGAAAGCTATCGGTAATTCGGGAAATTCAGTATGAGTAGTATTGCTAAATCCCTATAATATTAAAACCAAAGGGGACGGAGGTAGTTAGTTATTTGGAAACACTGAAACGGGTCCAATGAACTAATGAAAATGGAGCCAATGAATAATAGAAAATGAAAAATATAACACAAATAAAAAGGAGAATGCCCTATGAATGCAATTGAAGTAAAATCCCTAAAGAAAAACTTTTCCATGGGAAAACAAACGGTAGAAGTCCTAAAAGGCCTAAGTTTTGAAGTCCCCACGGGAGAATTCCTATCAGTAATGGGACCATCCGGATGCGGAAAATCCACGCTATTATATCTATTAGGAGGTCTGGATGAAGTCACTTTCGGAGAGATTAGTTTGCATGGAAAAGATTTAACTACCATGAAGGAAAAAGATAAGAGCCTGCTTCGAAGACGGGACATCGGATTTGTTTTCCAGTTCTATAATCTCGTTCCAAACCTTACCGTAGAGGACAACATCATGCTTCCCTTAGTGCTTGACGGAAAAAACGGTAAGAAGGAAAAAGCACGTTTGGAAGAACTGTTGGAAATCACCGGACTTAAAGATTACCGGAAGCAGACTCCCCGGGAACTTTCCGGAGGACAACAGCAACGAGTTGCCATTGCACGGGCTCTGATCTTTGAACCCAAGATTTTACTGTTGGATGAGCCAACAGGCAATCTGGATTCCAAGACTACCGTGGAAATTATGGATCTTTTTAAAGAGATCCACCGGAAACTGAACACCACCATTATCCAGGTAACTCACTCAACGGAAACTGCCGCTTATGGTACTAAAATTCTGGAACTAAATGATGGAGTCATTGTGCGGGAAACCCGAATTGAAAAAAAAGCTTCCTGAAGATAACAAAGATCATATAAAAAGCACATAAGGGGACGGAGGTTTTTGTGTCATCATTCTACAAAAACCTCCGTCCCCTTGATTTGCGTTCCTTTTGTTATTC
>Ga0194138_10000748_pt1 | contig 15307 bp, 14 predicted proteins | sample TARM_MetaG_T2_14_FD_134022 | JGI IMG/M metagenome (GOLD analysis project Ga0194138, IMG submission 134022) | Freshwater microbial communities from Pennsylvania, USA, analyzing microbe dynamics in response to fracking - TARM_MetaG_T2_14 (version 2) | ecosystem: Environmental > Aquatic >...
GGTACACCCGTGCGGGACGATATGCTGCCGACCGTCGCCGCTGTGAATCGCACCGCTAAGTGGCGGTTCTCCGTGCGCGAAATTTGGCGCTACGGAGCGCTCGCCGCTCGCCGTGTCGCTTAGCCGGAGGCGGGGCCGCGGCAGAGCGGCGAGCCACTGCGTTCCAATTGAGGGGTCAATGCAGTCGGACTGAACTGACTACGACGCGCTAGCTCAGTTCAGGCTGTTCGTCGTACCGACCACCAGCGCCGCACATACGGGCGATCACCACTATCAACGCAACGGCCGGGGCGAGCATGGCAGCCATCAATGCCAGCGGAAGTTCTCCCTCCGGTGAAATGGCGGCGACGGTGATTCCCGCTTGGGCGATCGCGAGAAAGGTTAAGGCGGCTGACGCAAGCAACAAGAGGTCTTCGCGGAGCAGGCGCTCGAACCTGCGAAGCCTCAAAGGGCGGGCGACCCACCAGCGCTGGTTGGGGGCGTTGATCGCACCGGGAGCCCGCAGAGTCAGGGGTGAAATCAACAGGGCAGGAAGCGTCAACACTGTGGCCGTCACGATGAACGTCACCAGTGCGCTCGTCTTGCTCGTCCAGCTAGTGGGCGGCCCGCCGAACTCGAACTGAGTCGGAACTCGCTGCGGAAGGGCCCCGATCTGCCAGATGAGAACCCCTAGCCACAGTGCCGCTGCTGAGATGACGAGCCCGACGATCCATGAGCTCGTGGGTTCACGTGGCAGTCGGCGAGCCTCATCTTCGACCGAGTTCGACGTCATGCAAACCCTTCTTCCGTGCCCGAGCGCCTATAGCTTCAACTTAACAGTGAGCACACAGCCCGTACCGATTCTTTCGGCCCGAGCGAAGTGCTCTAGGGGCTAAATCGCCCACCGTCACTCGAAGCATGATTCTTCGTAGAGCGGTTGGGTGCGGACCCGCGCGGCCCATGCCAGATTCACTTCCAGAAGCTGATGGCGGCATGAAGGTGAGACCATCTCGCAAACCTACAAGTTGATGAGACGCCAGGCAGGACCCGAAAACTCGAGACGGTTTTGTGAATTGCATCGTTAAATGGCGGGTATCTGAGTTCGCTTCGCGGCGGTGAGTTAACACGACGGACCATCTACGGCCCGTCTCGCTGTCTCCTGATCGGTGACCACGTCATGCTCGAGGACGTAGGTTGATGCCACAGGCCAACTGGCGAGGGGGCGGGACGTGGAGGAGGACTGGGAGTCCATTGACGAGTCGGGCGGCTATAGGCGGGTAATTCGATTCTTCCCCGACTACTGGCGTCATCACCCGCTGTGGGAGAGCGGGACTGACAAGTACGCGATGGATCCGGAGGACTACGGGCTCTCGGAATCGCTCTCACGCAGGTTAGCTGCGTGGATGAGGCACTGGGAGTCCAACGTCATCCCCGAGACGGGGTGGAAGTCTGCCGAGGCGGCTGCAGAATCCGAACGCGTCGGGGATGCACTAGTCGCCGACCTACGTATCGAAGTGTCCGGTTTCGCCGATGTCCGCGACGAACGCAAGTTAACCTACGCCTTCCCCGACTCGTCAGATGCGTGCGAATCCACCGCGCATCGCAGGTCCCCGGATCACACACTCTCGATCTTCGTCTCGAGTGCGATCTTCATGGACGGGTCACTCCCGCCATTGGCCGTGGGTGATGTCATCAGCGTGGCCCTGCTGTTCGAGACGGACGTCCCTCCCTCGGCTGCTGGCGTGGACACCTTCCACATCACCGTGCGCCCCGACTATGGAAAGTCGCCGTACTTGTACCGCGGGCACTCACTGAAGTGGCCGTTCACGGTCACCGGTGACGGCTGGAGCGCACGATGGCTCCACCACGCACCGTTTTCCGGACGCGTCCGCCTGGAGGGCCGACTCTGCCCGGACTTCGTCAGAGCTCTGCCCGGACATCCCGATACGACGACGGGCAGGGTTCAGCGCCTGCAACTGGTCGAGCAGAAGTACGAGAACACTGCCAGTGGACAGAAGCCTGTCCTAGGCACCGTGCGGGTCAGCGACCTTGACCGCGAACACGATCACTACTGGCCCAGTTGGCGGATCTTCCCCGGCACCGAGGCCTTCCACCCCACCGGGATCATCGTGGACCTTGATCTCGATGACGTTCCGGAACCGTCCATCAGTTTCAATGCCGGAGCGATCGCCGTCAGCGGGACCGACGTGTGGGTGATGGACAAGTCCAACCCGGCTCTGCTCCACATCGACAACGCACCTGCGCCGCCTCGCGTTACGGAGTTCCTCGTACCGCTGACGATCGAGCTGCCGGCGACCATGTGGACGCGCAGGGTCCACGCCGACCGCGGTGGGTGTTGGATCTCCGCTGGTGACGAGATAGTTCGCTGTGACCACAATGGGCCGGGCGAGGTGACCCTGCGCCGTGTTGCCACTGACGGCGGGGACGAGACCGTCTCCTTCGACGGTCGCCTCTTCGTATTGACCTACCCGGGGCTGACCACCCAGGTTTCGGGGCGTTACGGCACGCTTCCGGGGAGCGGCCCGGACAGCTTGCAGGTCCGAGAGGTGGTCAATGACGAACTAGTACCCGTCACCGATGAGGGCACCATCGCGCGGGCCCGAGCGTGCAGTCGGCGGGCCGACATCGTCACCACCCCAGAGGGCGCCATTTGGACCGCGGCCGGGCGCATCACCGTCGTGGAGGCCGACAAGACGAGCCACACCATCGACCTCCACCCACGATCTCTGGGCAAAGTGAACTGGAGCCGCCCCGACGCACGCTCCGGCAACGGCATCGACGAAATTGTCGTCGGCGGCTCCTACGCACCGCTTTCGGGAAAGCACCCCAGGGAGTAGCTCAGACCGCCTTGACGTCTAGCAACGCTTCGACCTTCACCTCATTGCGGGTCCCCGAAAACAATCTCTGTGAGCCAGTCGATCCGATACGAGCACGTCTTGAAAACCTAAAGGGGCCATTCCGGATTCAAAGTGCGTAGCGGGGCTGCAGTCAGCGACAGTGCAGCGGCGCTTTGGATCGCACTGGATTGCTTTGCTCGCCGTACTCTGCCCGCCTACTCACGGCCCTCCAGGGTCTCCTTCTACCGGGGAGGTGACAGATCCCTGCGAATCGTGTGACACGCCAGTGAGAAATTGACAGATTGTTTGAGAACCGACACCGCTACAGATGTAGAGGGCTGGAGGAGGGGCCGAACAGTTGATGCATAATGTTCATTATGCATCATGCACCGCTACTGCCAGCGAAGATGCGCGCTTCTCGCCCGCTGTCGGTTGCCAAACAGTTTGTCAGTTTGCCAAACCCGTGTCAGTAGCCTGCCACCAGATTGACAGTAGCGCCCCTTTCGGACAGTCGCCATCAAGCTCCGTAAAGACAGTTCTGGGCCGACAACGCCTCGGCATCACCCGGTGACACCGTCTTGACTTCCCGGCCATCCGGCAGGTCAGTCAGCTCGCGGGCCGACGACGACACCGACCATAGCTCGCCGCCCTCGTCGAGATAGAAGATCGCGGACCGGGCCTCGACCATGCGGTTGTCCCATGCGATCGAGACCGCAAGGAACTGCCCCTGCCCTCGCGGGAACGCCTGCGCCTGCCCAACCTGGTGCCGCGGATTGACCGTGTGTCGATTGATCAGTGCAACAGAACCCGAATCGACCTCCTCGCAGCCGTCCTGGGCGTAGGGCCGGAATGACGGCGTGGCCACCGTCGGTACTGGCTCCTGCCCCGGCCCTCCGACGTTCTGGACTGTAGCCACGGTGCACTGCGACACCATGACCAGCGAGAACAGCACCAACGCGGCCAGGCCGGCGATCATCGGGATGGCCGGCGAAATGGTGCGGGCGCCGTCCTCTCCGACGACGGTGAGACGGTCGACCCACCGGCCGACCGGCCCCCTACCTGTGCTGGGTTCCGACATGCGTCAACACTGCCCGAGGACGCGCAGCATGGCGTCCTTCTCCGGCGGCGTCACCCACAGCCCGTACGTGGCCTTCACGTCGATCTGCGCCGCGACGTAAGTGCAGCGGTACGCCTTGTTCGGTGGAAGCCACGTCGCGGCGTCAGCGGCGCCCTTCTGCCGGTTCGCGGAAGCGTCGACGGCGACGAGGTTGCGGGGGTCATTCGCGAAAGCCAAGCGCTTCTCTGCCGACCACTGCTGTGCCCCGGTCTGAAACGAATGGGCCAAGGCCACCCTGTGGTCGATGTCGACATCCGGGGTTCGATCACGCTTGTACTGAATGATCTTGCCGGTATAGGGGCCGTGCAGCGTTCCCGACTCGACGATGCACTCGTCACGCATCACCTTGCTAGTGAGGCTGTAGCCGAGGACGTCCGACCTTTGATCGCAGCCATTTCCCCCGTATTCGACCGCGGCGCCGTCATCCCACGCGCGACCGAAGAACGACCGCGAGTACCCGGTCTTCGGCGCCTTCCCTTTGACCTCAATGCCCTCCAGCGTCGCGATCGCCGCCGCCGCATCAACCGTCCAGTCCCCATCATGCGCTGCAGGAATGTGCCCGCCGGTCGACCCGGCACCCCCAAACAGAGCGCCAACCGAATCCGACACCAGGTCACCTATCAGTGACCCGAGCCCGGACCCGGCGCCCGCCGGGTCTGCCGCGAGCGGAGGCGCCTGCGCCGGTTCCGCAGCCGCTGCCTGCGCCGTCTCCACTCCGGCGGGAGATGCAGCGTCTACGTCGGTATCGCGAAGCCCGTAGAACAGGGCGAGCAACACGATCGCGGCGACCACAAACGATGACTTTCCCGAGCTACGACGCATCAAAAATCTCCTCCAAGGGCTGCGGTCCTACCTGCGTTTCCAGGCATGCTGCCCCGCCCAGAGACCGGTGCCGCAGCCACAGCGCTTCCCGCCCGGGTCACTGCCCGCCTCCAAGCCTTCTCTCCAAGCGCGCCAACCGGTTCGTCGACCGCAGGCTGTCCCTGGCCGCCCACCAGTCATGCACCGCGGTCCGGTACAGGCCGGGGCCGTCCACGTCGTCGAGAGCATCGCGGGCCGCTTCCATGCCCACCAGGCGCACGGCCTGATCATCACCGGACCAGGCGATCAGGCAATCCCGCCTACGCCGCCACCACACCCACCCCCCGCACGAAACGGCGCCGGCCATTGCAGCGCAGGACCAGAGCACCGTCTGGGTGGAGGCCGATGCAGAGGTGGCATACAGCGCGGACAGGCCGGCGGCGAGCAGAAGCAAGACCGGCCCCAGGCTTCCGTGCCGCTGCGCCCGGCGAGGCCACCGCGCGCGGGCCGCGGCCGCCGCCGCGGTCCAGGCGCCCGCGCGGCTGCCCGTGAGGGCGTCCAGGTGGGTCTTCGCCACCACGAGCTCGACGACCGTCCCAGCCCCAACCCTGCGGGTGGCCGCGTATGTGTCCGGCCCGGAATGGACTCTGACGTGGGTTGGGATCGGGGCGTCAGGGATCTGACGCGCTGCCCGCCCGGCCTGCTCGAGCCACCACTGGGGGCGGTCCTGTGAGGCGATGAGGGTGCGGCGCCCGCCGGCGGCCCCGGCTGCGCGGGCCATCAGCTCGCCCGCCCGTGTCGCACCGCGGACAGTGCCGCCTCAAGGGTGTCCTCCCGGCTGGGCCGGACCCCGTAGCTGTGCAGTTCGGCGACGCGTTCCTGCGACAGGGTGCCGCGCCGCCACGCGCTCTGCGTCCGCGACAGCCATTCGCCGAGTCGGTTGCCCGACGGGCACACGTAGTGCGACGGGACGACGACATCGCCGTAGTCACGGCGGTACTCGGCAAGCTCGGCCACCATCTGAGCCCACCGGTTGTTGGACCGGTAGCGGACGCCAGCGGCGCGGTCTTCGGCGCCACTCCAGGTGAAGCCGACGGCGACGAGCTGCCGGTACCTCCAGTCCGGTAGGCATCCTATGGCGTATTGGGTGCGCATCCGCCGCACCCACACGCCCAGTGCGAAGCCGCAGTCGGTGACGGTGGTGATCGGCACGCCGCGGCCGGGGTGGAGGCGTCGCCAGTGTGCGTAGAGGGCGACAGGGTCGCCCGGGTGCCCGTCATGCGCGGAGGGTGCGGGGCTGCTCATGTCGATGATCGTCCCAAGGAGGTCGTGACGTTCTCGTGCAGTCCCGGGCCCTACTTTGGCGTGGAGAACAGCCGGCGCATGAACCCATGAAGGGCGCGGCTGGTCATGTCGGCGTCTGCTGCCGCGTTGTGCCCGTTGAGGTACTCGACGCCGTTGGCAGCGCAGAAATCCGCGTTGGTGGAGCCGACGGTGCCGTGGTCGAACCGTTGCCGCAGCCGCATCGTGTCGATGACCCGTGTGGTGCCGATCCCGTTGGCGCGGAGCCAGGTCTTCTCGAACTGCGCGTTGTGGGCCACCAGGCTGCATCGGGGGTCGGACAGCAGTTCTTTGACTCGGCTGTATGCGGCGGACTGCTGGAACGGCGGCTTGTCCTCCACCATGGGCGGGGTGATGCCGTGGATGCCGACCTGGCCGGTCCCCTGGGTGCTGCGGATGCGGGGGTCAATGCCGTGCAGCTCGTCGATTCGTTCCAACACGTTGCCTTTGCCGTCGGTGACCACAACCCCTGTCTGGATGACCTCCCCCTTGCCGGCGGAGCGAGCACTGGTCTCGAAGTCGAGGGTGACGTAGCGGCGGTTGGGGTGGGAGGCCGGATCGTAGGTGGCGTACAAGTCCCGAACCGCCTGGTCTCCGCTTTTTCCTTGGTAGATGCCGTCTGTGATGAGCTTGGTGGCCCGGTCGCGGCTGATGCCGCGGTAGGCGGCCAGGTCGGCTGCGATGGTCTCGTTGCGGGCAAGGGAGCTGGCGGAGGACGGGTTCTTCGTCCAGGAGAACGTCGACTTGTTGGGGCGCGGACCAACTGGATCTGTTTTGGCCTGGCTCCACTTGGACCAGGTGTCGGCAAGCTTGCCGTCGTAGTCGGCGATCGTTTTCCCTCCGGGCTGGCCGTTGATCGGGTCGTCGACGGCCACGGTGAAGTAGCGGGTGTCGCGGTCGTCGATCTTTACGGCGAGGACGCCGCGCTCAAGGCCGGTACTGCGCAGCTGGGAGGCGAGCTGCGCCCGATAGCTGGGTGGGATTCCGTCGTCGAAGCGGCTGGCATCGGAGACGGTTTTGCTCAGCAAGATCCCGTCGGGATTCTCACCGTCGCGGGCGAGAACAGCGTCGACGTTGACGTTGAGGTGCGCGTAGTCGGGGTTGCGCCAGGTTCCGGAGGTGAGCATGACGGTGTCGTCGGGATGGTCGCAGGCGTACTCGTCGACGATGACCTTCTTCCAGGCGCGGGCCCGCCCGGCGGGCCCGGAGCGTTCCTGGCTTGCGATCTCGTGCGCTTCCACATCAGCGTCTGTGATGGGGGCCAGCTTGGAGTTCTGGATGGCGGTGGGCGTGGTCCAGCCGAAGGTGTCCTCGCCGATGATGACGCCCACCTCGTCGCCCCTGATGCCGTCCTGCTGGGCGGCCAGCCATTCCCGAGTGCCGTCCGGGGTGTCCAGGCGTCCCGCTTGGCCGAGGGTTTGCCCCTGCCATGTGGGCAGGTCGAGCCGGCTGGAAAGTTCGGCAACCGCCCCGGCCGTGGCGTTCTTGTACGCGTCGAGGTCGGTGTAGGCGACCACGTGGTCGCAGTGGGTGTCGTGGAGTGTGTTGCGTGCCAGCCGCAACGCTTCCAGGGTTTCGGGGTCACTATCGACGACGGCTGCGGAGGCGGCATCGAAGTTGGCTTGAGCGCCGGCCATCCGTTCGCGTGCAGCATCCCTGGCTGCCAGCAGCTCGAGGTATTCGTCGGAGGTGGTCCGGTCGGTGATGGCGGCCCGTAGTTCCTGCTCGCTCATCGACTGGAAATCAGGTGCAGGTCCGCTACTGGCGGGGGCGGCTGGTTCTTTCTCGGCGATGACGCCGAGTTCCCACTCGAGGGTCTTTCTGTCGGACTCGGTGCGCTCCAGGTGCTCGCGCAGTTGCTCCGGGTCGCTCTCCAGCAGTCCGTGCTCGATGAGTGCCAGCTCGGCCTCGATCTGGCGTTTCTGTTCCAGTAGCCCGTCGCGGGCGGCGGTCTTAGCTTCGACGGTGGCGAGCGTGTCCGCGGGGCACCGGGCCGGCCCGCCCGGGTCGTTGCATCCCAGACACATGGAAGCCTCCTCCCCCGCTCGCGAAACGCGGCAGGCACCGTTGGTGCTCCGACGGTAGACCGCAGGTCGTGACGGTTTAAGCGCGTGAGGTCGACGGGAGGCGTCGGGTGATCTCCTGGGCGAGAGGTTCGCCGAGAAAGCGGCGCAGCTTGGCGATCTGTTGACTGTCCGCGAGCGAGTATTCGAGCACGGACAGCAACGTGAGGTCTTCACCGGTGCGCAGGGAGGCCGGCACAGTAACCCGTGACCGCCGCATCGAACCGTCTACCGGTAGCGCCAGTCGGACCACGAACGTCTCCTGCGGGGTGCCCTCGGCAACCAACGTCGGATCGACCCGATAGGTGCCCAACAGGTCAACCGCCACAAGCACCGCGTTCAGGCGCTTGCTGCCGCCCATGGGGCAGGCGAACAGGTGCCCGTCACCAGGCTTATGGCCCCAGTTCTTCGTCCGCTCGGCGTACTCCGTAGCTGCCGCCATCTCGGCGTTGACGTGCAGCTGTGTCAGCCTCTTGAGTTCCTTGCGGGTGGTCTCCGGGTTGGACATCGCCCGCTCAATCGCCCGCAGGGACCGCGCCAGCCCATCGGTGGTGGCCCGGTAGGTGGCCTGCGCCTGCTCCAGGTCCCCCTCAGCTTCCTGCAGCTTTACGTCCGCTTCGGCAAGTTTTACCCGCAGGGCGTCAGCACGCCTGCGAAGTTCATTGCGCTGATCGGTCATCGTTCCTGCCTGGTCTGAGGTTCATCAAGCGTAGTGCTCACCTCGTGACCCTGGGGCTCATCGGCGTCAGAGGTCGCCTCGCCCTCGAGGCTGAGCAGGGTCTGTGCCGCGCTCGCCCTGGCTGCCAGTGACTGATGCCCCTGATGGGGCTCCGGGGCAGCGATCCGCGACGAGGTCAGGCGCTGCAGCGACGCGCGGGCCGCGGGGATGCGGATCAGCTGCTCGAGTCCGGCGACGGTGTCCGCAAGCCGCAAGTGCTCGTCGATGAGCGGCGCAAGATCATTGGCCGCCGCATCGTGTTCCTTCTGCAGATACTCGGACTCAACGTCCAGGTCGGCAGGGTCGACGTGGCGGGAGGCGGCCAGGAACGTCCGCGCGTATTGGTGCTGGTCGGCGTCCAGAACCGAGCAGCGCCACAGGAGGGCCCAGGTGGCGTCCATAAGGTCCCGGTACACGTCCGCTGGGTCGCCTAACGCCCCCTCCCGCACCGCGTCAGACTGGAGGATGCTGGCGGAGGCCATGACGACGTCGTCCGCGGCGTCGGCAAGATGCCCGCCTACCAGCGAACCGCGCAGGATGCGGCGTGGGCCCAGCTCCCGAGTGGCGTCGGCCTGGGCCTTACTCAAGGCCTGCTGCCTGGAGTGCATCAGGCGGCTAGCCAGAAACCAGGACGCGGCCACTGTCGCGAGCGCGAGCCCTCCCGCGAGCAGCACTGGAGCCGACAGGGCCAGGCTGATGATGGCGACCACCGCGCCCGCGGTGACAGCGATGCCAGCTGCGCGGCCCACTTCGAGGCCAGTGCTGTGCTGGCTCTTCTCCCATGCCTGGTCGACTGCCGACTGGTCACGGTGCGGATTGGACACGCTGACCCAGGTGGAGCCGGAGCGGCTCAGGACAATGCCGTCGGGGTGGGACATCCGGTTCTCCTCATTCAACTCGAGATTGGGCGGCGCGCGGTCATGGCGGCACGCTATCGCCTGGGCCTGACGGTGTGTGACGGGGTGCTGTTCCTCCGGGGCGCTCCGTTGACGACTGTGTCTTCACGCCGGGCCTGCCTGAGTGCCTCGGATCGCAGCATCGGGTAGGTCAGGGCGATCTGGCGGAGCACTCGGCCTTTGATGATCGCGCCAACGAACGCTCTGTCGTCTTCGGTGGCGATGCCTCGCAGGAAGTCGCGGGTGGAGTCGTAGCTGGAGTGCTGGTGGCGGAGAAAATTGACGCTGAGACGGCAGATGAAGTCGGGGTCGGAGTCCAGGGTGGCCGGCCGTCCACCCGGGTTGCGCCGGTTGTAATGGGCGATGGCTCGCCGGAACAGCTGCGAAGCACTCATCACCGGGACCTCGACGCTGACTCGGTGCGCCAGCTCCGTCAACGTGGCCCTCGACATGGGCCTGGCGCGGTTCATGCCCGGCTCCGGAACAGGCTACGACGGGGTTTTGCAGCCTTAGCGGTGGCCGGGATCCACTTGGGGGCTTCGAGCATGACCGCGCCGAACGCTGCGGCCCCCGCCGGCTGGTCGACGACGGTGACCGGGCCGACTGTGGCCCGCACGGCAAGTTCGACGGCAGGGTCCAATGCGAACCCTCCGGTCGCCTCGAGGATCGGTTTGATGTTGGAACCGCTGCGGTCTGACTCCCACGCTTGCTGCACCTCGGTGTGGCCGGTCAGGTTCTCCACCACGGTTTGCATCCGCCGATTGGTGGTCGACCGAATGTCGCGCACGGTCAGCGTTTGTTCGCCCAGCGGGGCCGGGAACTGCAGCGTCACGGACTCGGTGTCACGCTGCCCGTAGGAACGCATCCGGCCCCGGGCCGCCACCTTCGCCGCTTTCTCCCACCACTGGGCATCGAGCCCATCGAGCGCAACTGCCGCGGTGTGGGCTACCTGCGCCACAACGGCTCGGTCCACTCCTCTGGACCCGCCGGCGGGATCGGTGTGGGTGAACGCCACTGAGGCCTTTCCGCGGCGGGAGAACTCGACGAGCACCACGGTGGCGGTGCTGGCCCCGAAGTCGAGGACGGTGACGTGGCTGCCGGTCAACGGCGGGGTTGTCTGCGCCGCGATCGCCTCGGCCCACGGCACCAGGGCCACATCCTGACCGAGCCTGCCCAACGCCCGCCGGTAGTCGGCGAGGATCCCCTCTGGCCAGTGCGGGTGCACCCCGATGATGGTGAAGGGTTCGGTGCCGAATCGTCGGCGAGCGGCGTCCATCGCAGGGGCCACCGACACCCCGACCAGCGTGGCCCCTGACAGTGGCACGTCCCCGACGATCTGGGGCGGCTTGTCGAGCAGCAGAAGGGGCCGCTCGACCCGGTCGACGGCCTTCCCTGCCCAGGTGGCGGGGTGCGGCGTGCCTTCGACGTCGACCTTGACGGCAGTGCCGTATCCGGGACTGTCGCCGATGTGCAGCACGTCCGGGTCGGGGTTGTTCGACGGGATCGCCGCGGCGGCGGTGATGGTCGCCGAACCGATGTCGACCGCCATGACGGGCTGCATTACGGGAACCTCCTGGGTCGTATGGGTTCCCCCAAGCATGAAGCATCCACGTGACGGTGCAGCCGAGCGTGACGGGCCGACGGTTCGCCGGGTCAGAGCGTCACGACCTGGTGGGACGATGGCACCGATCGACATCGGAGATTCGGGGAAGGGGCACCGTGAAGGCTGCACAGGTGCGGGGGTGGTTTGCCGACGAAGTGTCCGGCATCAAGGACCGGTGGCAGCGGCTACCGAGCGGCGGGAAGGCGGCACTCGGTCTGATTGCCGTGCTGTTGGTGATCGCCATGGTGGTGCTGGCCGTTGTTGCCGTCGTGAACCGGGAGACGAAGGTGGACACGGTCGCCTACCGCGACGCCCTGGTCAGCGTCGACGGTGGTGACTTGCCGGCCCCGAACTTTGTGGGGTGGAGTGCCATGGTGCGGGAGGAACCGCCCGTGGTGCCGCAGCCGGATGAGGCGATCACCGGAGCGTCCCCCGAGGAGTGCACGCCCGGTGGGGAACTACACCAGAAGACGCAGAAAGTGCTTCTGGACGGCATCACTCAGTGGTCCGGTGAGACCCTGAATCTGCTGGCGTACAACGCGATGATGGCGATCGACATCGCGAACCCGAAGCACTACGAGCTCACGGCGATTGACGCATGGACGAAGCAGTGCTCCCGCAGTCGTTTCGTCAAGGATGGCGTCGAGCATGTCCAGAAGGTGCAGACGTTGCCGGTGGACCGGGGCCAGTGGTCGATGGCGGACAGTCGCGTGTACGCCGTCACCCTCACCCGACTGCGCGACGGCGCCAACCTCGGCACCACCTCCACCCTGTACGTGGTGTCGACGACCGGTGATGTGGTCGCCCAAGGCGCACTGACGATCCGCGGGTCGCTCGACGACAACGCCATCACCACCCTCAACTTGCTGTGGGATAAGCAGACGGTGAAGCTGACCCGCTTCCTCGCCAGCTGAGCCTTTAAGCGCCCTGGGGCTCGGTGAGCATCCCTCGAGGGGCGGGCTCCCGCGTCTGGGCCAGTTCGCCGAGGAACGCTCGCTCGAAGACTTGGCCGGATGCGCCGTGACGGACCTTGAGCATGACGACCTGCAGGTCCATCGCACTGTGACCCTGCTCTGCGCCTTGCGTAGCGAATGGTCGATGAAAACCGATGATGACGTCCGCGTCCTGCTCGAGGCTGCCCGAGCCGCGTAGGTCATCGGCGCGTGGGAGCCGTTCAGTCTCCACCGCTCCACGGTTGAGCTGTGCTGCGGCCACCACAGCAATGTTCATCTGCTTGGCCATGTCTTTGAGGCCGGCAGAGAACGTGCCGAGCTCTTCATGCTGGGCCTTGTTGCCGCGGCCCCCCTTGGTGCGCATGCGCTGGATGAAGTCCTGGAAGGCGATGGCCAGGTCAGTGCCGCGGGTCTGAAAGTGCATCCGCGCGGCGGCCAGGACTCGCCGCTGATCTTCCAACGTGTCGGCCTGGTCGTCGATGATGAGGTTCCACTCCGCGATCTCGGCCTGCGCTTCGGCGATGCGGTCCCAGCCATGGGGCGGAATGTCCTTCGGCCACTTGTAACGGTCTCGTTTCATGGTGCCGACCTCGGCACACACCAGCAGTTCGATGATCTCCGCGGCGGGCATCTCGTTGGAGAAGAACACCACGCCTTTGCCGGTCTTGCAGGCCGAGCGAATGAAGTCGACCAGGCCGGTGGTCTTACCCTCGCCGGGTCGTGCGGCCAGAAGAATCAGGTGGCCCCGCTCAAACCCGCCAGGCAGGTATCCGATCCTGGTGCGGTCCGGATTGTTCGGGTGGTACTCGCCGTCCAGATCACGCCACCCGGTGGGGACACCGACCAGTGGCGTTTCCATGTCGCGGCGCCGCTCGAGCTCGTGCTGGTACTGGCCCAGCTGCCCTGACAGTGACGGCAGTGTCACCGACATGTCGGCGCCCTGATCCCGCAGCGTGTCGAGATCAGCGAACACGGTGTCGGCCGAGGCGTCGGCCCCCAACAGGGTCCGCATGGCGGCCTGTACCTGCCGCTTCTGCGTCGCCTCGACGATCCGCTGGAGGTGCACTCGCGGGGAACGTACCTCCACCGCCTCATTGACCAGCCGGGCCAGGGTGCCTCCCCCGCCGACCTTCTGCAGCGTTCCCGCCTCGAGCATCGCCTGCGTGACCGACGGCAGATCAATCTCCTCGTCCAGCCGAGCCAGCGTGGAGATCGCGAGGAACACCGTCTGATGCGTGAAGTCGGTGAACGAGTATTCGTTCAGGGCAGGCAGTGCCTGGGCCTGAAATTCGGGGCCCTCGTCGAGTAGAGCGCCGAGCACCACACGCTCAGAAGTGTCCGGCACCCCGTGGAAGGTCTCATCAGTCATGGCGCACACACTAAGAAGCGGCCGTGACGGTGTGTCACCACCGCGTCCGGGCCAATGCTTCATGCTGGGTGGCGGCCGGTTCTGGTAGCGGGCCAGGCTCGGACAGCACCGACGGGGGGAACGCCGGCAGTGGGTCGCCGACCATCCCCACACGGATCACTGCGCCTGGCGTGGGAAGCGCCCACGGGTGGGTGTGCTCCGGCGAGGGGTACGTGCAGGCGACGGAGGCCTGAACCACTCGAGCATCGTCGGTCATCACGTGGAATCGGTCTGCGTCGTTGGGTGCCAGGGCGTCCTGCACTGCCCTCAGGAGTTTGTCGACGTCGGGCGGGCCCATCGGCGGGATTCTGGCGGCCACGTCCGGGTCGACGGGGTCGAGGACGTTGCAGAAGTCGAGGAAGGGCCGACGGGCTGGCCAGGGCACGGTCAGGCACACCGCCAGCTGCACGGGCCCGTTCACCGGCTTCCACTGGTCTTCGGCAACCATGCAGGCTTGCCGGGTGATCGTGTTGCGCCAGGCGTGCAGCTCCGGCCCGTTGGCCCGCTTGATGCGCCCGCCGGCGGCGCCGTCCACTGACCCTTGGGTGATGGGCACTCCGTGGGCGACTACCCACAGGACCTGCTCGGGAAAACAGGCCAGTCCCCCGCGGAACTCCGGGCGGACAGTCCCCGCCCCAACACTGGAGCCGTCACCGAAGGTCCGCGCAGTCGACGCGACGGGGGCCCGCGCACCTGAGCGAGCCATGGTGCGGCGTCGCGCCGGCGGATCCGGCATGGGTAGCGGGGTTGCGTCTCCGCGAGCTGTACATGGGGCGCATCGTTCGCGGTCTGCGGCGATCACACGCTGCTGGCATCCGCAGAGGCGGTGACTGCCAGTGGCGAGTAGGTCGCTTGCGTCGAGGAGGGCCATGTCTGGGGACCTTATCGGCGGGACGTGACGCTACTGCCGCCTCGACAGCGCGGTTTCCTGTCGGCTAGAAATGCGGTGTGGCCTGCGTAGATCGCGGTCTGCTGCACTGTCGTAGAGGCGTGATGGAATCGGTGCATTGCAAAGCCGACCCCCACACGCCGCCCCTGGAGGACCCGATGTCGAACTTCACTCGCCAGAGCCACATCACGTCGTGGTACGGCTACGCCCGAAAGGCCACCAACCCCATCGCTGTGCGCGTGGCGGCGGGTGCGGAACCGGTCTCCAAGCAGGTCCGCCCCGACGTGTGGGTCAGAGAGTTCCCCTCGGTCAAGGTCAAGGAAATCAAGGTCTCTGACCGGGCTGGCCGTGACGGTGCCCGCTCGGTGTCGGTGGTCTTCGATGCCAGCAGCGTAGTGACCGGCTCCGACAAGGCCATGAAGCATGACTTCGCGGGTTCTACCGTCGAGGGCACGCCGATCCACCAGGCCCTCCAGCAGTGCCTGGAGCAGGGGCGACCGGTCTACATCGCCATCGAGACCAAGCGTCGCTACAAGAACGCGGCAGGCCAGGTCATTCCGTACATCGCGCCGATGCATGTGCTGCGCGGCTCCAACCCTGACGGCACAAAGGGCAACTCCAACACCACCGGCGAGAACTGCGCCAACGTGCTGGCCGTAGTCGGTCCGGCTGAGGACCCCA
>Ga0194138_10000749_pt1 | contig 15304 bp, 10 predicted proteins | sample TARM_MetaG_T2_14_FD_134022 | JGI IMG/M metagenome (GOLD analysis project Ga0194138, IMG submission 134022) | Freshwater microbial communities from Pennsylvania, USA, analyzing microbe dynamics in response to fracking - TARM_MetaG_T2_14 (version 2) | ecosystem: Environmental > Aquatic >...
CCAGTTTATGGCCTATATCCGCGATGGCAACGACGAGCCCAGCGAACTGGCAGACATCAATGAGGTATTGCGTGAAGTGGCTGCGCCGCACAACGGCACCGGCGAATGCGTGCGTCTGTGCCTTGAGCCGGTACCGCTATTCAGCTTCCGTCGACTGTCGGTCAAACGGCTGCTGGCCAATCTGGTGGAAAACGCGGTGCGCCACGCCGGCTGCGGCGTGGAAGTGATCAGCGCGGTGACGCGCAATGCGGCGCAACCCTATCTGGTGATTTCGGTGCTGGATCGCGGGCCGGGTATCGATCCGACCGATGTTGACTCCTTGTTCGTGCCTTTCATCCGCGGTGACCGGGCGCGCTCGACCAAGGGCACCGGCCTGGGTCTGGCGATCGTCAAGCGCATCGCTGACAGCCACGGCGCCACTGTGCAACTACTGAACCGCGAGGGTGGCGGCATGGAAGCACGGGTCAACTTTCCGCTACCCCAGGATAGCTTCTCCTGAATTCAGGCGGCCGGTGGACGCAGCAACTGGTGCTCGTCAAGCAGCTGCTCGATGGCCGGCAGGTCGGGAATCAGCATATCCAGTGCATCATCCGCCAGCCGTACCGACTGCACACTCAGCCCCGACGCCTCGCCATGAGCCGACAGCTCGCCACGTTGCACCCTGCGCGAACGCGGAATACCACCCACGCGCAGACCGATAAAGCTGATACCCGGACGCCCGCCCAGGGCATTCAACACCAGGCCGCGGGGGATACCCTCAGGGGCCTGTAGCGGCTGCCCCTGCATGGCCTCAAAATCGACCATCGGCACCTGCTGCTCACGCCACAGGCTCCAGCCGAGAAACCATTGTGGCGCACCTGGCGGTGCCGGCCGGGTGATCCGGTAGCCTACCAGCTCGGCCACAGCCACGTTGGGCAGCAACAGCGTCTCGCCATTCAGTGGAATGATCAGGCTGTTAAGCGTTTCCTGGGCATCAGATGACATTCGACATTTTCCTCATTGATAGTCGCGGGCCGGACTCTCGTGCTGCAGCCAGTCCTGCAGGGCGTCGGCCAGCTGTTCCGGTGTACCTTGCAAGGTACTGTGCCCGGCCTGATATACCGCATCCGGCATCACGGTACAGGTGGCGCTGGCATCCTGGGTCCATATCTCGATACCACGCTCGCGCAGACGGGCGCAGGCCTCCACGCCATCCTCACCCATGCCACTGAAAATGATTGCGCCACAGGCTGGCTGGAAACTGCGGCCCAGCTCATCAAGCAGAACTTCGATGGATGGCTGGTACGGTCCCGGCCAGGGCTGGGCAAGCAACCGTGCACGGCGATCAGCGCTGAAGTGCACGCGCTGGCCGATAGGTGCAATCAGCACCTGTCCGCAGCCAATCGCCTGACCATTATGGCAATTGACAACCTCCCATCCATTGTCCCTACCGACAATGCGCGGTAATTGCTGTTCGAAGCCGGGGTCTATGTGCTGGGCATAGATAAAGCCTACCGGCAGGTCGGCCGGCAGCCGATCCAGAAAAGCTTTTACCGCCGCAGGTCCACCCATGGATGCTGCCAGCAACCAGACACTCCAGGCTTGCGTCCCATGCTCGCCGACAACCGGTCGAGCAACGTTGTGCGGTACACCCAGAACCTCACCCAGCCGCTGCTGCAGGCGGCGACGCCAGCGGGGATAGTCCTCGCTGTCGGTTACCGGCATGTCCCCTGCACCACAGAACACCGGTACACCGGCCTGCTCCAGCAGTAAATCGGTCAAGGCCCAGTCGTCACTCATCTCCAGCAGCCATACCCCCGGCCGCAACTGCTCGACAGCCTCGGCAGTCAGCGTAAAGGGGTCGCCATCAAACGCCAGGACATAGCCCATCTCGAGCAACTCGGCGGCCAAACGGCGACGGCGTTCGGGCTGACAGACCAGCAATCCGATGCCGGCGCCAGCTGGTTCAGTCACGCCGTCCTGCCAAACGCTCGATCAGGGCAAGCAACTCGGCTTCGTGGTAGGGCTTGCCGAGATAATGGTCAACACCGATCGCCAACGCCCGTTCACGATGCTTCTCGCCGGTACGCGAGGTGATCATGATGATCGGCAGATCCTTCATCTGTTCGTCGTGGCGTATCAGCGTGGCCACCTCAAAACCGTCCATGCGTGGCATCTCGATATCCAGCAGCATGATATCCGGCTGCGCCTCCTGCAAATGCGCAATGGCATCCAGCCCGTCCTTGGCGGTAACAACCTCCATGCCATGGCGTTCCAGCAGGCGGCTGGTGACCTTGCGCACGGTGATCGAGTCATCCACCACCATCACCCGCAGTGCGCGCTGTTCAACGGCCGGCAACTCGTTGGCCGCCGGTATCTGCTGCAGATGCAGTGCCTGCTGTGCACGGATTACCGCCAGCAGATCAAGAATCACCACTACGCGGCCATCACCAAGAATGGTTGCACCGGACAGGCCCGGCACCACGGCAAACTGCCTGCCAAGGGTCTTCACTACAATTTCCCGTGAGCCGGCCAGTGCATCGACCTGCACCGCCACACTGTGTTCCGCCGAACGCACCAGAATCACCGGCAACGGCAAGGGCTGACCATGCAAGCGAGGCTGCTGTCCGGTACCCAGCAGGTGGCCCAGGTAATTCAGTTCGTATTGCTTGCCGGCATATTCGAACGGTGGCGCATCACCGGAGTAATAAGCCTCCAGCTCGTAACCGGATACGCGTACGATACCTTCAATACTGTTCAGCGGGATTGCGTAGAGGTCATCACCCGAGTAGACCATCAGCGCACGGTTCACCGACACGGTGAAGGGCAGGCGGATGTTGAACTGCGAGCCCTGTCCCGGGTGGCTGTCCAGGCTCATGCTGCCACCGAGCTGACGCACTTCGGCGTTCACCACGTCCATGCCCACGCCGCGTCCGGAAATCTGCGTGACCTGTGCGGCCGTGGAAAAACCCGCCTCCAGAATGAACTGACTGACTTCCTGATCACTCAGCTGTGCATCAACGGCCATAAGGCCGCGCTCGATCGCCTTGCGCCGCACCGCCTCCAGCTGGATTCCCGCACCATCATCCGTCAGCGTCAGCAGTATCTCTCCGCCCTGACGCTGCAGATCCAGGCGAATCCGGCCCTGTTCTGGCTTGCCGGCGGCGCGCCGTTGTTCGGGTTTTTCGATCCCGTGATCCACCGCATTGCGCAGCATGTGCTCCAGCGGACCTATCATCCGCTCCAGTACGCTGCGATCCATTTCACCCTCGGCGTTCAGTACTTCCAGCTCGACCTGTTTGCCAAGCTCTGCCGCCACCTGCCGGACTACCCGGCGCAAGCGCGGCATAAGTCGCTCGAAGGGCACCATGCGTGTACGCATCAGGCCTTCCTGCAGCTCGGTATTCACCCGCGCCTGCTGCAACAGCAAGGTTTCGGCGTCACGGCTTCGCGAGGCGAGGGTTTCCTTCAGATCCATAAGGTCGGATGCGGACTCGAACAGCGAGCGCGAGAGCTGCTGCAGTTGTGAGTACTGGTCCATTTCCAGCGGATCGAAATCCTCATAACCGGTCGCCAGTTCGTCCTGATGGCGCGAGATGATCTGTGCCTGGGTTTCCATGTCCAGCCGGCGAAGCTGGTCTCGTACCCGCTCGATGGTCGCCTCCATATCACCCAGCAACTGGCCGAAATCGCTGACCTGCTGTTCGACGCGACCGCGGAAAATCGAGGTTTCACCCGCCAGATTGACCAGTTCCTCAAGCAGCGGTGCGGCTACCTTGACGCTCTCCTGTACCGCTGCCCGGGCTGGTTGTGCATTCTCCTCGCTGCCGGCCTCCATCGCCTTGCGCAACATGTCGCGTACAGCCTGCAACGAAGGACCCTGAGGCATTTCGCTGGTGCTGGCGGGCGCAGTTAGCGGCTGATCCTGTTGCGGCTGCGGCTGCGGCTGCGGAACGCTCGGCTCTTCGGCAGCAACCTCCGGCTCGGCGGCCGGCGGCATCTGGCTAAGCGCATCAAGCTCGCCCAGCAGTTGCCGCAGGACATCGGTGGCATGCGCGTGTTCCTGGCGGTGCAATCGGGTAGCCAGGGTCTCGGCGCCTTCGGCGAGACTGGCCTGACCGGCCAAACGCGCACTACCGACAAAGCTCTGCAAGCGGTGCTGAAGGTCTGCGGCGGATGCCGGATCGTCGCTCTCGAGCAAGCCAAGGCAGGGCCGCAGCAACTCGTCGGCCTCTTCGAGGAACATGGCCAGCATCGCACCGGATACACCGTCCGCGGAAAACTCCATCGGCATTTCCGCCGGCGTCGTTGCGGGAACCTCTTCCTGCGGCGCCACCACAACCGCCGGCTGATTGCCAGGCAGCAGCAGCGGTGCATCAGGATTGCGCCGCCACTGCTCAATGCAGGCAATCAATTGACGGCCGTCGCTGATATGCCTGCCAGCGGCAACCCCTTCGATCATGTCGGCAAGCTGGTCATGGCAGGCGTGCAGCAGGGCAAACAGGTCTGCGCCGGGCTGATAGCGCTGGTTGCACAACCCTTCGTAGAGGAACTCAAGCTCGTGACTCAGATCACCAATCGGCCTGATTTCGGCCATCCGTGCGCCGCCCTTGAGCGTGTGCAGGTCACGTTGCAGGGCTTCCACCGGCTGCAGATTTTGCGGCTCGGCGAGCCACTGCTGCAGGCTGGCAGTTGCGCTATCAATAATTTCGTTGGCTTCTTCAAGGAAGATTTCAACCAGTTCGGCGTCGGCATCCGCTTCTTCCGGACTCCATTGCCCACCCTCGGTCGGCGCTGCAGCCTGCTGCTCAAGGGTAGCCGGCATGAATTCCGGCTGGTCACTAACCGGGCTATGCGACAACAGGCCCTGCAACACCAGCAACTCGGCATCCGGGCTGCTGACATGCTGATGTGCCGCTACCTGATCCATCATGCTGATCAGCCGCTCATGGGACTGGATCAACGCCTCGACCAGCGCGGATTGCAATGCCAGGCTGCCATCGGCAAGGGCCCGGTATACCTGCTCCATGCCCAGCGCAAGGCGCTCGATATCCGGCAATTCGACATCTGCTGCGACATCCGCAAGATTGGTAAGGCTCTGACCCAGTGCCTCGCTATCCGGGGCCTGGCCGTTACCTGCCTGGTGGTCAGCCAGTTGATCGGCGGCATCAAGCAGCAACTCGATACCATCGGTAAGGAAGATGGACAGCAGGTCTGCGCCGCCCTGTCCCTCGGCCAGATCACTGCGGCTGCTCTCACGCTCGCTGAGCATTCGCTGGTGACTCTGCTCAAGCCGCTGCAGGAATGCCTGACTGCCGGCAATATCGCGTTGTGGGGCGCTGGCCAATTGCTGCAGGCCCTCGGCAATCAGTTGCGAGGCTTCCTGCAGTATCGCCAGTTGCTCTTCGCCAGCCGGTACCAGATTGGCCTTGAACTCCTTGACCATTTTTTCCAGTGGCGTTGCCAGCATGGCAATCGGCAGTATGCCGGCCATATGGGCACTGCCCTTGAGCGTATGCAGGGCACGCTGCAGTGCATCGCTGAAGGTGCGGGGCAGGCCCTGTTGGCGGCACTGATCGATAAACAGGTCGATCTGCTCCAGATGCCCCTGGGCTTCGTTGGCAAAGATTTCCAGCAGCAACGGGTCAATGATCTCCAGTGACTCGTCGGGCGTTTCGGCTGCCTCGATTGCCACTATCGGCGCACTGACTTCGGGTATCTCTTCCAGCGTGTCTGCCGGCTCTTCCGCGAACGACTCATCCAGCAACAACGGCAACGCGTCGACCGGCTCCGGCGTCTCGGCTTGCTCGATCTGCGTCAGGTCTGCCGGCTCTTCGTCATCCACTGCCGACAGAGACACCGCCTCGCCACGTGCCAATTGCGCAGCCCGCTCACTCAACTGCCCAACCTGCGGGTAGGCTTGCTGGCGCGATGCGGCAAAATCCTCAACCAGTTGCGGCATCAGAGCGCGTACATCATCAATCAGCGCAAAGAGCGCGGGTGACGGCTGTATGCTGTGATCCATCACCCGGTTGAGCATGTTTTCTACCGACCAGGCCAGTTCACCGATAACCAGCGCACGCACCATCCGCCCGCTGCCCTTGAGCGTATGAAAGCCACGCCGGACTTCGGTCAGCGAACGCTGGTCTTCGTGATCTGCGGCCCACTTCGGCAAATACTGGTCAATGGTTTCGAGAACCTCTCCGGCTTCCTCAACAAAGATTTCCAACAGCTCGGCATCCAGCTCGTCCTCTGCTGGTGCTGGTGCTGGTGCTGGTGGCTCTGGCTCTGGCACTTGCAAAAATGGCTGTTCAACAGCTTCTTCGGCGGGCTCTTGCAAAGCGTCGTCGATATCAGCCGGCAATTCGAAAATGAAATCGTCAGCAGCCGTGTCGACCGGTTGTTCCTGTACCGCCTCGCCGTCGGGCTGGGCTGGCGGCTCGACAGCGGTCTGCCGGTCGCTATCGGGAACCCCTGCAGTGACCCCCGCCGCCTCGGACATGCTGCCGCGCAAGCCCTGCAGGGCATCCTCTGCCATACCCAGGATGCCATCGCTGCGCTCGCTGTCATCATCTGCCAGCCGCTCAAGGTAGTAATCGACACTCGTGACCACATCGGCCAGTGCGTCCAGGGCTACCCAGTCAGGCACCCTGCCTGCCTCAATGAGTTCGGTTTGCAGATAGTTGCGACAACCCGCAATGAGGTCGGCAGCACGCTCCAATGGCAGCATTTGCAGGCCGCCCCGCACCGAGTCAAGCCATTCACAGGCAGGCGTCAGGCACTGTTTGTCCCACTGGTTGATGACATAGGCATTGATTGCTTCGCGCGTCTGCTCCAGTGCGCTGCGTGCCTCGTTGATCACCTGTTGGCGAATTGCCCTCAAGTCTTCTGCCGCCAACATGTGTGCCTTGGGTTCATCCTCCGGCACTGCTGGCGAAGCGGCCTGGTCTGACGGCTGAGGTTCGATGCCGAGAATGCCTTGCACACTGGCCTCGACAAACAACAGGCCGCCTGCCAGATCCATCAGCGCCGCATCATTGATGGCAACGTCGCCGGCTATCAAGCGACCCAGCAGTTCTGCCTGCTGCTGCATGACACGTCTTGGCTGACCCAGCGCCAGCATGGCCAGGGTATCGGCGATACGCTTGAACTGCGGCATAAGTTCGGCCAGCGGTGCGGCACTGCGGTCATCCTGGCGTACATACAAATCCAGCTGATCCTTGACCAGCACCAGCTCTTCGGTGAGCGCCTCGGCCACCGAGTCCATCACGTCACGCCCAGGCCCCGAAGCAGCAACCTGCTGCGGATCCTCGCGCCAGAGTGCCTGCAGCTCGTACTCCTGCTTCAGGGCATCGATACGCGGACTGCCCTCGGGACATTTGGCAATGTAAAACAACAGATTGCGCAACAGTTCGTCAGTCGTACCAGAATCCTGCTGTGCCTGCCCTTCCAGCAGCCCGCGCAGCTCACGATCGCCCTGACGCAGCAGATGACGGATAGCCGCACCATTTTCAATCCCGCCATTTTGCAGACCTTCGGCAAGACCAGCCAGAACCCGCCAAACGGGTGCCTGCCAACAATGGGACAGGAAACCGGCCAACCGGTCGAACACCCTGACCAGTTGTTCGGCATTGCTGGCAACGTCCTGGTTTCGCACTATGCCGGCCTGAGCCATCTGCATGGCCTGACGCAAGCGACGCAACTGCAGGCTCTGCTGCTGGTCCGGCTGCCAGTCACGGTTGTCGGCGGGCGAGGCGCTGATCACCTGTTTGCCCGGAGAAAAGAGTGCGCTCTCGGAGAGCATCTTCTCGCCACGCGCCGTGCGTACATCATTGAGGATCGGCAGCAACGCCATCGGCAAATCGTGCCTCACCGCCTGGACCCGCTCCAGATAGGCCGGCAACTGCAAAATCGCCTGCATCAGCACTTCCAGTGCCTCGTCATGGCGTGCCACTTGCCCTGCCATGGTCAACCGCAGCAACTTCTCGACTTCTTCGGCAAGCAGAGCGGCGCCGTAGAATTCGACCATCTGCAGGGTTCCATGCACCTGATGGATGTAACTCAGGCAGAAGCCCAGACGGGTGCTGTCTGCCGGGTTGGCGGCATAATCTTCCAACGCCTGACGCGCCTGATTCAGCGTTTCGCTGATTTCGCCTTTGACCCAGTCGAGGGCGACATAATCATGCCGATCACCCATACTCACTCCAGACTCTCGTTGCTGCTGCGGCGCCTGTAGGCCTGTATCCGGTCATCCGGCAGCCGCTCCAGCAGGGAATTGTTCCAGTCCATGACCTCACCCAGCCCGATCACCAGTACGCCGCCCGGCACCAATCGCTTGGCCAGCAGATTGAGCAGGTCGCGACGTCGCCAGCGACGGAAATAGATGAGCAGGTTCTGACAAAAGATCACATCCAGATTGGCAATGGGTGCCTGGGCCAGTTCCAGCACATTGAGGCGGCTGAAACAGACACGCTGACGCAGACTGTCGACCACCTGGTAACGTCCGCCTTCCACCGCCTGCAGGTAACGTGTTCGTTCCTGGTCGGTAAGACCATTCAGACGGGCGCCGGAATAATTCCCGACCCGGGCCTGTTCCAGTGCCTTGAGGCTAATATCGGTGGCCCATACGGCAAAACCGGCATTTTCAGGCACTGCCGAAATAGCATCCGACGCCACCATCGCCAACGAGTAGGCCTCTTCACCGCTCGCGCAACCCAAACTCCAGAGTTGCAGCGGCCGACTGGCATCCTCCTGCAAGCGCTGCTGCAGATGCCTGGCAACCCCGTCAAACGACGGACGATGACGCATAAAGCAGGTTTCGCGCACCGTCAGATGATCTATCAGTGCAGACCACTCGATAATGCCGGTAACGCCATCGGTCACATATTGGTAATAGGCTTCGTAACCATCGATCTGCAGGCTGCGCATGCGTGCCAGCAAACTGGTCTGCAAATAGCTGCGGCGCTGCTCGGAGACGCAGACTCCTGTGCGCGCTTCAAGCAATGCCTGCCACTGACGGAACTGTTGGGTATCCATCTCCGGCAGTTGCTGCAATGACCAGTTCGGCGTTTTCTGCACCCTTTGCCCCTCGCTCATGCCGGTTTCCGGGTAGCCACCATGGCCACCCGGAGCTCAGTCTCAGCCGTTCTGTTGCGGCAGGGTGAAACCTTCCACCGAGTGGCTCATTTCCTCGGCCAGTTTGGCCAGCTCGCCAATGTTGCGGGCAGTGACCGTGGTGCCGGCAGAGGTCTGCGAGGTGATTTCCTGAATCACGTTCATGGTGTTGGAAATATGACCGGCAGAGGAGGACTGCTGGCGCGCCGCGTTGGAAATGTTCTGGATCAGGGCCGCCAGGGTGGTGGATACCTTCTCGATCTCTTCCAGTGCCACACCCGCATCCTGGGCCAGTCGTGCACCACGCACCACTTCGGAGGTGGTCTGCTCCATCGAGATAACCGCCTCGTTGGTGTCGGTCTGAATGGTTTTTACCAGCGCCTCGATCTGCTTGGTAGCCGCCGAGGAGCGTTCCGCAAGACGCTGTACTTCGTCCGCTACCACCGCGAAGCCTCGACCGGCATCACCAGCCATCGACGCCTGGATCGCGGCATTCAATGCAAGGATGTTGGTCTGGTCAGCAATGTCGTTGATCAGGCTTACGATATCGCCGATCTCCTGGGACGATTCACCCAGTCGCTTGATCCGCTTCGACGTGTCCTGAATCTGCTCTCGAATGGTATCCATGCCGGTGATGGTGTTCTGCACCACCTCGTTACCCTTGCCGGCAATGGCTACCGAACGCTCCGCTACCGCCGCCGATTCGGCGGCGTTGGCGGATACCTGATCGATGGACACAGCCATCTCGTTGATCGCTGCAGAAGCCCCGGCAATTTCCTGGGCCTGGTGATCAGAGGCCTCGGCCAGATGCACCGCAGTATCCTGGGTTTCCTGGGCAGCCCGGGTCACCTGTACCGCTGTCTGGTTGATGGTCTGTACCAGTGCACGCAGCTGGTCGATCGAGTAGTTGATGGAGTCGGCGATGGCGCCGGTAAAATCCTCGGTTACCGTCGCTTCTGCGGTCAGGTCACCGTCCGCGAGGTCGGCAATTTCGTCGAGCAGTCGCAGAATCGCTGACTGGTTACGCTCGTTGCGCTCGGCCGATTCGATCAGGCGGGAACGGGTTTCACGACTCAACTGCAAACCGATCAGCACAATACTGAGCAGCGCCGCTACCGCCAGCACATAACCGAGCAGGGTATTGATCCAACGACCCTCGGCACGTACCTGCAGGCTGTCGGACAGCGCCGACAGGCTGTCGAGTACCAGCTGGGAGTCTGTGAAGATATCGTTGGCGGCGGTACGCACCTGATACAGTTCGGGGGAGGTGAGCAGAATCTCTTCTACCGATTCGGATACGAAAGCGAACAGCTCGGCAATTTCCTGCAGACGAATCAGTGCTTCGTCATCGGTTACCTGACCAATATTCGCCGCAGGATTGCCCTGCAACATACCCTGCAGAACGCGACCGAAAAGACTTGCGTCACGGCCGAAGCTCTCGGCTGCCATTACCGCATCGGTGTCACCTGCCAGTACCCGGTTTACCGAACCGAGAATACGCTCGGCCAGCAGTGACTGACGCTGGGCGATGGCGACCTGGTCGACCGGCGCACCGGACTCGATCAGCACCTCGACCACCTCTTCATATTCAACCTGCAACTGGGGCACTGTATCGGCAAGGGTACGTGCCACTTCATGCAGGCCAAGAACCGTGTCACGGCTGCTGACAATGGCATCGGCATTGCGGCGCATGCGATTCCACAGTTGATCCACGCCCTCGACCTGCGGGGCCAGTTGCTGCGGAACCGGTGGCAGACCGGTTTCCTCGCGGCCCTGGGTCAGGTAGTCCCAGCGCAACTGGAAATCGTTTCGCGAAGCCTGCAGCAGATCAAAGGCCTGCGGTGTACCTGTTGCCGCTTCGGTAGCGGATGTCGCGGCCTGCTGTGACAGTACCCGCAGCTCACCGACATGACCCGCATATTCGGTGTCATTGTTGCTCTGGATGTTCACATACACGAAGTTGATGAACAGCAGCAGCAATGAAAGGATCAGCAGCGCGAACAGTCCGGTGACCGTTCTGTTGCTGAACATGGTGGCAATCAACTGTTTGTCGAGCTTTTTCATCATCTGGCCCCTGCCTGGCCTACCACATGGTCTTGTTGTTTGACTCGGTTTGCCGCGCCATCAGCGACGGCGGCCACTGTTGATCAGACGGCGACATCAAGAAATGCCTGATCACGGGCCAGAGCCCGAAAGTTGAAGACGTGCACAGGCGGACGGTCATCCAGCAGATAACCGCCCACCACAAAAGGTTCGATGTCGGCCGGCAACGTCTGGGCGCCCAGCCGGAAGCCGCTTACCGGGAAATGCTGCATGCCCAGTAACTGGTCAACCAGCAAACCGACAAACAGGTCATCGCGATCAAGCACCAGCACTCGCCGCTGCTTGCGCGGGGTCACCACAGAACTGGAAAAGAAGCGAGCAAGATCAACAACCGGCAGCAGACGGCCACGCACGTTGGCCACGCCACGTACCCAACCTTTAACCCGGGGTAGCGGCGTATATCGTGGCTCATGGAGTATTTCACTGACCTCGCCCATAGCCGCGACAAAGTCGCAGCCTGCCAGGCGAAAGCCGATCCCGCTCCAGGTTTCGGACAGCTGCTCCTGAGCCGGAAGACCGGCGGCCTGACGCCGACACTGTCCGGCCAACGCCTTGAGCAGGTCGAAGGGATGTACTGTCTGTGTCATGCCGTCCCTGTTCTGATTGTTATGCGGCAGCAAGTAAGTGTGGCTCAGCTGGCCAGAACGCCCTTGAGCGTACTGATCAGCACAGCTTCGTCAACCGGCTTGGTCAGATAGTCTCGGGCACCCTGACGCTTACCCCAGACCCGGTCGGTTTCCTGATCCTTGGTAGTCACGATGATCACCGGGATCTGGGCAGTTTCCGGATCCTTGGTCAGCTGGCGGGTCGCCTGAAAGCCGTTCAGTCCAGGCATGACAATGTCCATCAGCACCGCGTCTGGCTTTTCGGCACGCGCCAGGGCAACGCCATCGGCTCCGTTCTCGGCCTTCAGTACCTGATGACCGTGCTTTTCCAGCATGCCGGTGAGCTTGTACAGCTCGGTCGGCGAATCGTCGACAACCAGAATTCTGGCCATGTATGTTCTCCCCGCAAAATGAAATATACGCGCAGGAATCAGGCCTGCACGTCTGCCGATTGGGCTTGGGCACCGGACTGCTTGACGTGGGTACGGATGGCGCCAAGCAGCTCTTCCTTGCTGAACGGCTTGGTCAGGTACTGATCAGAACCGACGATGCGCCCCTTGGCCTTGTCAAACAGGCCATCCTTGCTCGAGAGCATGATGACCGGCGTGGAGCGGAAAGCGCTGTTGTTCTTGATCAGCGCACAGGTCTGATAGCCATCCAGGCGCGGCATCATGATATCGACAAAGATGATGTCCGGATGATTGTCAGCGATCTTGGCCAGCGCATCGAAGCCATCGACTGCAGTGATCACCGAGCAGCCAACCTTGGTCAGCAATGTTTCGGCAGTTCGACGGATGGTCTTGCTGTCATCAATGACCATCACCTTCAGGCTCTCGAAATTTTCTTCCATAACACCAGCCCTTATTATTGATTGTGGCGCGCAGCCATCCCGATGCTATCGGGCGCTGCCAATCCCTTTGCGGCTACTTTTAACACAGTTTTTGCAGCCAATCCATAAAGCAACTCCTGTTCGCGCAAGCCTGCCCTTTTACCTGCTGTGGCGCAAGGGTACACTCGGCCCACACTGAATTGCGCACTGGAATCTGCTCATGCGAACCCGCCTTGGCATCGTCATGGATCCGATCGACCGGATCAGCTACAAGAAAGACAGCTCGCTGGCCATGTTGCTGGCCGCCAGCCAGCGCGACTTTGAACTCTTTTACATGGAGCCGCAGGACCTGTATCTGGCCGACGGCCGGGCCATGGGTTGCATGGCGCCACTGCAGGTACATGCCGACCCGCAGCACTGGTTCGACCTGGGGCCTCAGTCCAGACAACCGCTTGCCGACCTGGATATCCTGCTGATGCGCAAGGATCCGCCGTTCGACAACGAGTTCCTCTATGCCACCCACATTCTTGAAGCCGCCGAGCGGGAAGGCCTGCTGGTGGTGAATCGCCCGGCCAGCCTGCGCGACTGCAACGAGAAACTCTTTGCCACCCAGTTTCCGCAATGCACGCCGCCGCTGGTGGTGAGCCGCCGCGCCGATATACTGCGCGCCTTTGCCCACGAACAGCGTGATGTGATCCTCAAGCCACTGGACGGCATGGGCGGCTCGATGATCTTCCGCATCCGCGAGAACGACCCGAATCTCAGCGTGATCATCGAAACCCTGACTGACCATGGCCAACGCCAGATCATGGCCCAGCGCTACCTGCCGGAGATAGTTGCGGGTGACAAACGCATCCTGATGATCAATGGCGAACCGGTTCCCTACTGCCTGGCACGCATCCCGCAACAGGGTGAAACCCGTGGCAATCTGGCAGCCGGTGGTCGTGGCGAGGCCCGCCCGCTGAGCGAGCGCGACCGCTGGATTGCCGATCAGGTTGGTCCAACCCTGCGCGAGCGCGGTCTGCTGTTTGTGGGGCTGGACGTGATCGGCGACTACCTGACCGAAATCAACGTCACCAGCCCGACCTGCATACGCGAAATCGATGCCGCCTTTTCCACCGACATCGGCGGGCAACTGATGGACCTGCTGCAGCGAATGCTGGATGCGCGCCACAGCGACTGATCTCGACACCAGGGAGCACCCATGATCAAGGAAGGCAATACAACAGAAGCCCGTCCGGCAGACCGGCTGGGCTTTACCCTGTTCATTGCCGCAGTACTGCATGCACTGCTGATCATCGGCGTGACCTTTACCCAGCCAACTCCGGATACCCGTAGCAAGAGCCTGGAAATAACCCTGGCCACCCAGCCCAGCGAGAAACCACCGGAGCAGGCCGACTTTCTGGCGCAGCATGACCAGCAGGGAAGCGGCACACTGGATCATCAGGCCGCACCGGAAACGCCGCTGGAGAGCCCGTTCCAAAGCAGTGAGATAGCCGAAACACTGCCGCAACCGGAAGCCGCAAGCCCGCCACCAACAGAGCAGGAAAAACCGGCCATCGTCAGCAGCAGTCGACCGGCACCCGAGCAGGTTTCGCGCACACCGCCACCCACGCCTGTCGAGCCGACACCCAGCACCAGTTTCACCCTCGACTCTCTGCGAACCCAGGCCACCGAGATCGCGACACTCGAGGCACGCCTGAGCGACAGCCGTCAGGAGTATGCACGCCGACCGCGCAAGCACATCATCAACTCGGCCTCGACCATGCGTGACAAGGGCGCTTATTACAAAGAGGACTGGCGACGCAAGGTAGAACGGATCGGCAACCAGAACTACCCGGCCGAAGCCCGCAGCCAGCGCATTTATGGCAGCCTGCGCATGCTGGTATCGATCAACCGTGACGGCAGCCTGCGCGAGGTCGAAATTCTCGAATCCTCCGGTCATGCCCTGCTGGACGAAGCGGCCCTGCGTATCGTCAGGCTCGGCGCCCCCTATGCCCCCTTCACTGGCGACCTGGCCGATGTCGACATCCTTGAGATCATCCGCACCTGGCGCTTCGAACCCGGCGACCGCATGTCCAGCCGCTAGCCTGCCGGGCCTTGCCCTGCCGCTACGCAACCCCAATACTATGGGCATGAGCACACTTGAACCGACCTATCTGAAAGACCAGTTTTTGATTGCCATGCCACAAATGGCCGATCCGCGCTTTGCCCACAGTCTGATTTATCTGTGCGAGCACAATGCCGAGGGCGCCATGGGCCTGATCATCAACCAGCCCAGCGGCCTGAATCTGGGCGACGTGATGCTGCAACTGGTTCCCGATCTGGATATCGTCGGCAACACCGCCGTCCAGCCGGTGTTCAATGGCGGACCTGTACAACCGGAACGCGGCTTCGTGTTGCATGCCAATGGCCAGCCCTGGCAAGCCACGGTGGAGCTGGGTGTGCTGCAGTTGACCACCTCGCGGGACGTATTGCTGGCCATGGCCCGTGGCGAAGGGCCAAACGCTGCACTACTGGCGCTCGGCTATGCCGGATGGGGCGCCGGCCAGCTGGATCAGGAGCTGGCAGACAACGTCTGGCTAAGCTGCCCGGCAGACCAGCAAATTCTCTTCAAACTGCCCGCTGACAAGCGCCTGCAAGCGGCTGCCGACAAGCTCGGTATCGACCTCAA